>Ga0187846_10001166_pt1 | contig 14889 bp, 12 predicted proteins | sample TC_taG_FD_161473 | JGI IMG/M metagenome (GOLD analysis project Ga0187846, IMG submission 161473) | Biofilm microbial communities from the roof of an iron ore cave, State of Minas Gerais, Brazil - TC_06 Biofilm (v2) | ecosystem: Environmental > Terrestrial > Deep subsurface > Cave > Wall biofilm...
GGTCTTTTCAACGCCTCGCGCGACAACTCAAACGCCAAAAAACCAAAAAATCCGACCACGCAAGACAAAACTTCAACTCTCACGAATTAAGCAGGCTAGGAACCTGTCCGAATAATGCCGCAATCGAGTTTTCGCAGACGAAGAATCAATAACTTGCAGCCAACAAGTGGCTGAAAAAGGCATTTCTCGGACACGCTCCTAGTCGGTCCGTACCCGGACGAGAAGGCAGCCCATACAACGCAACGCGAACTCGGGATGGTGGGCTACGAGCCTTTTATTCGACACTGAGCTGCACCCTGATGATTGCTTCGCCTTATGGTGTCGGGGCTCATTCTGCGCCCCCTTCCATTCGTTTCGGCCACGGCGCCGGTCTTCGGGCCCCTCTTGAAGTAAGTAGCGGGTCGGCAGATTGCCCCAATGAAGTCGCTCTTAGACCCACCATCGAGCCACCAATCTTCCAGAGTCTCTTCCTCGAAGGCGCCGAATTTCGAGTTGTCATTTGACGAGCCACCTTACGACGCTGTAGTCTGCCGCCGCCTTCTGCTTTGGCATTTCGAGATGGCCATAGTGGGTGAGCGGAGGATCCCACACGATCAGTCTGATCTCGGCATTCGGGTTCACTTCACGGTATTCAGTGGCCACATAGACTTCCAACGCATTCATCGGGTCTTCTGGAATCCAGTGGTTCCGATCGAAGTGGCCCACAGTCCACACCATCCTCTTGTAGCCGTCCATCCGCGTGTACTGGGTTGAGAACAGTTCTTTATTGACATCCTCGAAATTGAGGTTCCAGGGATTTCCAGACTCTTTGAGCAGGCGTTTCGTTTCGACCTCGACGTACCCCTTCTCGCTGGTTGCCGCTCCGTGCTCAAGGTCCTGAATCTGCTGCTTGAACTGCGGACGTCTGCGGGCTTCCTCGCTCAGCCATGCCGCAGCAATCTCCTTGATGGACATCCCCGGCACATAAAGCGGGTTCAGGAAGAAGCTGTAACCGCGGCTATAGCTCACCGCGTCGCGTCGACTCAGAATATCCAGCGGACGACGCTTGCCACCACCGCCCTCACCCTCGCCAGTGCCGCCCGTAGACACGCCCTGCGGCTGGTTGAAGGGGCGTGTAAGCGAAAGCCGCGCCGGCCCCCCGCTGCCCCATCCGAAGTAACGACCCTTGAAACGGGGACCCAGTTCCGGATCGGAGAAGGCCAGCAAGGCCAACTCACCTGAGGTCGAATGACCGCTGATCAGGATGTCGCCGGCGGTGCTCTTCATGATGATCTGTCGAACGCCCTGTAACACGACTTGGTTGTTCAGCAGGACATTGCGGAGATAGATCTCTCTGTCCGGCAGCTCGGTGTCCAAGAGGTACCGCGGCTGGCGCTTGATGCTTTCGATCGGCTCTTCCCACCCGCCATACTTGAAGTTGCCCGGGATCGTGATGATCATCACGTTGATCTTCTGAGCGAGATACTGAGCCCATCCGGGGTTGTTCTTCATGTCGACATAGAACTCATACCAATTGGCCGCGCCGCCGTTGATGATGATGAACCACGGATACCGATTCGCGTCCGGGTTCAGGCTGGTCAGTTTCAGGCCAGTTATGTCCCAGTCCATGTTGTAGTGTTTGTAGCGCTCCACGATCCAGGTGGCTTTATAGCCCAGCGTCTTCGCGGGAATCTTTTCCAGGTCGTTCGGGTCGAAGGCCCCACCAGGGGCAGCCTTGGCGAGTTGGGTTACGGTCTTGCCGCCATCGGGCAAGTCGAAGCCCTCACCCAGCGCGCGGAAGTCAGCTTCCGGCAGCGTGACGTAAACAGCTTTCTTGTCGTCGAGCAGGCTCCAAATCTTTTTCTCAACGACCGTATTGGTCTGCTCTGGGCTCTGGGATTGCGCGACGGCGCCAAACACAACACTCGAAGCGATCGCAACACCTAGGCCAAATCTCAAGAGATATCCTCGTAGACACTTCATAAGATCCTCCCGTCGCACACCCAATTTGGCTACTTGTAGTCGACCACGATGGCCAGACTTGGCGGCGAAACACCACCTCCGGGCTTGGGCGTAGAGACTTGGACCAGATAGTTTCCCGGACTAGCTGTCGTTTGCGGCATCAATCTTGCCAACATTTCCGTATCGCTTACCCACTTAGTCTGCACAGTCGCGCCATTCAAAAGAACAACGGAGTTGGGTGAGAAGTTCTGCCCCCTTACTGTAACCCATGTATCGCTGCCCTCTACGACGATACCGGGCGAAAGATCCGACACAACGGGCGGCAGGCTATAAAGATGTTTGCCCACGGTCCCATAGGTATGAAACGGAACGTCGTAGTCAGCGTGGTAACTGATGTCCTGCACCACGCCGCCCTTGATCACCTGTTCGACCAGTTCCGCATTGTGAATGTCTTTGAGAGGATCTGCGCTCAGGACAACCACGTCACCGAACTTGCCCGGTTCCACCGAGCCGAGCGTCTTGTCCATGCGAGCCATCTGCGCGGGCCACAGTGTTGAAGACTGTAGAGCCCGCATGGCCGGGATGCCGGCGTCCACATAGAGTTGCATTTCATGATGGATGGCCAGCCCCGGTACATTCGCGGAGGCCGAGTCCGTTCCAGAGTAAAGTTTGCCACCGGCCGTGACGAACTTACGGAGGAACTCCTGAACATTTCTGTACCCCTTCAGAAACTCGGCCCGCTCCTCGGGCGTGCGATGTTGGGCCCAGTGGTACTGGTCAAGAAATTCCAGCCGCTCGTCGTACGGCACGTACTGGAGATTGGAGTTGGAAAGCAATTTTTCGTCCTCTGCCTCAAACTGCGGCGAACGATCGATAACCCCGCCCCATTCAAAGTCCAGCGTCGGATTCAAGAAGGTGTCGTTCTTGACCAAGTGGGCGATCATCTCGTCGAAATAGGTCGTATCCATCCATCGGTAGAGCAGGCTGTTCTTGTGGCCGGCCGCAATGCAGGGCAACGATTGTTCAAGAATCGGCGGGTAAGCGTGCTTGCAGAATCCCATTGCGGCGATGGCCTTCTTGCCTTCTTCGCTGCGAGTGGCCGCAATGCCGATCCCGGTCATGTGCTCGATGCCGTCGACCCCCCAATCGGAGGTATCGAGAGCGTTGAACGAGTGGGAGATGATACTCAATCCCTGCGCATGCGCTGCCTTTGCAACCGCCGCAAAATAATCGCGTTTCCAGTCTTCGTCCAACGTGATGATGTCGGCCTTGCCCTTCAGAGCGGCCACGGCCTTCACAGCGTCGTCCGGCGTATTCACATTGGCCCAGACCCGCATCCTGGCGCTTCCGGTTCCGGCCGAAGGATCAGTCTTGCCATTTCCGCCGTCACCTAGGGTTTCGTGGTGGTAGTAGCGCGGCGCACGGATCAGGCCCCGGTCGACGCCCGTTTTCAATGCAGCCGACCAGTGCCCTCCGCCCAGATCGAGTACGGAGGTCACGCCATACGACAGGAACATCTCTCCCATGTACCAGGCGTAATGAATGTGAGATTCGATCAATCCTGGGATGAGGTATTTACCGGTGGCATCAAGCACCTTCGTACCGGGCGGGAGAGTTGGGGAACCCGCTTCGCCGCTCCACACCTTTTGGATGACGCCGTCGAGGATCAGAACGCGGGCATCGGCGACTGGGGCTGCTCCAGTCCCATCGATCAGGGTTCCGCCCTTCACCAGTATGTTCTGAGCCTTTACAACGCCTGCTCCGTACAGGAGCAGGCACAGTGCGAGACTGCAAACCATTTTTGTTTCCATTCGTTTCAGCATATGTTCCAGACCTCACTACTCTGTTTTGGTTTCGGGGGTCCGTAAATCTTAATTCAGAAGATGTACAACCCGTCATGGTAGAAACGATGCCGTACATTGTAGTGGCCCACCAAAGTGCGCTGCGGCAGTTCTCACGCGTTTACGTCGGTCAAGACACTCATCCCGCGCCCGCACCGTACCGTTGACCCGAGGTTTTGTCCCACAGCGAATGAGACAGTTTACATCACGGCCTCCTGCTGTGAAATCGGACCAGAGGGCGATAGACCGTCGGACCAGCAGTCTGCTTCAAAGTCCTGAACCCCGGAGCGGTTGAAAGCTCTGCCACAACGGGAGAGAGGAGTTCGCCCGAGTTTCAATCCCTATCCGCGGCCAACTCACCTCCCGATAGGCGCCGTTGCCAGTAGGTGGCACTCGCGTTGTTGCCATTAAGCGAGCGCGATTCAGTGGACACCTCGACGTATAAATGATACTCAACCTTCCCGTGAGGGAATGACGCCCAAGATTTTTGCCGGGATTGTTGTGCTGGCCCGGAGCTCAGCAACTCCTGCGGACTTGAGGAGGCTCCATGTCCAAGACGCAATCGGCATTCTTCCTGCTCGCTGCCATGCGAGCGTCGGTCGAAGCGTCGCATGCGCAGCAGTTTCATCTTCAGGAAGCGACGATCGACAATGTCCATGGGGCCATCCGAAATGGTCAGATCACTTGCCGCGGATTGGTTCAACTTTATCTCAATCGTGCGAAAGCCTATAACGGCGTAAGCAGCGAATTGGTGACTAGAGACGGGGCGCCTGTCCCGCCTGCCCCGGGAGTGGTTCGCGCAGGCTTTCCACTAAAGTTCCCGACTCAAACCGTCGCCATATCGACACTGTTGCCCGATTTCGCTCAGTATGCCGGCCCGCCCATCGAGTTTGGCCGGATGGAGCCAACCGCCTCTGATCCCGCTGTGCAGCAGCAATACGGTATGACGGTTGGAATCCCCCATGCCGGTCAGCTCAATGCGCTCGGCACTCTAAATATTCGCGGCGAACGTTCTGTGACGTGCAAGGGCGATCGCGACCGCCGCCCTTCCGATGGGCCGCTGCCGCCCGGCTCGCCGGCCGTCTGCGAGGTGTTCCGCAGGCAAGCCGATGCGCTCGAGCGCGCAGCCGAACTCGACGCGCAGTTCGGCAGGAATCCCGATCTGACAAGGCTGCCTTTATATTGCGTCGTATTCTCGTTCAAGGATTCCTACGACACGAAAGATATGCGCAGCACGGGCGGAGCCGATGCGAACTATGACATCGATTTTCCCGCTCGCGACCACACGCTTGTGGCCGAGCTTCGGCAAAAGGGTGCGATCATTTACGCAAAAACGGCCAACACGGAGTACAACGGGCGGCCCGTTCCATCCATTCGGGGCGGCGAAGGGGGTGAGCGAGGCTCAAACAGACCCACAAAGGTTTTTGTCTCCACCGAAGGTTATCAACGCAGTTCCTGGGCGGGAAATCCTAGCAACGTTTATGACACGACGCGCGCGGCCTCGCTCGGCTCCAGCTCCGGTTCGGCCGTTTCCGTGAGTTCGAACCTCGTTTCGTGCAGCCTATGCGAAGAAACCAGCATGTCCTGCCGCGGACCGTCCAATCACAATTCGGTAGCAGTGATTTTGCCTCACAAGTCGATGATTTCGTTTCTGGGCGGGGCGATTGGCGCGGATATTTACAACGACCGCGCGGGCATCATGTGCCGTACGGTTCGAGATGCGGCCAAGGTACTGGATGCGCTGAAGGATCCCGTCAACGGTTACTACGATCCGCGTGACATCTTCACAACCGTTCCGAGACCGAGTGTTTTAGACAAGCCTTATGCCAACGCGATTGCCACCGGCGCACGCGGCTCGCTGCGCGGAATGCGCATAGGAATAATTCGCGAATCGATGCTGACTTTCCCCGGCGTGAAGGCGGACGAGCCGATTTCTCAAGCTGCGGTCAAGGAAATCAAGGTCATTTTGGGCGACTACCTGGGCGCGACACTGGTCGAATCGGTCGACCCACTTTGGCCTAGCGATCCCAGCATGGAGAAGATGAAGCCGTCGTACGCACAAGCTTTGGCGCAGCTTGTCCCGGTGTTTTTCCCAGACATTCTCTACCGCCTCAGGGGGGACGGCCAGCCGCAATTCCCGGAATTCGCCGCCAAGATCAAACCGACAGAGTTTGCGCCGGGTGAGACATTTGGTTCGGGCACCATGAAGCCCATCGACTACTTCCTCGATTTAGCGGAGGGAAAGGTCCCCATCCCCCCAAATCTGAACATTCGCACGATTGAGGAAGAGGTTGAGTCAAACGCCTTCACCTTTCACTTCAATCAATACGCCAGCCGCCGCGCGGCCGATTGGAGCGAACGCGGCTTCACCGAAACGTTGACCGATTTCCACTCTCTCAACGCGCGATCGAAGTTCTGGGGCGACGACCAACGGGCCGCGTTCAAGAATTGGGAAGAGATGGACGACATGCGCAACACGCTCGGCGAACGTCAGGGAATCGACGAGCACATCATGATCCGAGAGCTGCTGCGCCGATTGGAAATGAAAGTGCTATATGAAAACCACCTCGACGCCGTCGTGCGCCTCCACTATTCTCTCCCGCCCGGAAAGATTGGGCTGGCCCCGCAGCCTGGACCATCCAGCGACGTGCGAGGCGAGCTTCGCATGGGACCTTTTGCCGGCCTCACGGAAGTTCTGATCCCCGCCGGCTATGTGCAGACCGTCTATGATCCCGTCTTTGTGCTAAGCCCCGACAAGAAGCGATACATCCCGAGCAACAACAACATTCCCACGACCCTTTCGCCGCCCGGTCTCCCTTTTTCGCTGGTCTTTCGCGCCGAGCCGGGGAAGGAAGATGTCATTTTGAAGATCGCGTCGGCTTACGAAGTGGCTTCGAAAAGACGTGTGCCTCCGCCTGAGTTTGGCCCCTTACCAGGCGAACCCTAAGAACAGACAGTTGGGAACTAAAGAAAGCATTCAGAGGGGAACAGGGATCGTGCTGATTCGGAAGCAGGTGTTCGTGTGGGGCGCCGTTACCTCGTGAAAGCATTGGTGCATCTGGCGCCAATTCAAAATACCACTTGCTCCAAGGCACTTTGCTCCGGCGCCGCGTAGTCAGCGGATTTCGAGTCTTACCTGTTCAGTTTACGTCGCAGAACGCCACTCAAGACCACCAAGCCGGTCCCGAGCAGCACCATGGAGGCGGGTTCGGGAACGACGTTCTTCCCGCGGTGGTCGTCTTCATCGTGGTCATCGTCGCCGCTGTTTTCGTCCTCGTCTCCGGACGAGTCTCTCGCCGACAACGACGCGCTATTTCCAGTCGCACTCGCGGTTGTTAAGTGAACGCCCAAAAGAGCTGGGTCGGCTCCAGCGCCACTAGCGAGGCTGGAGAAGGAAATCGAGTTGTTCTGAACGCCGGCCAAGTTGCCTTGCTGGGTCTTGACATCCAATCCGTTTTGATCCGAGAGCAGGCGGGCGCTGCTTGTGTCCGGAACAAATGCTGAAGAACGCGCGAGCGTGAGTTCCAATTGGTGGCACTGGATCAACAAGAGAACTGGAATTTGAGTAGCAAAAAGAGAGGGGACTGCAAAAACGAGAGCACTACCAAGCAATGAAGCCAGCCGGGCTACTCTGGCCATTGAGGCTTTCTTATTTCCCCCGTACCTCATTAGCGTTCTGTTCAGCATTCCGAGTCCGGCCAGCAAGTAGAAACACCCATTCTCATCTGAGCTGTAATTTGGCGCTAACTCGGGGCGAACCACAACCATGCTGTCGTTGGGGGAATAGTTTAATTGGTTGATCGGTGAAGTTCGGGCCTTTGTACAAAATCCCTGCCACACACACCATATCTCTCAGGATGTTTTAGCTGCTCACTCCCGGCCGTGAGCTGTTGCCGAAGCTAAGGGCTGTCCCAAGCAAAGCGATCTATAAATCTCTTCCTGCTAAACCGAGGGTGTCATATCGGGCCGCCGACGGCGCCGGAGAAATCTACCAGCTAAGGCGAGTCCGGAACCCAACAAGATCAAGCTCGCGGGCTCTGGCACGGGCGGATCCGACTGGAAGCCGACGCTGTCTGTAGTGCCGTCGGACCACGTGACGGTGATCCCCGGGAACTGGAGACCTCCAGTCTCCACTACGTTGCATCCAGTCATGGGGCAGGTCCCACCTGTATCATCAAGCGATGTAAACATCAATGTCACCGAGGACGCACCCACTGTAAAAGAGCCTGTTAGTTCGTCGCTTATGAACCCGTTGCCCTCGTCGATAGTATAAGTAGATGGCAGATTCGTCGAAACGAATGTGAAACCCGTAGGGGCGTTCAGGGTCACGCTGCATGTTTCGCTACTGCACATGACGTTCGTGATTCGACTCCCACCCACCGAGAGTATGCCTCCGGATTCGGTGAACGTCACCGGGACGCCGCTCGCCTCAGCAGGTTGACCTGCCAACATGAGACAGACCATCAACACGCTGGCATAAAGCAATGCTTTCGGGAAATTCATGTCGTGTTCTCCTCAAGTCAAAAGCCCAACGCCATCCACGAAGTCCGCGTTCTCCCACAACTCACTCTTGCCTTTGGGGCGATTCCAAACCGCAATAATTGAGGGCAATCGAAATACCATCCTGCCAAAACTCGGTCGCGCTGAGCCAAGATTGAAACTAAAGCAGATAAGCGCATACGTCGATTTAATTGTTGCAACGCTACGCGCCAAGTCTATCAGTCGATATAGATCATCTATCAGACCTGTTACAGCTTGAGCGCCCTCCCGCGCACTTGAGTCTGTATCAATTGCGGACCAGGACTTGCCTCGCTCGTTTCGCCTCGTCGCCCGCCAGCCGTAGTCGCAGCGCAGATTCCAATTGAAATATTGCCTTCTCGGTTTGCCCGGAGGCCGCGAGGGCCATGCCGAGGTGGTAGCGGTACGTAGGAGAGTTGGGTTCTTTGTCGACGCATTCTTGAAGCAAAGGGAGTGCGCTTGCGTAATCCCCCTTGTTGTACAACACCCAGCCTAGGAGCGTGTCCGAGAAATGCCTTTTTCAGCCACTTGTTGGCTGCAAGTTATTGATTCTTCGTCTGCGAAAACTCGATTGCGGCATTATTCGGACAGGTTCCTAGAGTATCCGTTATCGGATTGAATTCCGGTTGGAGCTGTTTCGCTTTCTGAGCCAAACTCAAAGCCACGTCCAAGTTCCCGCCCTGTTTCACATAAAGAAAAGCGAGGTTGTTCGCCGGCACGGCGAGGTTCGGATCAATGGCCAGCGCTTGTTCGTAATACCGTCTCGCGGCATCTAGATTGTCTGTCGTTTCATAGAGCGAGGCAATCAGTGTGAGGAGACCGGTCGATTTAGGTTGAAGCGATAATGCGGTTTGGAATTGGGCAATGGCGGCATTGGTCTGCCCCTTCGTCTGGTACGCCCTACCCAATTGGACGTGGGCCTGCATGAGGCTCGGATTCAGCTTAATGGCTTGCTCGAATTCAGACTGGGCAGCGTCATAATCGTTCCCGTTGAAGAGCGTTGTCCCTAAGATCAGGTGGCCTGCAGCGTCTTCTGGGTACGTCGTCAGGTATTGCTGAACCCGCGCGATCGCCTTCGGCCGCTCGTTTCCTGCCGCCCAAAATTCCACAAGCCGAGACAGTGCTTCCGTAGACCGCGGGGCCAGACGTAATGCAGTTTCGAACTCTGCCTCCGCCTGGGGTCGTTCTCGCTCGCGAGCGAAAACGATCCCCAAGTTCACATGAGGGGCCGAATCGGCGGGTGACAACTGTTGGGCAGAGCGAAACTGAGCCTCGGCAGCTTTCAATTGACCTTGTTGCGTCAAAATGGTCCCTAACAGTACGCGAGCAGAAGCGCTGGCGGGCTCTTGTTGCACGCTCCGTTCAGCATATTCATGTGCGGCGGAAAGTTCCCCGAGAGCGAGGTTTAACTCAACCATGCTATTCAATGCGCGGGTCATGGTCGGTGCAATCCGGAGGGTATCTTCCAATTCTCCTCTAGCTTGGTCCGTACTGCCATTTTGCCAATAGGCAAGACCCAGAAAGTAGTGTGCGAGAGCTGAATCGGGCGCATCAGTCGCCTGCTGTCGCAATTCGGATACGGCTTCATCTCGCTTTCCCCGTCCAAGCAAGATCCGACCGCGAGCGATGTGGGCAGCTACGTCCTTCGGCTCTCGCTGCAGTACTTCTCCATTCAGCTTGGCTGCCTCTGCATAGTCTCCAGTGGAGAGGAATAGATCGACCAAACGCCTCTTGATCTCCAAATTCTTCGGAGCCAATCCCAATCCTCGCCGGTATTCAACCAGGGCTTGCTCGGCCTTCCCCCGCTGTGAATAGAATTCGCCCATGGTGATTGCGACTTCTGCGGAATTCCGTTCTCGGTCTCGCAGTTTCGCAAGAATCCCCTCGGCAGCTTCGATTTTCTGTTGGCCATAGAGCAAATCTGCCAAGTTGATGTAAAGCAGAACGGCATCTGGATTGCGTTCGACCCCCTCTTGGAGGATCTGCTCCGATTCCGGCAGTCGCTGTTCGATACGGTAGAGACTTGCCAAATTACTGTAACTTGGGACTGCACGCGGTGCCAATTCCATTGCCTTTCGCAGGTGTTGTTCTGCGTCGGGGAAGCGCTTTAGATTGATCTCAACGAATGCGAGGTTCGTGCGGGCGGCTGGATCTTCAGGCGTGAGCAGAATTGCTTTCTGGTATATTTCGAAGGCGGAGGCGAAGTCGTGATGAGCCACCCTTACCGAGCCACGGAGTTGGTAGGCCGATGCGTTGGCGGGATCGCGCTGCAGGACAAATAAGGCTTCGTCGTCAGCCTTTTGGTACTCGTTGGCAGCCAAGTAGAGGCGTCCGATATCGAGGTGGGCGTCCAGGCGTTGCGGATCTAACTCTGTGGTCTGCCGGAGTGCGGCAAGGGCTGCTCCCCATTGCTTGAGCGCCAGATCGGCCTGGGCCAACTGAAAGTATGCCTCCGCGAAACGCGGATCGAGTTTGATTGCATTCCGGAATTGAATGCTGGCTTCCTGATACTTGCCTTGCTTCTCATAGCGCTTTCCGCTCTCGAGGTACTCCACTTTACCCTTCTGCGGGTCAAGAGCGCATCCGCTGAGCGTGCCGATCAGCAGGACAATCAAACCTGCCCCGGCCACTTTTAATCGCCTGCCCCCGACAAACATGTTTTCCTCCGCAATCCAACGACGCTGCTCAATTAGGAATGAATGTGCCTAAGCGAGGATAGAGCGCTTGGACAAACTGTACGGCGCGCGCCATGGCTTGACCCTCGCCATCTTTTGCCGATGTCAATACTCGGACAAGGGCCCCATCGGTTCTGTTCCGACTAATTGCATCAAACACTAGCCAAAACTTTCCTTTGTATTCGCTGGCGACCACGCGGCCATGCGCCTGGTACCAGTAGAGAACCAAGTAGCGCGCCGGCCCTTTCTCAATCAGATAATCATTGACGGTAATCGCTGAGGTCCCCGGGGTGGGGATCGTCAAACGGCCCGAACGCACTGGCTCCCAGCCAGCTCCTGGAAGGCAGTTCTTGGGCGAGTGCACGGTTTCGCCAGTGCGTTGGCTTTGGTAGTAACCGACGTACAGCTCGACGGGCTGACTTCCATTGTTCGCATAAGCACGGTTTACGTAATCACTGACTCCGAGAACAGATACAATCTGCGCCTCCAGCGGGTAGTCTTGGCCCAGCCAACCATCCATCGCCATCGGGAGGTGCCCGAGCGGCTGCCGCGGTGGCGCGGGCTCTCCAAGGCTGATCCCATGAAGAAGCACAATTCCCGACAGAAGGGTGACGGCGGTAATCAAGAATCGAGGTCCAGACTTGAGACTACGCACTCGGCACTCCTTCGAGGTCAGGGTGCCCTACGTGGCGCAATCCCCAATGGACGATCAACATGCAAGCGACGGCAGAGACAAAAATGAGCCATCCCTGGAAGAAATGAAAAAAACCTTCCGCCCACTGGGGCCCCCAGAGGTAGGTGACTACACCTGCTCCGACCACGCGCAACGCGTTGCTCGCGACAGCGATGGGCACCATCAGGATGACCAAACCGGTGCGAGCCCACTGGCGCCTTTCCACAAAATAGCCGTAGGCGACAGACAACGCGATCAGTGACATCAGTGAACGGATACCACTGCATGCTTCTACGACTTCAAGGGAGTAGTTCGGCAAAACGAGAACGTTTCCTTCTCGCAAGACAGGAATTCCAATCAACTCCAATCCGGTTGAAGAAAGCCGCGATGCCAACAGCTGGAGAGGGAACGTAACCTGATTGTAGATAAGCGCCGGCAACGGAATCATCAGCACGAGAAACGCCAGCGGGAATGCCACGGCGCGCAGCATCTTCCAACCGGCGAAAAAGAGAAGCAGCCCGCCTAGCAAAAATAGGAACGAGAACCGAGCAACAAACAATTCCGCTCCCAGCGTCGCGGCTAGCAAAAGTCCGATCGCGCCAAGCATCACCGGAAAGCCCATGTTGCTGGGCTCAAGCGGAATCTGCCGCAATTTGTCCCTGCGTTGATACACCACGTAACCGACGAACAGAGGCACGACGAATCCGTGGCCATAGTCGGGGTTCTGCCACCAATCCACAACCATGCGCATTAGGATGGGTGCGTACAGCACCCCAGTTAATCCGGCAAGCGCGAGCCACTTGGGCAGAGAGAATTCGGCCCGATCCGTTCTTGCCACCGCATCGGCCGTTGTGCTCATGAACTTGTCCGCTCGAGAGCGTTGATAGACAGGCCTCGCCCTTCGTGAGACCTGTGCAACCGCGTGGCCGAATCGAGCTTCCACACTCAGGCGCGATGTGTTTTAAACGCCTGAAAGGAAGGGCCTTACCTGGAAACTTTTCTGCGGGTTCGCGCGGAATAGCAGATGCAGTTAAGAATGTAAGCATAGATATAGAAATGCTATACGTTCGGATAGATTGCCCCTGGTGCTCCGGCCGCAATTTGGAGACTGCAATGTGGCTACCTGTTCAAAAGAACGAGGAAAGCACGATCTAGGTAAATAAGAAGGTTTGGACAATAAATTGCACATATTAGATTCGATCATGGAGAATCGCGCAAAATTGTGAAGACAAAGATATTCTGGACCTTTATATTGTAAGCGGTGCCAAAATCGAAGCGCGCTATGTAGCCAACGAAACCGCCGGGCCGGGAACTGGCATTTAGTACGTTATTCACGCTCGTCGGGGCGGTGCCGGTGAAAGTTCCGAGCGTGAATGGTTGGCCCGAGCCCATCACTGTCAGGGCATCGAACAGCGCTGTCCAGGTGCTGCCGTCGTTGCTTCCCTCGATTGTGTATTGAAAGCCGTCATATGCGGCCCCGAAGTGATCTATGTTTGGGATGACAAGGATTGAAGAGACCGGGGTCGAGAATGACGCTTCAATCCAATTTCCGCCCGACAACCCCGTAAGAGTTCCGCCCGCATACACCCGCAACGGACTGGTCGCCAGTTCTGAGGAATCCGGCGTGAACGGCGCTGCGTGGTCCCCCGCAGAATAATTACTGAAGGTCGCGTAACTCGGAACGAGACCCGTGAAGTCCACAAGGTTTGGGTCGTTTGTATACGTGGTGGTCGCACCGACCATTGGAGCGATGCCCAAAATCAGGGCAGCCGCCAGGAACACCAGTCTGAACGCGATGGGCTTATGCAATTTTGCTAGCTCCCCTTTGAGCTCGTCTCCTCGCAATCGACGTACCACTGAGCTGGAGTCAGCGGGGTCCGAAGGAGCATGAAGTCAAAAGGGATAAACACGCGCTATTGTGATACTGGCGGAAATGAGCCCCAGCGAACTATCCGTCCGTACACACGTTCTATACGAGCGTTGTCATACATCGACCGCGTTTTTGTCTCGGGCAGGACGTGGTAGCGCCCGCCCAATTGCCCTCCTGGCGACGCTTGGAAATTGAATTGAGGTTCTAGAGCGCTTTCGGAACCACCTTCGTGAGATTCAAGGTCGTGGCTGAACTTCTGAAAGGTACCGCGAGGTATCAATCCCAGCAGCTGAACGCCAGGATCATGCCGCCATGGTAGGGGTTGCGACCTCAGGACAGGGGCCGACGCCTTTCAGGTAAGCCGCCCACGAAGCGCGTCGGGCGACCTCGGCGGCTTTTGGAAGCTCATGCAACACATCCAGGACCTCAAATGCGCCCTCCTCCAGGGCGTGGGCCCATTCATTCAAGTCAAAGTTGCTGGCGACAAGAACGACCACAAAGCCGAGGTCTAAATTGCTTGCAAGGTCGACCAGCCGTTTCCACGATCCGTCGTTCAGAACGGGTGTGGTAAAGACAGTTTGGAAGCGTCCAGATCTCGTGGCTGCACAACCCGCTGTCATGCCCTTTACGTACACGGACGCAAGACCTGCTTCCCACAAGACGTGCTTTAGCCGTTCGGCGATTGAATCGTCGTCACAAACAATCAAAATTCGAGCCTCGGCGAGGAGGTTCGGCGCCACAGTTGCGCAGGCTCTAATCTCTTTGTCGGCTTCTTCGCTCTGCATATTCTGACGCATGGTGTGCCGTTTCTCCTTTGTTGTTCAAAGCTAACCCGGTGATCCCGTCTGCTCGCGTGATACCGATTACCTCGTTGTGTGACTCCCGTCACCAATGTGCGCAATTGGGTAACAACAATGCTGTATGCCTTCACCCGTTGCCGTCTTGCGCCGGAAGGACCCCAACAAGTCAATCATTTCCAGCAGCCGTTGAAACACATCATCCTCGGTCGCGCGTTCGTGGTTCGTGATGGCTGGCCTTGAGCGAGATTCCGTAGCTTCCGCCTCCAGCGTCCCGCTTGACCATGTGAGCGAATTCCATGGCAAACGGGCTCCACTCATATTCCTAGATCAAAGCATAGATTTGTTACAGAAAGCTGAAGCCGCCTCCCGTCCCTAACGGAGCACTTACGAAGAGACCTCGAGCCTCAGCGGAGGCGGAACCGGCTGGCCCTTCCGCATGGGCTGAAGACCTTCGGGCTGGTTCAGGGTTCGATCGAACTTGCGGCTCAAATAAGCCTTGTCGCGGATAAGGCGGTCAAAATCACTTGGCTGACCTGGAGGGTTTCAGGTGGGAAACGATCTTTGCGTAACT
>Ga0187846_10001167_pt1 | contig 14886 bp, 19 predicted proteins | sample TC_taG_FD_161473 | JGI IMG/M metagenome (GOLD analysis project Ga0187846, IMG submission 161473) | Biofilm microbial communities from the roof of an iron ore cave, State of Minas Gerais, Brazil - TC_06 Biofilm (v2) | ecosystem: Environmental > Terrestrial > Deep subsurface > Cave > Wall biofilm...
CACCGAAACCATCCACATTATTGGGCTAGCGGTGTTGTTGGGAACGATCCTTGTGGTTGACCTGCGGCTGTTGGGCTTCGGCATGCGGCGCCAATCGCCCGAGGAGCTGGCCAAGGATCTTGCTCCCTGGACGCTGGGCGGGCTGCTCGTCATGGTCTGCACGGGCGTGCCCATGTTTATGTCCGAAGCCGTCCGGCTATACAGCAGCGCCCCGTTTTTCTACAAGATGGGTCTCCTCGCCTTAGCGCTCGTAACTCATTTTACGTTCCACCGGAGGGCCACGCGAGCCGAGGGGACGCTAGGGTCTTGGCAGGGAAAGCTGGCCGCGTGTTTCTCGTTGTTCTGCTGGCTGGGCGTGGCGTTTGCAGGGCGCGTCATCGCGTTTACGGGAGATCGGTTCCGCTAATCCGCCCGCCGCGCTGATTCTCGAAATCGTGTTACCGTATCGAGGCAGACTGTCATGCCCCCGCTGACGGCCATCCTTATCGCCTACAACGAAGAACGCGATTTGCCGCGTGCGCTCGCCTCACTTCGAGGCCTCGCGGATGAAATCATTTTGGTGGACTCCGGCTCATCCGATCGCACTTGCGAGATCGCCCGCGCATCCGGCGCCCGCGTGTACGCGCACAAGCTGGAAAGCCTCGCCGAACAAAAAAATTATGCGGCCTCCTTCGCCTCCCATGAGTGGCTGCTGTCCATCGACTGCGACGAAGTGCTGAGCCCCGAATTGCGGGCTTCGATCTTGGCGTGGAAACAGCAGACGCCCAGCAAACCTGGATACGATTTCGCCCGCCTGACCAGTTACCTGGGTGGGTGGATTCGCCACTCCGGTTGGTACCCCGACCGCAAAGTCCGCCTGTACCACCGGGGCCAGGGCCGCTTTGTCAGTGTGGTGCACGAGGCCGTGCAACTGGATGGGCCGGTTGGGCGCTTGAAGGGAGACCTTCTGCACTACACCGTTCAGTCCCTCTCCGAGCACGAAGCGAAACAGGATTTTCTAACCACTCTAGCCGCAGAAGAGATGTTTGCGCAGGGCCGGAGAAGCTGGCGCGCCGCCATGATATTCGCTCCGCCCTGGACGTTCTTCCAGCGGCTCGTATTTCAACTGGGCGTGCTCGACGGCCGCCGCGGGCTGCTGATTGCCTGGCGTTCCGCAAAATACATCTACATGAAGTTCCGGAAACTCGGCCGGCTGCGGGCAGGCGAAAAGCTGACGCGGCGTCCGTGGCCGAATCCCGGCGAGGCTTGAGCGTGCGCCCGCTGGTGGTGGACCTCGGCCGGGAATACCGCGGCGGCCAACATCAGGCCCTGCTCCTGGTGAAAGGTTTGCTCTCGCTGGGGCACGCGCCCGCGCTCATGACGATCCGGGGCTCAGCTTTGGCTCAACGCGCGCGAGCCGCGGGCGTCCCGGTGCACGCGCTCTTTGGCCGGAGATTACAAGCGGCTTGGAGGATCCGGCAGTTAGTACGCGAGCGGCGAGTGGATGTGGTTCACGCCAATGAGCCTCACGCGCTAACTTCTGCGTGGTTGGCCGGTGCGCACCACCTCGTGCCGATTGTCGCCGCCCGCCGCTTTACGTCGCGCCTCTCGCCAAACGCCGTGGCGCTCGCTCGGTACCGGGCTGCTGCTCGGATTGTGGCGGTCTCAGAATTTGTTCGGCAATCGGTAGCCGCGAGCGGGCTCCCCGCCCGGCAAATCCAAGTCATCTACGACGGCGTCGAGATTCCCATCTTGCGATCAGCAATGGAACGCCGGGCCGCGCGCGAGCAACTCGGCCTTCCCCACAACGCCGTGGCCCTGCTGAATTTGGCCGCCTTGGTGCCGGGGAAGGGACACCGTCGTTTGCTCGCCGCGTTTGCGCAAATCCGGGAGCAATTCCCGACGTCTATGGTACTCCTCGCTGGGGAGGGGCCGGAGCGAGCCGGGCTGGCCGCACTCGCGCGCCGCTACGGTCTCAGTGATTGTGTTCGTTTCCTGGGCTTCGTGCCCGAAATTGAATCTCTTTACGGCGCCGCTGATTACTTCATCTTTCCTTCGCACGAGGAGGGGCTGGGGAGCGCGCTGCTACTAGCCATGGCCCACGAGCTTCCTGTTGTAGCCCTGGCCTGCGGGGGAATTCCGGAAGTTGTCGAGGACGGCAAGAACGGGCTGTTAGTCCCCGATCTCGAGCCAGCAAGCCTGGCCATAGCGATGGCTCGACTGCTCTCGAACCCGGAAGAGGCAGAACGCCTGGGGAGGGCTGCCCGCGAAACCATCCTCGCAAGGTTTTCCGCAGACCACATGGTCAATGCCACCCTTCAACTCTACGAACAACTTGCGGCCGAGCGAAAGCAACCCACAGCCGGCAATCGCTTGGCGCGCTGAAAAAGCCAGAGCGCCGGGCACCCGTTCCCTCGGGTGGCCCGGCGCTCTGGGTTACAACTAATAGTCTTGCGCCAGTTTATTTTGCCTTCGCGTGTCCCTCCTATCCTTGCAGCGGTTTTCCTGAGACGACCGGGGCGCTAATGACCCACCGGCCGGCCGGCTCTAGGAACTCAAGCCCGATGGCGAAGCCTTCACTTTGCGACTCGCAATACGCCACACGGGCCAATGCGTGGAAATCTCCCGGCAACGAGGCGAGCTCGAGCACTTCGTTGGTTCGCCAAAGGCGAATGGTAGAAACGCGGGCGCCGTGAGAACTGACGTTTTCGGTGAACGTCGTCTCCACGCCTGGCACCCGGCCTCGTCCGGAAAGATGCACTGCCACGGTCATTGGAATTCGTTGTTCGGTTCGCGGAATGGAAAATGCCCTCGGCATCTGTTACTCTCCGCTTGGATTTCAGAGGCAAGCCGCGATACGTGCCAGCGTGTGAATGCTCTCCTCGCGCCCCTTCATGCGGTACAGAGCCCGGTCCGCCGCATTGAAAAGAGCATCGAGGGTTTCCCCGTCCCGCGGAAAAACCGCCGCGCCCACGCTGACCGCAATTTGCGGAACCTCCCCGTCATTGCTCAAGCGCTCGCAAATCCGGCCGCCCACCGCTGCGGCAGCTTCCGCGCCCGCTTCAGGCAGAACCAAAGCAAACTCATCGCCACCGTATCGCGCCGCAGTATCCATGCCGCGCGAATGCATGCGCAGCACATTGGCCAAGCGGCAAATCGCGCGGCTGCCCACCAGGTGCCCGTAATGGTCATTGATTCCCTTCAGCCCATCCAAATCGAAAAGCAGGATGGCGAAGGGGCGCGCGGTGCGGCGGGACCGCTGGACCTCGGTTTCAATCACATTGATTAAGGTGCGGTAGTTGGCCAACCCCGTAAGCGGGTCAGTCACCGCGAGTTGGCGCACTTGATCGAACAGCCGGGCGTTGTCCAGCAAGGCCCCGCCCAGGACCAGGGCGTAACTCATCACTTTCACGACTTGCGCCAACGTGAACGGCGTATCCAATAAGCTCCCGGACTGGCTGGCGATCATGTGGCAGGCGACGTTCATCCACACCGCTGCGCATAGAGTCCGCTCAAACGGCGTAGATCCCTTCCGGAGCCTTCTCCCAAAGCCGATGGCTGCGGCCACGAACAACAGGCCAGGCACTAAGTCCCAGGGCCGGGAAATCAGCCAGGAGGGGTGCATCGCGGGTTCCGAGGGCGCGCCCAGATAGGCCACGCTGGTCAGATACGCGACAAGGACTACCACGATCAACGCGACGGCGATCTCGCGCCCCGGATCGCGCGAATTGGGTACCCGGCGCTCTACCACCAGCGCCGCGATCATCACCAAGGCCAGCAGCGTCCGGCTCACCATCCACGCCAGAGGCACGCGCAACTGCTCGGTTGCTCCGCCCGCCAGCACGTCGTAGAAATTGAAGGTCGCGACAGTCTCAATCATGCCGGAGAGCACAAATCCGAACGCCAGGATGAGCGTGCGGCGGTCATGAGTCCCGCGGAAACGCACAATGGCGTTGGCCGCATAGGTGAAGCACAGCAGGCTGCCCACTATCTGCAAATAGGAATACAGGGCCGGCTCAGCGGAGAATGGAAAATGACGCAATGACGCGCCTAGGGCGATAAGGGCTGTGATTGCAGTTACTCCCAGGGCCCAGCGGGCACGCCTGAGCCAATCACCTATTTGATTGGGTAAAAGCGGAAGCACTTCTCCCCCTGCCGAACACATCCAAATCACCCGATTTCCAAAGACGCGGACCAACTGTGCAAGTTCGTCGCCTTTCGACAGGCGCCGGTGCGTTTGTGTTAACTAATTGAGGGCAAGAGCTTTGCTAAAGGGTGCAGATTTGCGGTGTACCGAAACAGGGCAGGATGTTCCTACATGACGTGTAAGAAAGTTACCGGACCGCCCTCGGGCTTCCCAATCTGGCTTCGACCCGTAATAGATTTGACACTTTCTGTCCCCGGAATCGAGCAACGTAGAGACACGTATTCCAATGAAAGAGGAAGGATTAGGTCCGGGTCTAAGATTTTGGCGGCGGGATATCGCGTGCCTTCTGGTTATCCTGAAACCCGGAAGTCTTATGGGAACCGTCGCACAGAGGCTTATTGGCAGAATGCCCGCAGCGGCACAGGGCAATGGCGGTGCGGCCACCGAGCTTGTAGGGCTGCCCCTCTGCGTCCACGAGCTCAAACTCCCCTTCAACGCGCAGCGGACCATCGTTTCGAACACAGATTTTTGCCGGGGACATTCTTCCTCCGTAAATCGGTCAATACTTTGGCATGGAAGGATCGACTTCGTCGGCCCACGCCAGCACGCCACCTTTCAGATTCCAAAGCTTCTTGAATCCGGCCGTTTGCAAGAATTGGATAGCATCGGCCGAGCGCTTTCCGCTGCGGCAATGAACGACCATCTCCCTAGAGCTGTCCAGCTCATGGACTCGCCGCGGAAGTTCTCCCAGGGGGATGAGCTTTCCCTTGAGATTGCAAATCTGATACTCATGCGGCTCGCGCACGTCGAGAATAAAGAGGTCGTCGCCGCGGTCCAAGCGCGCTTTCACTTCGCGCGCCGTAATTTCCGGAATGCCATTGGTCACAGCTGGGGCCTCCTCGCCGCGAATCCCGCAGAACTCTTCGTAATCAATGAGTTTCGTGACGGTGGGGTGTTCGCCGCAGACCGGGCACGCGGGGTTCTTGCGCAGCTTGAGCTCCCGGAAGCGCATGCCGAGGGCATCGAACAGCAGCAAGCGGCCGACGAGCGGCTCGCCGGCGCCCAGAATCAGTTTGATGGTTTCCATCGCTTGAATTGCGCCCACAATTCCAGGCAGCACACCCAGCACGCCGCCTTCGGCGCACGACGGCACCAGCCCCGGCGGAGGCGGTTCCGGATACAAGCAGCGGTAGCATGGCCCGCCCGGATAGCCGAACACCGTCGCCTGGCCCTCAAAACGGAAAATGGAGCCGTACACATTGGGTTTGCCGAGCAGAATGCAGGCGTCGTTGACCAGATAGCGGGTAGGGAAATTGTCCGTGCCGTCCACAATCAGATCGAAATCGCGGAACAGCTCCAAAGCGTTCTCGCTGGTTAACCGCGTCTCAAATGCTTCAATCTTGATAGCCGGGTTGAGAGCCGAAAGTCGCGCCTTCGCAGCTTCGGTTTTAGGATGGCCCACATCGCTGGTGGAAAAAGTCACCTGGCGCTGCAAGTTGGTGAAATCCACAACGTCGAAATCCACAAGCCCCAAATGGCCCACCCCCGCCGCCGCTAGATACAAGCCCAGCGGCGCGCCTAAGCCACCGGTGCCGATCATCAGCACTTTCGCCTGGCGCAGCTTCAACTGCCCCTCGAGGGCCACTTCCGGCATGATCAGGTGTCTGCTATAACGCAGGATTTCTTCTTTGGAAAGCTTGACTTCCTGCTTCGGCAGCGCGTCGGTTCGAATGGCCATAGCCGTTCTCCCTACTTGCGCGAACCGCCCGCGATGGAAGGCACGATGCTGATGGTGTCTCCATCCTTGGTTCGCGTATTTTCTTTGTCGAGGAAGCGGATGTCCTCATCGTTCAAATATACATTCACGAAGCTCCGAATTTTACCGTCGTCGGTATAAAGATGCTTGCGCAACTCCGCGTAACTCGATGTCAGCGTCCCGAGGGCCTCGCCCACTGTGCCCGGCTTGCACTCGATGCTCGCCTGCTTTCCGGCGAATTGGCGCAACGGCGTGGGGATCATCAGTTTCACAGCCATGCGGCAGCCCCTTCCCTGGTCGAACGGTTATCGGATGCAATACCACGCGCCCTGGTTACAGACCGGGCCTTTCGCCCGGGGCACTCGCGATTAGTCTTGCCCAGTCAAATGCCTGAAAACAGGTCCTTTCGGGACCGTTGCCGGGCGGCAGCAGTCTAGAACTCCTACTTTGGCAGGCCTGCTGCCTGCACCGGTACAACCTCTTCCGGCTCAAATTTCGTACGGTCGTCCAGCAGCCGCCAGGATGTTAGGTCCTGCGGAGTGCCTGCGGCGACGCTGACAATCACGTAGCTATACCACGGCCAGGCATGCTCGCGGTCAAACTCACTCGGGCGCGCCGGGTGGTCCGGGTGCGAATGATACCACCCAATCAGGTCCAGGCCGCGCTCGGTGGCGGCGAGGTCGGCGGCGCGAAAATCTTCCGGAGTGATCGAAAAGCGGTTCCGAGGAGAATCGTCCCGGCGGTTAATCAGGGGAAACAGGGAGCGGACTTGGCGCCCTGCATCCGTATCGCTCCCCAGCATCGCGCCGCAGCATTCGTGCGGGTAATCCCGCGCGCCGTGGTTGCGGATTTCTTGCTCAAGCTGTCTTGCTAGCAGCAGCATCTTTAGGGCTTTTTCGCAGCGCGCGTTACGCTTCGTCCCAGAAGCGCTCGCTCAAATACTTTGTTCCGGAGTCAGGGAAAATGGTAACCATCACGGCTCGCTCGCTGGGCTTCATTGACGAGGCAACTTGGAAGCAGCCTTCGAGCGCCGCGGCGGCGCTCGGGCTGAGCAGCAATCCCTCTTCCCGCGCGGCGCGCTTGACCATGCGATACGCGTTTTCCGTTCCCACTGTCAAGTTCGCGTCGGCCAACGACGGGTCGTAAATCGCTGGAACGATCGCCGACGCCATGTGCTTCCATCCCTCCAGCCCGTGAAATGACGCATCCGGCTGCAGACTGATGCACCGGATCGCCGGGTTCAACTCTTTCAGACGGCGCGTCGTGCCGACGAACGTGCCGCTGGTCCCCAGTCCTGCCACGAAGTGGGTCACGCGTCCGGCAGACTGCTCCCAGATTTCGTTCGCTGTCGTTTTGTAGTGGGCGCGCCAATTGGCCGGATTGCTGTATTGATCCGGATAGAAATAGCTGCCGGGCTCCGCCGCGTAAATGGCCCGGGCCCGGGTGATGGCGCCATCGGAACCTTCATCCCCCGGTGTAATCACCAATTCCGCGCCAAACGCCACCAGGATACGTTTCCGCTCTTCGCTGGCGCTGGCGGGCAGGCAAAGCTTCACGCGATAGCCGGATGCCGCAGCAATCATGGCGTAGGCGATGCCGGTGTTGCCGCTGGTGGCGTCGAGGATGGTCTGCCCCGGCCGCAGCCGGCCCGTCCGCTCCGCGTCACGAATCATCTCCAACGCGGGACGATCCTTAACCGAGCCGCCCGGGTTCAGCCATTCCGCTTTCGCGAAAAATTCCACGTTCGGAAAATTGTGCCCGACGCGCTCCAAGCGCAGCAGCGGCGTGTTGCCGATGCAATCCAGTAGTCCGCGCCCGATCCCCGCGGCGCTTCCCGAGGATTCGGTCCAGGCCGGTTTATTAGCAGTGTGCATTCGTCCTAACCATCACCCGTACAGTGTCTCGCGTTTTCCTGCAACCCGCTGAAAAATTCCGTGCCAGACGATACGGCGCCCGCCAAGATGTGGGAGGCAGATGCGACCGTATGTTAGGTAATTTAGCACAGCGGAGAAGATTTCGGCCCGCTTCGGTCCGGGAAATCCTGAGTAGCTTGAGATACAGCAGGTCACCCGAGTTTTACCTTTACACGGGCCTGGCGCGCTCCTTATCCTGAAAGGCTATGTGGAATGTTAAGGACCGGTTCGAAAGCAAAGTGTTGGACGCCTTTCCCGGCGCCGGGTTTGTGGTCAACAGCACGGGCGGCGTCATGCGCGTGGAAAAATACGGCTGCGGCGCCGAATTTCGCCGCACCCCGGATGAGCGCTACCAAATGACCGTCCAGCCCACCATCCTCATGAATGGGCAATTCACGCGCTTGTGGGATGCCGGATACCAGAAATTCATTCTGACCGACGACGGGCAGAAGTTCCCCGCCCATGCCGAACAGCTTTTGCGCTTGAGGCAATTCAACGAAGAGCTCAAGGCATTGCTCGGCGTGCCTGCCTACTACAACGAAGCGCTCGGCTCGACTTCCTCGGTTACTGTGTACGACCGCGTCGCCGGACGCCCCGGCGACGTCCCCGAACGCACCGTCGGCGTCAAGTCCTCCTCAGACGACTAACCACCACTCAAGAATGCCGCCTTCCGACTGCTTCATGCGCTATACTCCGTCCGAAATTCAGTCGGGGACACCATGCCGATCCTCCCAGGTCAGCGTTTGGGCACGTACGAAGGACTTTCCTTGATTGGAGCGGGCGGGATGGGTGAAGTGTACCGCGCGCGTGACACGCGCCTCGATCGAATCGTCGCCATCAAGGTTCTGCCTGCGCACCTTGCGGAGAAGCCGGAGCTGCGCGAGCGGTACGAGCGCGAAGCAGGAAGCACGGAAGCGATGCACATCCTTGTCAAGCCGAGGCATCGCCGAGCTGGCGGCGGAATCGAACCAGGTCCACGTGGTGCTTGGCGGCCTTGCGTTTCCCGACAAAAATGACCGGGACGTCCTCGTTATACTCCGCGCGGAGTTGCGGATCTTCGTCGATATTGATTTCCGTCAGCCGCGCATCGAATTCCTGGAGCAACGGCGCAAGCTGCGCCTTGGCTTCCTCGCACAGGTGGCAGCCGGGGCGCGTGTAAAGCGTGACATCGCGCGGGCCGGTCAGTTCCAGGCGCCCGGCTTCGGTGCGCTCATAGCTGTCCGGCGCAGCGCCAGGGCGCAGCAAGCCGCGTGCGACGAGTTGAATCACAAGAGGCCGCACGGCGACAGAATTTCCCAAATCGGCGAGCGGTAACGAGCGGCCGCCGGGGCGGTCAAATCGAGACAGGACTTGACGTTCCAGTGGATCCATGACCCCACCCCGTTATACCGCAACTTCCCCCTTCGGATAAGACTTCTGTTGAGCCTCGGTGTCCTGAGTCAAAAGCGTTTGCAAACAAGCGCGGCTTGTATTGCGGCGGTGTGCGTGGTACATGGGAATAGGAGAATTAATCAAGGAAAAATCGCTCATGGCCGATGCGATTGCTCTCATTGATGACCTGTTTTTCCAGGCCAAGTTGCGCGAGACGGCGAAACAAGCCGGTGTTATCGTCGAGACCGCCACAACCGGCGAGCAGCTTCTGCGTGCGGCTGCGGCCAGTCCCACCGCGCTCGTCATCGTTGACCTCAACGCGCGCCATGGGGCGCTCGAGGCCGTCGAGCAACTGCAAGCCCCAGGCGCCCCAGGCAACCCGCGGCGGGTGATTGCGTTTCTCTCTCATGTGCAGACGGAGCTCGCCGAACGCGCCCGGGCCGCCGGATGCCAGGAAGTGATGCCGCGCTCCCAATTCACGCAAAACCTCGCGGCCATCCTGCGGGGCGCCAAGACGTAATCGGGAGAGACCGATTCCCATGCAGCGCTGCCATCGTGCATCGAGCGTCCTTCGAGCTGCCGCCCTAGCGGCAGCGATGCTCCCAGGCGCCGCCGCGCGCGCGCAGCAACATCCCACCGCAAGCCCCGACTCGGCGCTGGCCCAGGCCCTTTCCGCCGCGTGCCGGCAAGATGCTACAGAATTTTCCTCATTTCTCACGGCAGGCAATTCAGCGGCTTTTCGCGCCCTGACCGAACCCCAGCGCACCGCGCTCATGAAGCGAATGGTTCAACTTGAAGATGCCGGGCGCCCGCTGCTCTCCACTGGCGCCGACGGACACCAGGTCGTGCGCTGCGCGGCCCCGGGGGTTGGCATCGAAATGAGGTTTGGCGAAATCCGGCTGCGGGAAAATCTCGCCTTCATCCCGTTGACAATCCCGCTCGCTGGCGCATCGGCACGGTCAATCACGTTTGGATTGGTGCGAGAAGGCGGGTCGTGGAAGCTGCTTTCGGTTGGCTTGATGTTGCTCGATATTCCCTCCCTGGCAAAACAATGGGAGCAGTCCGACCTGGAAGAGCGCGAGGAAGGCGCCATCGCTAGCCTGCGGCAACTCGCCACGGCGCTCGAAACGTACCGCCGCACCTATGGGGAACTTCCAGATGCCCTCGCGCCGTTGGGCCCGGCTCCCCCTGGCGGCATTTCGCCCGAAACGGCGGGGCTCGTGGATGCGGAACTCGCCTCGGGGAGCAAGGACGGCTACGCGTATCGCTATACCGTCGTGCCTGTCGGGGAGGACCTCCCTGAAGCAGAGGCCGACAAAACCGCAGGCTTCGTTCTGGCGGCTACACCAGTGGAATACGGCAAGAGCGGGCGGCGGTCGTTTTTCCTGGACTCGGCCGGGACACTTCGCGGCGCAGATAAGCACGGCGCAGTCGCCACATCGGCTGACCCCAAGCTCGGTCCCTCCTAATGTTCGGCCAGCTCGTTTGTGCGAATCAACGTAAAGGGCTCTCGCGGGAAATTCAGCCGGGCGCCCGCCGTATCTCCCCGCGCAACTGCTGAGACCGGCGCCAGGGCATCCACGTGCGCGATAGACACACAGTGGACTATCGTCCTTGCTGACCGTCCCAACATGGAGAGAGAATGGGCTTACCCTTCCAGAGTTCGTGTGCGGGGATTGGCGCGAATTCCACAAAAACTTCGGCTAGAGCCGCAGAGGCGAGCCTTTTGCGCAAGGAGCTGTATGTCCAACACATATGACAAGCCGCAGACTGTGCTGCTGTCGCCGCCGACCTCAGAAGGAGTCACGGACACCGTTGAGCGCCGGGAGGGTCTTCGCTTCCCGTTCACAATAGCGGCAGATGTCACGGAGCTACCCTCACAAATTCGCGTCGCCGGCCGCACCAGCGACGTCGGCCTGGGCGGATGCTACGTGGACACCCTCACGCCCCTTTCCGTTGGAGCGGTGGTCCGCGTGAGGCTCGAACGCGAGCTGCGCCACGTGGACGCCGTCGCAAAAGTGGTTTTCGCGCATCCCTCCATGGGAATGGGGCTCAGATTTTGCGAGATTGACCACTCGCATGAGGGAACCCTACAAGCTTGGGTAACGGAGGCCAGTGGAGACCGTTCGCGGGAAACGGGAGTAGCAGGGCCAGGCCCTGAGGCAGGCGTGGTATCGGCCATCCTGAATTTGCGCCAGGTATTGAATGAGTTGATCAACCTGATGGTTCGAAACCGAGTCATCAACGATGAGGAAGCTGCGCCTTTATTGCGCCGGCTTTTCCGCTGATTTCTCCCCTCGCCCAGACCCCAGGAACTTGCTCGGTCGCAGCTAGCCCAGAATGGTGTTTTGGAGATACCATCGGCTTCTGGGTCATGTGTCCTCTTGTCCGAGTTGCAAGAATTGGTGTAGATCTCGCTTTTCTAAACGCCTTTCTGGCGTCGGCCATTTGGCTGTCTGGTGCGGCAAGCGCTGCCCCAATGCCTCGCCCCGGCCTGCGCGCGTCACCGCAATCCTCTGGTGTGGAAGCCCCGCTTCCGGTATTCGAATTCCACAGCGGGTTTTGGGTCAATTTGCACCATTTTCTCTATTTGCAGGCTCGGCTAAAGGATAAAGACTGGCTCAAACTAGACAACGGGAGAGGCGCAGCCCGCCCAACCGACGATTCCGCCTCGCTCATCGATTTCCCGGCCGCGGATATCCAGGCGTGGCAAGCAGCGGTGGCGTTCTATGCCCATGACTTGGCTCGACGCGACCTGCTGCTTAATGGCGACATGGAGATCATCAACAACCGCCTCGCGGAAATGGAAGCCTGCACGGACCTGGCGGGAAGAAGCTCCTCCGAGTGTACTTCGGGGCTGCAGCCAGACTTGGTCGAAGTCCTCGACCGGGCTGCACCGGTCTATCGCGCCCACTGGTGGGCCGAACAGGATCGCGCCAACCGGGAGTGGATCGCCCAGATTGCGCCCATGGTCCGGCAGATGGGGGTCGAGTTGTCGCAGCAGCTCGCCGAGGTGTACGAGAAGCAGTGGCCGGCAGGACGCCTGCGAGTGGATGTTGTGTGGTACGGGGGACCCTATGGGGCGTACACCTCATTGGGCCCCACACACGTCACGGTTGCCAGCCACGACCTCCGCAATCAAGGAATCTATGGGTTTGAGGTGCTGTTCCACGAGACGTCGCACGCGCTTTCCGGCGGCGTGATCCAGGCTATCGCCCGTGAATTTCGCCAGCGCGACAAGCCCATCCCTCGCGACCTGTGGCACGCCTTGGTGTTTTACACCACGGGCGTGTTGTTGCGGCGGGACTTGGCATTAGGGTCCGTGGCTCCAGCCTCCCCCGCAGGAAGCGCTCCCTCGATTTACCAGCCCTATGCGGAGCGCTTTGGGTTGTATTCCGGCGCGTGGGAACAGTTTCGCACCCTCCTCGATCTCTACTGGAGGCCCTATCTGGACAGTCAAATCTCCTTCGACACGGCAATTGCCCGCATTGCCGCGGCAGAGTGAACTCCGGCTCATTCTGCCCGCGTCATGCCCGCTTCGGTTGCTGTTATTGGTGGATTTGACGCGCTGTGTTACCCTCTTGTCGTCCGATTTTCCACTCTCTGCGCACGTGAACTCTGCCTCGGGCGCATATCCTCTGGGTACGGGTTTCACACGGGGCTGTCCTGGTGCTCCTGAACGCAGGTGAGCCATTGTCCGAGGAAGCCCCCTCCGCGCTGCGGCGAATAGGGGGAAATAAGGGGGAAGGTGGACCGAGGTTAATGGCGACCAAGCCTGCCGCAAGCAAAATCACTGAGATCCAACTGGCGCATTCGCCGGATTCCGACGATGCCTTCATGTTCTATGCATTGGCGACGCAAAAGGTTCGCGCGCCAGGACTTAAGTTCTCTCACGTGCTAGCCGACATTGAGACACTGAACCAGGCGGCATCCCATGGATTGTACGATGTGACGGCCTTCAGCATTGCGGCCTACCCCTACTTGCGGGACAACTACTTGCTCCTAGATTGCGGAGCGAGCTTTGGTGAGGGCTACGGCCCCATTGTCGTTTCCTTGCACCCGCTGAAGCGGGAGGACCTGGCGAATTGCCGGGTCGGGGTGCCGGGCTTGCGGACTACAGCTTACTTGACCCTAAAAATGTACGAACCCCGATTCGAAGCGGTGCCGATGGCGTTTGACAAGATCTTGGAAGCGGTGCGGAATTCCGAGGTGGATGCGGGTCTGTTGATTCATGAAGGCCAGCTCACCTTCTCGCAACTTGGCCTGCATCGCCTGGTGGACCTAGGCCACTGGTGGCTTGAGCAAACCGGCTTGCCTTTGCCTCTTGGAGGTAACGGGGTCCGGCGCGCCCTCGGGCCTGAGGTGGGTCTCCAAATCTTGCGCGCGATGCGGGAGAGTGTGGCCTATGCGCTGGAGCATCGAGAGGCCGCGCTCAATTACGCGCTGCAATTCGCGCGGGAGATGGAGCCCGATCTGGCCGACAAATTTATCGGCATGTATGTGAATAAGTGGACGCTGGGCTACGGGGAGCGCGGCCGCCAAGCCGTGCGCGAGTTCCTGGCGCGTGGCGTGAGCGCGGGTTTGATCCCCGGCCCCGCTGAGGCAGAGTTCTTGATCGATCCGGAACAATAAGATTCCTTCCCTCAATTCTCAAAGCAACCCGATTTCGCGCCTGCCTTGACGCCACTTGGGGTTTCGCTTAAAGTCGAATCGTTCCTCATGCGGCCGTTTGCGGCTTCTTGATCATGCAGCGCGTCCTGTCCACCTATCTGTTCGTCCAGCGCAAACTGACGGCGGCTATATTAAGTGAAGTGGCTCGCGCAGAAATTCCCGCGATCGAGCTGTTCTGCTCGCGCGGGCATTTTGATTATCGGTCGGACGAAGATGCGCGGGAGCTGGCCTCCTGGCTGGCCGGGCACGGCATCGCGCTCCACTCGATTCATGCGCCGACCGCGCGCGATTTCAATACCATGCGCGAAAGCACCGCGCCGCTCTCGATTTCCGATCCCGAACGCGTGCGCCGCCAGGAAGCGGTGGATGAAATCAAGCGCGCGCTCGACTTGGCGGAGCAGATCCCCTTCCGCTACTCGGTTCAGCACGTCGCGCGCGCCCGCGACGCCGCCGACCCCAGGCGGTGGGATGCCGCATGCAGTTCCCTGGAACACCTGTCGTTGTTTGCTCGGCAGCGGGGCATCACCATCGCCCTGGAAAACACACCGGGAGAGATGGCTACCCCAGCCAACCTGAAAGCGTTCATCGATCAAACGCGTCTGGCAGGCCTGAAACTGTGCTTTGACATAGGGCATGCGCACTTGGAGGGCAGCGTCTCCGACGGCATTGAAGCCGCCCGCGAACTGATTGCAACCACGCATATCCACGACAACCGGAGGGAGCGCGACGACCATCTCCTGCCCTACGAGGGCACCATTGACTGGGACGCCGCTCTGCCTGCTCTGCCCCAAGACGCGCCCATCGTTCTTGAGCTGAAGGAGCCGGCGGCGGCCGCTTCGTCCAGCGATCTGCAGGTGTTTGCCGGTACGCTCCGGGGAGCGCACGGCGTGTTCGAGAAGTTCGAGCAAGCGCTGGCCAAAGCCTAGCTAGCCATTCCGGGGACCGGCCTCGCGATTTCCTCAGAAACAGTTTAGGGTGAAGATGTGGGAAGCATAAAGAAGGGAGAGCACTGAGCGCCATGCCGGTCGTGAGTATTCAAGACGTGGCAC
>Ga0187846_10001168_pt1 | contig 14878 bp, 13 predicted proteins | sample TC_taG_FD_161473 | JGI IMG/M metagenome (GOLD analysis project Ga0187846, IMG submission 161473) | Biofilm microbial communities from the roof of an iron ore cave, State of Minas Gerais, Brazil - TC_06 Biofilm (v2) | ecosystem: Environmental > Terrestrial > Deep subsurface > Cave > Wall biofilm...
TCCTTTCTCCTCGTCTGCCGACTATGGTCAAAGGAGCCTACCAGCAGCGACTCGCTCTTCCTCTTTGCTCCTTCATAGGATCTAATCTCGCTCAAATCCGGAATTTCCATTTGGGTCCATGGACTCCCTCCCTCGGAAGGCACCTGTCCGGCCCGTTGCCGCCTCGTCCTGGCCACCTCTACAAAACCCCTAACGCGGATTGACCGATAGACCAGACCACGAGCGCGGGTCTCTCGGATCGCAGGCGGGAAGGCGTGGACCCTCGTTTCTGTGATCCGACCGTTACATCTTTGGGTAAAAGTCGGATAAGCGGGGGAACGGGTTAAGGCCCTATGGCCAACGGAGTCTGTCAGTATCGAATCCTCGGCGGCGGGAATCGTTTTGGCGCGGGAATCGTCTGAGTATCGAAGGGCAGCGCGGTACCACATCCAAAGTTCAAAGGAGGTCGGGCATGCCAAATCCGTTTGTGCACGTGGAACTGAACACGACCGATGTGGCCAAGGCGAAGGCATTCTACAGCAAGCTCTTCTCGTGGAAGCTGGAAGACGTCGAGATGGAGGGCCAGGGGTACACGATGATCACGCCAGGCGATGGGCCCGGCGGCGGGATCATGAAACATCCGGTTCCCGGCGCGCCTTCGGCGTGGCTCGTCTACGTCCAGGTCGACGACATTGCCGCCGCGACGCAAAAGGCCAAGTCGCTTGGCGCCATGGTGATGCGAGACGTGACGGAAGTGAAGGGCTATGGCTGGTTTAGCGTGATCACCGACCCCACCGGTGCGGCCATCGCCCTCTGGAAGCCACAGGCTCGGTAACAAGAAATTGCCGGTAGGAGTGGATCAGACCACTCCTACCGGCGTGAGATCGGCGCACGGTCGAGCCCAAACATGGGCCGTGCCGGGGGTCCCCCCAGGGCTGCCCTGCAGGGACGAGCTTGGCTCAAGGTTGGTTCGAAGAATGCTTGGGCCGGAGTTCCTTCCGCGTATATCCGGCCAAGCGCATCCCGAGTTCCGTAACGGTGGCATTGACCAGCTGAGGATCGTCCACGGCGGGACTTTGGATCATTCCCAGGGAGCCCTGGTTGGGCCGGCAGCTCAGATCAATTCGGTTGCGTTTCTCCAACAAGGACTCCCACCAGGGGGACGAGGTTCCTTTCGCGTACACCGACGCGTTCACGAGAAGGAACGCCTCTTGCCATGCCTCACAGTACACATGCCCCGTTTGGGTGTCCGCCTTATTCTGAAAGTATGCGGGACCGACGCCGTGATTGGCGACTTCCATTTGGAGAACCGCGTCGGCCTGCTGCGGATCCTCGACGAGCGCGAGCGTCGGCAGGAGTCGCCGGATCTGCGCGGAGGTTTCTGCACGAAGCAGTACGCCAACCGGAGCCGGATCGTTGGGAAGGTCGACGGCCACAACCGCGACGCTCTTGATCCCGGCGCGCTGCAGGTCGACTTCCGGAGGCACCTGCACGGTCGCTTCTGTGCACCCGAGCAGAAAGAGCAACGCCCCGATGGTCACACCGGCTCGCTTGAACTCCATCGCGCTTCCCTCCAGGTCGGAGGCCCCATAAGACGCAGCGACGATCGTCGAGCGTGGCAATCGATCGCCCTCGCCCGCGTTGTTACTAATGCCCACCTCGCTTGGGGTATAGCGCCCGTTCAACCAGAACGATCCCTCAGCCTGCCGCGGGGGATTACTTGGATCGGGGGTCTAGGATCTCGCGCAGTCCTTCTCCCAGGACATTCAGTCCCAGGACGGAGAGAAAGATCGCCAGGCCGGGAACGGTCGCCACGTGCGCGGCGACGGTTATGAAGGCGCGCCCATCGGCCAGCATCGCCCCCCAGTCGGGGGTCGGAGGCTGCGCGCCCAGGCCGATAAAGCTCAGGCCTGCCGTCTCGGTGATCATCCAGCCGATGTTGAGGGAGACAAAGACGACGATGGGCGCGACGATGTTCGGCAGGAGATGCCGGAGCACGATGCGCAGGTCGGTGGCGCCCGCCGCCCGGGCGGCGTCCATGAACTCACCGGTCCGCAGGAGGAGGACGGCCCCCCGCATCCCGCGCGCGTAGAACGGCACGTTCGCGATCGCCACGGCCAGCATGGCGTTCGTGAGCCCCGGTCCGAGCGCCGCGACGATGGCGATGGCGAGCAAGATCTCCGGAAACCCCATCAGGATATCGATTCCGCGCATGAGGACGTTGTCGAGATGTCCGCCGTTGTAGGCGCCGAGCACCCCCACCACCGATCCTGCGATCAGCGCGAGGAAGGCGGCGGATACGCCGATCGCGAGCGATGTCCGGGTGCCCCAGATCACCCGGCTGAGGACGTCGCGCCCGAGATGATCGGACCCCAGGAGGTACCCAGGGGACAGCGGTGGGGCGAGCCGGTGCCCGAGATGCGTCTGCTCGGGCGGCGCGAGGGGCAGCACAGGCGCGGCGAGCCCGAGCGCCACCATGCCGGCGACGATCAGGGCGCCGACCATAGCCACCCGATTCTGCCGCAGGCGGCCGAGCGCGCGCGCGACGGGTCGCCCGGTGACCGCTGCGGGGCCTGCTGCGCTGGGGACTTCTGCACGTTCCAGCATGTTATCCGAACCTGATTCGCGGATCCAGGTAGGCGTACAGCAAGTCGGTGACGAGGTTGATGATGACGTACGTCGTCGCGACCAGCAGCACCGCTCCCTGGACGAGCGGAAAATCCCGGGTGAGGATGGCGTTGACGAGCATCAGGCCGACCCCGGGCCAGCTGAACACGGTTTCCACATAGACCGCTCCGGCCAGCAGCAGCCCCATCTCCAAGCCCAGGACCGTCACGATGCCCACCAGCGTGTTGCGGAAGGCGTGCCGGATGGTGACGGCGTGTTCATCCAGGCCCTTGGCGCGCGCCGTGCGGATGTAGTCCGCCTGCAGGGCATCGATCATCCCGGTGCGCGCGACGCGCGCGATGACGGCGAGGGGGAGCGCCGCCAAGGTCATCGCGGGCAGGACGAGGTGCGTGAGCAGGTCCGGCAGCGTCTCCTGCCCGGCGGGCGAGTACATCCCCGTTCCCGGGAGCCAGCCCAGCCGCAGCGAGAAGAAGATGATCAGGAGCATTCCCAACCAGAACGAGGGGATGCTCACCCCTCCGATGGTCACGATCATCGAAAGCTGATCCAGGGCGCGCTTTGGGCGCCGGGCGGCAAGGACGCCCAGCAGGATGCCTGGCACGAAGGCCAGCACCATCGCCCCCGCCGTGAGGATCAGCGTGCCACGAAACCGCAGGAGCACTTCCCCCAGCACGGGACGGTGCAGCGTGATCGAACGTCCCAGATCGCCGTGGACCACGTGGCTTAGCCAGAACACATATTGGACGATTAGGGGGCGATCCAGGCCCAACTCCCGATGCAGCCGGGCAAGATCCTGCGGCGTGGCCATCGGGCCAAGAAGAATTTGGGCGGGGTCCCCAGGGGTGAGATGCAGGATCAAAAACGTCAGCGCCGAGACCCCGAAGAGCACGACCGCGATCCACACTGACCGTTGGACGATGTAGGAGACCATTCCGGACGTCGGCCGCCCTAGCCCAGCTCGAACAGTTCGCGGAGCTTGAGATGCGCCCGCCGGGACAGGGCCTCCCCGCCGAGCCACTCGGCCGCGAACCCGTAGCGCTCGTGAAATTTCTCAAGCGCGTTCCAGAGCGGCGGGCTCGCGCGGCCGTCGACCGGGCCGGCGTAGAGGCCGAGATTGGTGAGGACGGCTTGGGCGATCGTGACGACGTCTCCCGCGAGCGGGATGGTCCCGGTGAAGTCCGGATCATACGGGCTGGCCCGAAACACGCGGAGCAGGCGCGCGAGTTCCTCAATCGGCACCGGATCGTCGTCCACGCGCAGGTCCAGATAGCGGTCGTTGCGGCCGCCGAACCCGCCGCTCTCGCGGACGACGATGAGGGCCGCGGACTGCATCCCCCGCCGATCTCCCCCTTCGGCCTGTCCGGCTTGGAGCGCCGCCAGCAGCCGCTCCGGCAGCCGGCCAGACGCGCCGCAGTACGCATCGGCCATTCCCGCGACGACGCGTTCGCCAGCAAGAATGTTGCCCAGGCAGGCCCATCCCTCGCCGGTGCGATGTCCCGCCCAGGGGAGGCACCGTGTTCCGGTATGCGCCGCGGATCGGCCGCGGCGATCCACGATTCCCACCTGCCGCACGTCGCGGCCAGGATCGCTCGCCACGAGGTGCTCGAGCACCTCGTGAGCCGGAGCCTCAGCGGCCATCCGCCGCAGCGCTTCGGGCCCGTACGCGACGTTCGCCCACGATTGGGTGGCGACCGCCCCCACCCCGGCTCGCAGCCAGGGGACGACCGCGCCCACGGCAAAGAACTTTGATTGGACCGCGACTCCCAGCTCCCCGGTCGCGGCGTCCCGCGCCACGCACGAGAACGTCCCCGCCACGGCCGCATTCATGGTGACGTCGCTGCCCCGGGCTGCTGCACGGGGCTCAGGGGGCCACGGAGGCCTTGGCGAAGTTCCAGATGAACGAGGGATGCAGGCGGAATCCCTGAACCCGCTTCCACATGGCTCCGGTCTGGACCGCGTTGTCGATGAAGATCCAGGGAGCATCGGCCGCCACGAGCCGTTCGACCTCTTGATACAGTTTGCCCCGCTTGTCCCGATCCGTGATGCGCTTGGCCTCTTCGAGTAGCTGATCGACCTTGGCGTTCGTGTAATGTCCGGTGTTGAATCCGGCCGGGCTGGATGCGGCGCTAGCCAGGTTCGGGCCCAGGATGATGTCCGGGTCTCCGGACCCGAGCATCCACGACATCTCGGCCATATCGGCTTCTTGCCCCAACCCCGTGTTGTACTTGTTGAGGTACGCGCCCCACTCAAACGTCTTGATCGTGGCCTTGATGCCCACCGCCGCGAGGTCGGCCTGGATCGCCTCGGCCATCGTTTTCGGCGACTGCATCCCGGACCCCGACTCCGTGACCCAAAACACGACGGAGAACCCGTTTGGATAGCCCGCCTCAGCGAGGAGTTGCTTGGCCCGCGAGGGATTGTAGGCATAGGTTTCCGACGGAGTGGCATACGCCCACGCGATCGCCGGAGGGATGGGGCCCGATGAGACCGCGCCGGTCCCCTTCAGGATGTCGTTGACGATCGCCACCTTGTTGACGGCGTAGTTCGCCGCCCGGCGGACGCGAACGTCGTTGAACGGCGCCTTGGTCATATTCAGCGCAACCCACCAGACGTGGGGTCCTGGGGTCTGCAGGAACACGAGGTCCGGCGTGCTCTTGACCTGCGCGACGTTGTCCGGCGGCACATCGGCGATCACGTCCACATTCCCCGCGAGGAGTTCCGTGAGCCGCACCTGCTCATCGACGATCGGCCGGATGATCAGGCGCCCCAGCTTCGGAGGGCCGTCCCAGTAGTCCGCGTTGCGTTCCAGGACGACGCGCACGTTGTGCTCCCAGGCGACGAACTTGAACGGGCCCGTCCCCACGGGATGCTGGGCGAACTCCTTATTCCATTTCTTCACCGCCGTCGGACTGACGATGCCGGCGATCGGCTCGGTGAGATTATTCAGCAGGGGAGCGAAGGGGTGGTCCAACCGCATCACCACCGTGTTCGGATCGGCAACCGTGGTCTCCTTGATCGCCCCATAGAAGAACCCGGCGAAAGGAAACGGGCCCGTACTGTGATACGGGCTAATAGGGTCGAGCATTCGGTCAAACTCGAACTTCACCGCCTGCGCGTCGAAGGGGGTGCCATCGTGGAACCACACCCCTTGCCGCAGTTTGAAGGTATACGTGAGGCCGTCCGCAGAGATGTTCCAGGAGGTCGCCAGGGCAGGTCGCAGATCAAAAGAATCGTCGGCGAACCGCACCAGACTGTCGTAGAGGTTCTTGTGGACGCGAATCGAGTTGATGTCCGTGACTTGGCCCGGATCCATGGATGTCGGTTCCGCGACGAGTCCTAGCACGATGGTGTTGGCGGCCGGCGCTGAGGCAGCACCGGTGGTCATCGTCAGGATCCCCACGATGGCGATGGCCGCGGCCTGCCACACCTGTCCTTCGAGTCTCCTTCCGACCGGTTTCATTGCGGTTCCCTCCCGGGCGAAGCTTTCCGACCGTGGGCGCAAGCTGAGGGTTGCTCGGCTATTCGGAAGCGGTGGTCGACGACCCTTGAACGGCTGTCGTGGGGGCTGGGCCCGCGGAGTCCCGATCCTCGCTCACCACCGAGCCGAGTGCGAGCCGCTCCACGGTGAGGAGGTGCGTCCGCATGGCGTGTTCTGCCGCACCGGGGTCTCCGTGCCGGATGGCCTGCAGAATCCGACGATGGTCCTGCAGGGCCCGCCTGGGCCCCCCGGGGGCGCGGGCCGACGCCTCCCGGCTGGGCATCAGGGCGTCGGTGATGACCTCGACCATTTTCAAGAGGAGCGGGTTCTTGGCCGCGCCGGCGATCGCCGCGTGGAAACGGGTGTCGCCTTCCAATCCCAGGCCGGGGGTGGGAATGCCGCGTGCCTGGGCCTCGAGCGCGTCGCTCATCGCCCTGAGATCTTCAGCCGTCGCGCGGCGGGCGGCCAGCGCGGCCGCGCGTGGTTCGACGATGAGGCGTACCTCCATTTGAGCCCGGGTCATGTCGCGCCCAGAGGCGAGCGCCGCGGCGACCGCGGGCACCCCTCCGCCTCGCTCCCGCGCGGCAAAGGTTCCCCCTCCCGACCGGATCTCAATCAGGCCCATTGAATGGAGGACGGCCATCGCCTGCCGGACGGACACCCGGCTCACGCCGAACCGCTGGGCGAGATCCCGCTCGGAGGGGAGGCGGTCACCGGGTCGCACGTCGCCGTGCAGGATGAATTCCTGCAGCTGGGCCACGATCGCCTCATACACCCTCGACCGGTGGATCGGCCGAATCTCCACCCGCGAACGCCTCCCGCCACGTTGACAGCCGCGTCGCCGCACCCCTATACTACGAAAGGATAACTGGACTGTCCAGTAGTCCTGTTTGAAGGTGCCAGCGGCGGAAATCCCTCGATCACCATACGGCCCAAGATGGGAGGCGATGGGGATGCGGCGTCGGTTCGGCGTTTTGGTGGCGATCTGCGCTCTGCTCGGCGCGGGTTTGTGGATGTCTCCGGGGACCGCGGCGACGTCAGGAACGCTGGTCGTGGGATTGGTCGCAGAACCCACGTCCATGGATCCCGGGCAGCTCAACGACATCAACTCGATGCGGGTCCTGTCCAACGTGTACGACACCCTCGTCCGGTTCACCCCAGGGACCTTTACCCTGATCCCCGGGCTCGCCACATCGTGGACCATCTCGCCGGACGGGTTAACCTACACCTTCAAGCTGCGGAAAGGCGTCACCTACCACGACGCCACGCCGTTTGACGCCGCGGCCGTCAAGTTTACGTACGACCGGCTTCTCGATCCCAATCATCCCTATCACAACACCGGGCCGTTCCCGTTTGCGGCGTTCTACTACGGCCCGATCAAAGAAACTCAGGTCGTCGATCAGTACACGGTGCGCTTCATCCTCAAGCAGCCGTTCTCTCCGCTGCTCGATAACCTCACGCTCAATACCGGCCGGATCGTGAGCCCAGCCGCGGTCAAGAAGTGGGGGAAAGAGTTCGCCAGCCATCCGGTCGGAACGGGGCCGTTCAAGTTCGTGAGTTGGGAGAAGAACGTCCGCATCGTCCTGGAGAAGAACGACGCCTATTGGGACGGCGCCCCCAAGCTCAACCGGCTGGTCTTCCGCCCGCTCGTCGAGGAACAGACCCGGATCACCGAGCTCCTCTCCGGCGGAGTGGACTTCATCGTCGACGTGCCCCCCGACAACCTGGCGCAGGTCAAGCAGGACCCCCGGTTCCAAGTCTACGAGCAGCCCGGGCCGCACATCTGGTGGGTGACGCTGAACACCAAGAAGAAGCCGTTCGATGATGTCCGCGTGCGCCAGGCCGTGAACTACGCCGTGAACAAGGAGGCGATCTCCAAGGACATCCTCAAAGGGACCGGCAGTCCGGCGGCGGGCCCGATTCCTCCGGCGGTCACGTGGGCGTTCTCCGACCAGGTGAAGAAATACACGTATGATCCGGCGAAGGCGAAGGCGCTGCTGGCCGAGGCCGGATACCCCAACGGATTCAACGCCGTGTTCTGGATCCCCGAGTCCGGATCAGGGATGCAGTCCCCCAAGACGATGGCCCAGGCCATTCAGGCGGACCTCGCGGCCGTTGGCATCAAGGCTTCCATTCAGACCTACGAGTGGGGGGCTTACCTGAACCTGTACGGGAAGGGATTGGCCCAGGCCGACATGGGAGCGATGTCGTTCATGCTGGACCCGGGAGATCCCGCGCCGATGCTGAGCCTGGTCATCGACGGCCACGCGATCTCGCCCAACGGGTTCAACAGCGGGTACTACCAGAACGTCAAGGTCGACCGGCTCCTACAGCAGGCCAGCCAAACGGTGGACCGGTCCCAGCGCGGCGCGCTCTACCGCCAAGTGGCCTCGCTGGTCGCCGACGACGCGCCGTGGATTTTTATCGACAACGCCCTGCAGACGGCGGCGGCGGTCAAGAGCGTGAAGGGGTTCATGCTGTCACCCACGTTCTACCTGTTCTTCCACGATACGTCGACGTCGATGTAGTCGTACTGGGGTAATTACGGGTCGGAGCCCGGGGCGCGCTCGAAGGCGGGTCGCGGAGGGCTCTGACCCGATCGTCAGAACTCATGCGCGCATTCAAGACGTGCCACTTCCGTCAAACTGGGAGAGCACAAGCGTCTCTTAATCGGGGCTGACGCCAGGACTGTTTTCCCGGGGATCGCCGTCAGGGTTCCGCGGACACCTTGACGAACAGCTTGCCCTGGTTCGTGTTCGAGGCGTCGAAGAGCTTATTGACCGCCTCCGGGGCGTTCTCCAACCCGTTGACCATATCGACGCGATACTTGATCTGCCCTTCCGCCTGCCACCTCGCGAGGTCGGTCATCGCCGCCTCGTAGCGATCCATATGGTCGATGCAAATGAACCCCTTGATCATGGCCCGCTTAATAAGCACCATGATCAGGTTGCTCGGGCCGGCAACGGGAGCGGTGGCGTTGTACTGCGAGATCATGCCACACAGGACGATCCGGGCGTTCATGTTGATCAGGGCCAGTTCGGCGTTGAAGACGTCGCCCCCGACGTTTTCCCAGATGATGTCGATGCCGTTCGGGCAGAGGGTCTGCAAGCACTCGAGCACGTTCTCCGTATTGTAGTTGATGGCGGCATCGAACCCCAGGGTGTCCGTGGCCCAGCGGCACTTTTCATCGCTGCCGGCGATCCCGACCACCCGACACCCCTTGATCTTTCCGATCTGGCCGGCGACCGAACCCACCGCCCCTGCCGCCCCAGAGATCACCATGGTTTCGCCCGCCTTCGGCTTCGCGATGTCGAGCATGCCGACATACGCTGTCAGGCCGATGAGGGGATTGAAGAGCCCCATATAGCCGGTGAGCGGTTGTATCTTTTCGAGCCGGCTCAGGCTGGCTCCGTCGGCCACCGTGAAATCCTGCCAGCCGAGTAAGCCCATGACGAAGTCACCCTTCGTCAGGTTGGGGGAGCGTGATTGTTCGACCACGCCCAGGGTGAGCCCGCGCATGACCTCGCCGATGCGCACCGAGGGCATATACGTGTCGAAGTCATTACACCAGACCCGGTTCGTCGGGTCGAGGGAGAGGTAGATGTTCCGCACGAGTACTTGACCATCGCCGGGAACGGGGATCGGTTCCTTGCGCCATTCAAAATCCGACGTTTTTGCCATTCCAACGGGAAAGGCCGCGAGCCGCCACTGTCGGTTCATGGGCGCTGCCATTTGAAAGCCCCTCCTTTTGTGAGTTATACGCCGAAATCTCCGCCTGTGAGGCGGGCGGTAAGCCTGAAACGGTCGTTGCTGCGCGTTCCCGACCCGCTCCATTCGGCGCGCGCTGCCCGTTACTGGGCAGCGCGCGCGGGAGACTTTTCACTATCCTACCAGAGCGCCTGGACGACCTTTCCGACGTGCAGCGTGCTTACCTTGGTCCTATTGCTCCACTCAAGGAGGCCCGGATCACGCTTCAAGGCCTCGGGCCAGGTCTCAGCTGGATCGGCTGAACGCGCCAGCCGCCAGTGCTCCACCTGGCCCGCCGGCGACTCGTAGAATTCGCTGAGCACGAAGACCGTGTTACCGGTGGGGGGCGAGTCCGGGTTCAGCGGATCCTTCAGCTCCGGGCCCTTCGAGATGCTGTAAGCCCGCAGGCCCGTGGGTCCCTGGCGGGCATGTCCCGTCATCCACTTGGCGTGAGCCGCGAAGAGCCGATCACCCTCGGCGACATCTTCGGGCTTGACTAGCCACATGACCACGATATTCGTTTTCCCCATCTCGGACATGATGATCCCCGTCCTTTGATAACTCCTTTTTTGTGCCCTTCCGACCGATCCACGATAGCGCCGCTGTCAACGTCCCGGGCTACCCTTCACCTCCTTTGTGCTGTTCCACTAATCCCGGACTTGTCTCCTAAGTCTCATTGTCCACTTCTTATTGAGACTTGGACTTGGGCGCTCATGATGGATGGATGCGCGTGAAACCAGCACCGCAAATGTAGGCGCGCTATGCGAAGGGACGAAGAAAAGAGAAAAGGCTTATCTTATTGAGCTAAGACCGCTGGAGATGTTAGTGCCGCCAGCGAGCCACAATAGAAGGTTAGTCAGTTACCGAAAGCAGGGGCAGATTTATAACGCGTTTTATGTTCGTTGGGAGTGGAACGACTCCTCCCGTTGCGGAAAGCACGAACAAATTTTCGCTACTTCTTGAAATCAGAGGAACCTGCTCCCCGCTAGCCCAACTTCCGCAGTTAAGGGGTAAGACCTCCCATTTTTCAAGGAAAACGGAGGTCGGTCTTCACTACAAAGCGACCGCCTCCAGGTGGGTCGGCAGGCTCAGGCCGAGCCGTTGGAGGAGGATCGCCTGATGCTCGGTGGGGCGGCTGACACACCGTTTCTGTAGCTCGAGCCCGTTGCGGGTCGGGAGCACCACATCGACCAAGCGGATCTGCCTGAGCTCCGCAAAGACCTGCCGCGGCTCTTCCCCCAGCCCAGCAGCGTGGCACCAGCGGGCCAGGGTCTTCCACAGCACGTAAGCGAGGAAACAGACGAGAATGTGCGCCTGGACGCGCGTCTCCTTTTGGTGCCAGATGGGGCGGAGCTGCAGATCGGACTTCTGGATGCGAAACGCTGTCTCCGCATCAGTAAGGTGGATATAGGCGGTCCAGAGGTCTTCGGCGCCCCACTCGACGAGATTGCTGCGGAGCACGTAACAGCCTTCGCTGAGGCGGGCCCACTCGCGCCAAGCCGGAGACATCGTCCACCGCACCGTCGCCGCGCCACGCTTGTCGGTGTCGACCTCCACCTGAAACAGCTTGGCGGCGCGGGAGTTGCTGCCCAGCAGTCGCCCGACCCGCTGGGCCACGGCGACCGGGGATTGGGCGCGCTTGCGGCAGCTGACGGCGATTGCCTGCAGGCCGTCGGTGATGCGCCGCTCAAATCGGTCATGCATCGCTCGTTCCTTCGTGCGCCGCGCGGCACTCCGGCACACGATGAACACCTCATTGCCGTCCGGCGCGGCACACAACTGCGCCTCGACGCCGTCCCGCACCCGCTGCCAGGTATCGGCCGCCAAGGTACGCTCGAAGCGGCGCAGCATGCTCTTGGGCGTCCCCACGATATACTGACGGTGGTGCGCTTTGAGCCAGGCGACGTGGTCCTCACTGACCAGCCCGCGATCCAGGACCCAGATCCGGTCCGCAGTGCCATACCGGTGCTCCATGGTCTCGATGATCTCTTCCAGTGTCGTCACATCATTGCGATTGCCGGCGAAGATCTCGTACCCGAGCGGCAGGCCCTCACGCGTCACGACCAAGGCCAGATTGATTTGCTTGCAGTCCGGACGATGATCGCGCGAATAGCCGCGCTGCGCCTGCGGATTGCGCGTCGCCTCGCCTTCGAAATAGGTCGACGTCACATCGTAGAGCAGCAGATCATACTGAATCGCAAACAACTGCCCGAGCCGGTCTTTGAGATGTGCCTCCAGCGCTGCCTTGTGCGGCAGGAGCTGATCGAGGGCGCGATAGAGGCGATCCTCGTTGACCTTGGCCGCTGGCACGGCCAACAGATCCGGCAGCGCACTCTGGTCGTAGAAGTGCTCAGCCAAATGCAGCTCGCTACTCGGCGCGCAGAGCCGGCCCAGCACCAAGACGAGGGCCATCGCTGGCCAGGGGATCTCCACGCGGCTTGGGGGCAGCGTCGCCTCCAGAAAGCGCGGCAGATCCAAGCGCTGCAACAGCGTGTACCCAAGCCAGGGACCGCCGAACTCGCGCGTCCGCTCCACGCGCACGCGGGCAAGATCCACCTCGACCCACTGCGGATCGCGCGCCTCGTACAGCGATTGTTGGTACGCACCATCGTCTGGAGGCAACGCCATCCGGCCGTGCTCATCGACTTCCCCCAGATAGGCGACGACCCGCTGCCGAGGGCCGCGGGCTGTGCGAAAGGATTCCACGAGCGCCCAATAGCCGTGGCGCTTTCCGTTCTTCGTCCGGTAACAGCGCCGCAGGTACATCTAGCCTCATCATACGAGCAAAGTCCGCTGATGCAAAGAGGGTTGGTCTTCACTACATCGCAATATCAGGCCATCACGAACGCACGCCACTTCGCAATCGCAAATACTACGGCCCTCCCCGGGCTCGTGTCGATCCCGGAGAGGGCCTAAAATTTCTTCAGCGGCGCCTCAACTGCGGAAGTTGGGCTAGGCCTTCTGGTGTTGTGTTCGATCAGGAGCCTTTGTGTGGCGGAGGGACCGCGAAATGATACGCGGGTTCCAAGGTTTCCGTCATGGCGGGCCGGATGACCGCGAGGGCGGACTTAAGCCGGGTCAGTCGTGTCGCAATGCTTTCCAGGTCGGCGTCGGTCAGCTTCAGCCCCTGCTGGGCCGCTTCGGCCCGGAGCCACTCGAGCGTGACGGATTTCATCAGGCCGCCTCCAGCTGCGGGCGCCGCTTGTGCCATTCCGTCGTCCGTTCGTACGCATGGGCGACGCGGAACAGTGTTCCCTCATCGAGCGCGTCGGCCACCAGCTGCATCCCGATGGGCAAGCCGGCGGCGGTGAATCCGCAGGGCACCGACAGCGCGGGGTGGCCCGACAGGTTGAAGTGAAAGGTTCCCCACGTCGTCTCCGGGGGATTCGTCTCCTGGGTCTCGAGGGTGAACGCTGGGAACGGAAGTACGGGGGTCACGATCGCGTCGACCCGCCGCATGACCCTGGTGAGCTCGAGCACCCACAGCTTGCGAATCTGGGCGGCCTCCTGATATTCCGCCGCGGTCAAGAACGCTCCGGTGGCGATCCGATGTCGCGCGCGTGCGCCATACTCGGCCGACTGGCGGCGGAGGCGCGCGGCGTGCAGCCCGAACGCCTCCGCGGACATCAGCGTCCACCCCACGGTCACCATGTCCCCGGCGTGCGGCAGGTTCACCGGCTCCAGCCGGGCCCCCAAGCGTTGAAACTCCTGGAGCGCCGCCCGCACCGCGGCCTCCACGTCGGGGTGAAGCCCCTCGTAGAAGTACTGCTGGGGGACTCCGAGCACCAACCCGCTGATCTCTCTGTTCAGGTCCGCCGCATAGTTCGGAACCTGCTGGAAGGACGTGGTCGGATCGAGCGGGTCATGCCCCGCCATCGTGGCGAGCATTAAGGCACAGTCGGCCACGGTGCGCGTCATGGGCCCGACGTGGTCCATGCTCCAGCTCAGCGGGATGACCCCGTACCGGCTCACCCGTCCGTAGGTCGGCTTCAGACCGACGATCCCGCAAAAGCTCGACGGAGTTCGAATCGATCCTCCGGTGTCGGAGCCCGTGGCGGCGACCGCCAGCCCCGCGGCCACCGCGTTCGCGGATCCCCCGCTCGAACCTCCCGTGAAACACGATAGATCCCAGGGGTTGCGGCTTGTGCCAAACACGTCCATGGTGCCGCAGGCGAACTCCGTGGTGTTCGTCTTGCCGATGAGGATCATCCCCGCGTCGGCCAGCCGGCTCACGTGCGTGGCGTCGTCGTCGGGGACGAATTCGAGCAGCGTGCGCGAATGGGCGGTGGTGCGGACGCCCCGCGTCATGCTGATGTCCTTGTGCGAAATCGGAATCCCATGCAGCGGGCCTTTGTACCGTCCCGCGGCGATCTCTTTTTCGGCCTCGCGCGCGGCCTGTTCGGCCGACTCTCGGCACACGGTGATGTAGCTGCACAGAGACGCGTTGTAGGAGTCGATCCGGTTCAGCAGCGCGGCGACGATCTCCACGGGCGAGATCTGACGATGCGCGACCATGTCGGAGAGGGTCGTGATGGGAAGAAACGTCAGCTCGGACGACATAGGGGCACGGTTCTTCCTTTGCCCGGTGGGTTCCTGTCGTCACGTTCCCGCAGCGGTTGCGCCGGACGCTTGAGCGGGCAGGTGATGGATTCATCCCGGGAGTGTGACTCCGGTCATATCCCGTGCTTCGGGTTGGCTCGATAATGAGTGCGTCGTAGAGAACCGCGGCCGACCGTAACGTACTTGGGGGGCGCCTAGACTACGTACTCGTGGGGCGCCCAGGCACTGTGACTCTTGGAATGCAAGTGATCCGGATAACGTTGGTAGAGGCGAGGAGTGAAGGGGACGCGGAAATGTGGCACGAGCTGGGTTTCACTGAACGCGAGATGCGCGGTCTACCGGGCCGGGTGGTGCTCGGGGCGATCGCCCCGCAGGTCCTCCTGTACCTCGCGATTCAGCGTGTCCCCCTGATTTCGGCCTTAGTCGCGTCCGCGTGCTGGAGCCTTGGTCTCCAACTCTGGACGTTCGCGCGGCGCCGGGCTCTGG
>Ga0187846_10001169_pt1 | contig 14859 bp, 12 predicted proteins | sample TC_taG_FD_161473 | JGI IMG/M metagenome (GOLD analysis project Ga0187846, IMG submission 161473) | Biofilm microbial communities from the roof of an iron ore cave, State of Minas Gerais, Brazil - TC_06 Biofilm (v2) | ecosystem: Environmental > Terrestrial > Deep subsurface > Cave > Wall biofilm...
TGCGCACGCCGCGAGCAAAGGAGCACCGTGCGCCGCGATCCGCGCGGCGCGCCCCGTTCCCCGACCCCCACGAGCCGGGTGAGGGTCTGCCGAGCGTCACCCGAGCGGAAGGGCGATAGGCCGCTCCTCCCGGTAGGACCGGGTCGCGGCGATGGCGATCTCCGTGCCAGCGCGGCCGTCGTACACGGTGGGGCCGGACGCCTTCTCCGCTCCCAGCGCGGCGCGCACGAAGTGACGAACCTCGGCCAGGTAGGCATCGCTGAACCGCTCGATGATGTACCGCATCACGTCGTGGTGCGCGCCCTGGCGGGTGAGCAGGAGCACGGGGGTCTGCTGAAGCGCGCCGATCATGATCGCGCCCTCCGACCCGAGCACCTCGGTGCGGATGTCGTATCCATAGAGGGCGTTGCGGCTGACCTCGACGTTGCCGAGCGCGCCGGTAGCAAACTTGAGGCTGATCACCGCGTTGTCGAAGTCGCCGACCGAGTTCAGGTCGTGGAACACCAGGGTCCCTCCCTCGGTGAACACGCGGGCGACCTCGCTCTTCATCAGCCACCGGGCGAGGTCGAAATCGTGGATGGCCATGTCCAGGATCAGACCGCCACTGACCTCCGGGCGGGCGTACTCGAGCCGGGGCATCATCGGATCGCGTCCGACCCCTTTGAAGGTCACGGGCGTGCCGATGGCCCCCTCGTCAACCAAACGCTTAGCCTGGGCGTAGGCAGCGTCGAACCGGCGGTTGAAGCCGGTCTGGAAGAGCACCCCGGCCCGTTCAACGGCGCGTACGATGCGGTCGCATTCGTCGAGGGTGAGCGCGAGCGGCTTCTCGCAGTAAATAGGGCGACCGGAGCGGGCGGCGGCCTCCACGACGTCGGCGTGGGTGCTCGCCGGCGAGGCGACGACCACGGCCTCGATTTCGGGCGAGGCGATCAGCTCTCGATAATCTTCAAACCACCGCGGGATCCCGAACTCGGTCGCCGTGCGCTCCGCGAGTCCGGGAGCCGGATCGGCGACGGCGATCAGCTCCGCCTCGGGCACCCGGCCGGTGAGGTGGCGCGTGTAAATCCCCCCCATCCGGCCGAGGCCGATGCAGCCAACTCTCAGGCGTCGCACGACCCGCCCCGGGTCAGCCCGGGGTCCTACCGAAATCCCGTCAGGGAACGGTCGTCAAGATCACGCCTGGACCTTCCCGATCAGTGCCCCGGCCTTTCGGGCCAGGACTGAGAGCATAACCCACGACCAACCGCGGAAGATCAGGGCGATCCCCACCGCGAACCCGATGAACCACAGGCCCGAGGTGGGCCACTGCGCCCACAACAGGATGCCCAGGATCGCGGTAATGATGCCGCTCAGCACTTCCCACCCCCAGTTGGGGGCGCGGATGCGCGCGGCGCCGATGATCTCAAAGATGCCGCCGACCAGAAAGAACGCGCCCAGGAACAGCGTCAGCGAGAGCGCGGCGGTGGCGGGGTTGTTGATGAACAGCAAGCCCGCCACGATAAACAGCAGGCCGGCGAGGAGGTGCAGGAAGAACCCGCCCCATCGGTGCGTTTGGAATCCGTGCACGATCTCGATGATGCCCCCGATCAGCAGCAGCCACCCGAAGACGACGACGGAGATCTGGGTCGCGGTCACGTCATACAAGATAGCGACAACGCCGAGGGCGATCAGCACAATCCCCAGGACGAGAAACCATCCCCCGTACCGCCGCACTTCCTCGCTGTTGATCGTCGGAAGATTAAGCATCTCTCCTCACCCCCCTTTTAGGCTTTCACCATGACCTTGCCGTCCTGACGCTTGCTGGCGCGTTCCACCGCCGCGGGCCCCTGGGCGAGCGGGAATCGGCTCGTGATAATCGGCCTGAGGTCCACCCGGCGGGAGGCCATCAACCGGATCACGTTCTGGAACGTCCCGTACCCGGAGTGCCCCTGCGCGCCGTAGACCTGCCCGGCGTGGGTCTGCAAGTGCTCCAGGTACATTGGGGCCCGCTCCGCCGCGCGCCCGATGATCACCACCTTCCCCCCGATCGCGAGCGACTCTTCGATCTCGGGGATCGTCTGGGACATCGCGCCCGCGGCTTCGACGGACATGTCCGCGCCCGCGCCGCCGCTGGCCTTCATCACGACCTCGCGGGGACTGCTCCCCGCGCGCTTCAGCTCCTCCGGGCTGTGCACCTCATCCGCCCCGACCTGCCGGGCCAGCGCCTGCCGGACCGGGCTGACCTCGAACGCGATCACCCGGCTGGCGCCGGCCGCCCGCGCCAGCGCGATCGACGCGAACCCGATCGGGCCCGTGCCATACACCGCCACGATCCCTCCCGGCCGGAATCCCTCCGCGCGCACGAACATCCCGTTGTACGCGACGCTCGTGGGCTCGCACAGCGCTCCCGCCTCGGACGCGGCCTCCGCGCTCCCGTAGACTTCCGCGAGCGAGTTGATCGGCCAGCAGTACTTCGCGCCGACGACCAGCTGCTCCGCCATCGCGCCGTTGATCGTGAAGCCGAGCTCCTCCAAGTTCAGGCACTGATTCGGCCATCCGTTGCGGCACGGGATGCATTCCCCGCACCAGATCATCTCTTCGACGGTCACCAGGTCGCCCACCTTAAGGTCCCGCACCTCTTTGCCGATCTCCACGACCTCCCCACTGAACTCGTGGCCGATGATCACCGGGAACTTGGTGAGCCCTGGATACCGCATGTACCCGTCCGCGTCCGTCTCGTAGAAATGCACGTCCGACCCGCAGACGCCGCACGCCCGCGGACGCAAGCGCACGTCCTTCGCGCCGAGCGGCGGGTCCGCGACGTCGGCGAGGCCCACGTGCGGGTGCCGCCAGACACTGGAGCCCGTGACAGCCTTGCCGGTGCGCTTCTCGAACTCGGAGACGCGATAGCCGGAGCGGGGAGACCACTCCGCAGTCAGTTGAAGCCCTTTCATAATACTCCCCCCTTGTTTGGCACGCACGCCCGCCAGGAAGGCATAGAAGACGACGGGAGGGCGGAACCGACGAGCAGACAATCCCGCTACGAGAATGATAGCAAACCGTCAACGGGGCCGTCCATCCGGCTCCTGGCCGATCCATGCGTTCGAGCCGCCTGGCATTCCGCTCCGCCGTCCGATGGCAATGCCCGCCGCACCGCCCGCGGGCCGCGGCGGGCCTCACGGCATGACCGCGATCTTCAGCGCCTGTCCCCGCCGCAGGAGTTCGATGCCATGGTGAATCTCGCGCAGCGGCAACCGATGCGTGAGCAGCGGCTCGAAGTCGATGCGCCCGCGCTCGAGCAGCGACACGGCCGGTGGAAAAGTCCCGCGCGCGATATAGCTTCCGAGGATTTGGTACTCGTATTTCGTGACGTCGAACTGCTTGAGCACGGGCCGGGCGTGCTCGTTCATGCCGAAGAGCAGGACGCGCCCGCCTCTGCGCACGGCGCGGACGCCCTCCTCCAGCAGCGTACCGACCGCATCGACGACGAGGTCGGCCCCCAATCCAGTCGCCCGCCGCACCGAGGCCGCAAGGTCTTCCTCGCGCGGGTTGACCACGAGGTCAGCCCCGCACGCGCGCGCCCGCGCGGCGCGGTATTCCGAGATCTCGGCGACGATCAGCGGGGTGGCGCCGGCGGCGCGCAGCAGCAGCGTGTAGAGCAACCCGATCGGACCGGCGCCGAGGACCAACGCCGAATCACCTGGAGTGGGCTGGAGCTTGCGCACGCCGCTCAAAACGTCCGCGAGCGGCTCGGCGAGCGCGGCGATCTCCGGTGCCACCTCGGGACTGATCTTGTACACCGCCCGGGCGGGCACGACGCTGAACGCGGCAAAGCCCCCATCGCGGACGATGCCGATCCCTTCCATCCGGTCGCACAGGTTGGTGAGCCCCCGCTGGCAGTAGGCGCAGCTCCCGCACCACACGCTGGGGTCGATAACCACCCGGTCCGACGGTTTCACGTGATTCACGCGCTCGCCGGACCTGAGCACTTCGGCGGTGTACTCGTGCCCTAGGATCACCCCCGGGGACGCGGGGTGCCCGGGCGGGACGGAGAGAATGTGCACGTCCGTGCCGCAGATCCCCGCCGCGCGCACCGCCAGCAAGACGTCGTCGGCCGCGCGCACCTGGGGGACGTCCACGTCCTTGAGACTCAGCCGCCCCTCGCCCTCGAAGACCGCCGCGAGCATCTGATCCGCCATCGCCTACGCCCCCCAGTGCAAGGCGTGATGCACACCCGTGTGTGAACATGAGATGCGCCATCGCGCCGTCGAGCCACCGGTCCGGTGAGAACCTTGCCGAGATTCGTTCCCTCTCCCCGAGGGGCCCCTCCCCGCCCGCCGGGCTAGGGCCGCCCCGCGACGCTGGCGACCACGTCCGCGGGGACCTCGAAGGCATAGTCCGGCCCGGAGGCGAGCAGCGCGGCAAGCTCCTGCGATCCCCACAGGGCCGCCCCGGTCTTCGCGCCGGCGGCGCGCCCGGACTGCAGGTCGAGGACGCTGTCGCCGATCATCACCGCCTCGCCCGGGGGCACCCCCAACTTCGCCGCCGCGGCGAGCACGGGATCCGCGGCAGGCTTCGGGGACACCACGTCCTCCTCGCAGATCACCGCCTCAAAATAGTCTTCCAGGCGTTGCGTGCGCAGGGTCAGGGTGGCCGTTTCGCGGCGCCGCGAGGTCACGACCGCGCAGGAGACCGCGTGGGTGCCCAGCGCCGCGAGCATCTCGCGGATCCCGGGAAAAGGAGTCGCCATGCCGATGTTCGCCGAGTACAGCTTGGTATAGAGATGGATCACCTCCTCGACGCGGTCGGGGGCGAACCGGCGGAATCGATCGGAAATGGTCAGGGGCAGCGTCTGCTTGATCGCCTCCATGGAGACGGTCAGGCCGGTGCCGCGCTGGATCGCTTCGGCGCTGGCGCGCATGACGAGTGACCGCGAATCGATGAGGGTCCCGTCGAGGTCAAAGAGGAGGACCATGCGGAGGATTTCGAGGACCGGCCCGCAGATCCTGGGACGGGAATCCCAACGCGGTGCCTGCGATCCTCACACCGTCACCTGCTGCCCGCGTGTCGGCACCTCGGCCGCGAATCCCCGCGCGGCCAGGGCCCCGGCCAGGGCGAGGGATTGGCGCTCCTCGCCGTGCACGCAGAAGATCCTCCCGACCCTAGGCATGGCCTGCACCCAGGCGAGCAGCTCGTCCCGGTCCGCGTGCGCACTGAATGACGGCAGCGTGTTAACCCGCAGACGCACGTCGTGCGGCTCCCCGAAAATGTTCACCGGGGAGACGCCATCCGCCAGGCGCCGGCCCAGCGTGTTCGCCGCCTGGAACCCCACGATCAGAAGCGCGGAGCGAGGGTCGCCGATGTGGTGGTGGAGGATGCGCCCCGATTCGCACATCCCGGACGTGGCGATGACGAGGAAGGGCTCGTCGATCGCGTTGAGCGCCTTCGAGTCGTCGACCGAGCGCACGTAGCGCAAGTCCGTGAACCCGAAGGGGTCGGCCTCCTCCAGCCTCGCCCGGATCTCATCGTTGAGGCATTCCGGGTGAGCTCTGAAGATCTCGGTCGCGTCCACGGCCATCGGGCTGTCCATGAACGTGCGCACGGCGGGGATGCCGCCTCCGTCGCGGAGGCGGTGCAGCGCGTACGCGATATCCTGCGCCCGCCCCACGGCAAACGCCGGAACCAGGGTCTTCCCGCCCGCCGCCACCGTCTGCCCCACCAGCTCGCCGAGCCTCCGCTCACCTTCCGCGTACGGGGGGTGCAGCCGGTCGCCGTACGTAGATTCCATCAAGAGGACGTCCACGGCCGGCGGCGTCTCCGGACCCCGCAGGATCGACGTGCCGGAGCGGCCGAGGTCCCCGGTGAAGCCGAGGCGCCGCCCTCCCGCGTCGATCGTGGTGACGGCGGATCCGAGGATGTGGCCCGCGTCGAAAAATGTGATCGTGGCCTCCCCGAGCGCGAACGGCCGGCCGTAGGGCTGCGCCACCAGCCGGTCCAGAGCCGCCTCGACGTCGTCCGCGGTGTACAGGGGCGTCGTGGGGGGCGCACCCTCCGCCCGGCGCTTGTTGACGAAGGCGACGTCTTGCTGCTGCACTTTGGCGCTGTCGCGCAGGATGAGCGCGACGAGGTCGCGCGTGGCCGGGGTGCAATGGACCGGGCCGGCGAAGCCCTGGCGGACCAGGGTGGGCAGGTTACCGCAGTGGTCGAGGTGCGCGTGGGACAGCACCACCGCGCCGATGCTCGCCGGCGGAAATGGGAAATGGGCGTTGATCTCCTGGGACTCGGCGCGCCGCCCCTGAAACATCCCACAGTCCAGCAGCAGCCGTTCCCCACCCGTGTCGACGAGATGCATCGACCCGGTCACGGTGCGGGCCGCACCGTAAAACGTCACCTGCATCGTGCGCGATCGCCGCGTGGGATGGAGGAGCGCCTCCGATCGACACCCGCAGGTTCGTCACCAGCACCCGCCGTCCCTGTGATGGGAAGGAGGCCCCCCCGGTCCGCCGAACCTTGTACAGCGCCCTCAGCACGACCGCAGCGGTTCCGCATATGCCTCCGGCCGGAGGTCGACGCATCGGATGAGCACGCGCAGGCTCAGGGTGGGCGTCCTGGGAGCCGGGGCGTGGGCGCGCGCCGCCCACGTCCCCGGCTGGCAGCGCGATCCACGCTGCAAGGTCGCGGCGATCGCCGACGTCGAGCTGGCGCGCGCGCGGGAGTTCGCCCAGCACTTCGACATCCCCGACGCGACCGACGACTGGATGGGCCTCGTGGCGCGCGAGGACCTCGACATCATCGACGTGGCAACGCCCTCCCACACGCATCACGAGCTCGCCCGCGCGGCGCTGGACGCGGGCAAGCACGTGCTGTGCGAGAAGCCGGTGGCCTACGATTTCCGCGAGACCCAGCGGGCGGCGGATCTGGCCGCGCGGCGCGGCCTCAAGACAAAGCTCGGTTTCACCTTCCGCTACAGCCCCGGCGTGCGGTACGCCAAGTCCCTGATCGACGACGGGTTCGTGGGCACGCCGTTCGTGTTCAACGGATACGAGCAGAACTCGCAGTGGCTCGATCCCCGCGTCCCGCTGCGCCAGGTCGATCCGGCCGCCGACCCGTCCGTACTCCAAACCTCGTCGCTGGAAGGGTACGGGGCGCCGATCATCGATATCGGGCAGTGGTGGGTGGGGAGCGGGTACGCGCGGGTCGTCGGCACGATGCGCAACTTCATCCCGGAGCGGATGGTGCGCGCGACGGGGCGAATGATGCGGATGAACATCGACGACGGCGACATCTTCATCGGCGAGTACACGAACGGGGCGATCGGCTCGATCCAGACCAGCTTCGTCACGATCGGCAACTATCCGGGGATCGAGGCGCGCATTTACGGCAGCCGGGGCGCGATCATCTGCCGGCTGGTCGAGGAGTCCGGCGTCGCCGAGACCATCGTCGCGGCCACCGCGGGCGACGTGGAGTTCAAGCCGCTCGAGATCCCGCCGCGGTTCTATCCCCCAGGGGGTCATCCCCGCGAGTCCTGGCGCTCGCTGTTCTACGCCAACCTCGTCAAGGATTTCCTGGATGAGATCCTGGGCGGGGGCGATCGGAACCAGGGGAACTTTGTCGACGGGGCCAGGGTGCAAGAAGTGATCAACGCCGTAGAGCGCTCCTTCCACGAGCGGCGGTGGGTCGAGCTGCCGCTCGGGCGCTGAGCGCGATGGGGACCCGCGCCCCGGCGGCCGCGGCCGCGCTCGACGACTTCTTCGCCCGGCATTATCGCCGTCGCCCGGTCGACGCCACCTTCATCGGCGTCCACGAGTACGACGACCGCCTCCCCGATTTCTCCGAGCGCGGGGCGGGCGATGCGCTGGCGGAGACGGTGTCGCTCGGCCGGCGCCTGCGCGATCTGCCGCGCGAGCCGCTCGATGAGGCCGAGGCGCTCGACCTCACGCTCGCCGAGGGGGCCCTCGAGATCCAGCGCTGGGAGTATGAATCCACCCACTTCCACCGCGGGAACCCGTGCGTTTACACGGGAGAAGCGGTATTCGGGGTCATGTCGCTGTTCCTCCGCCCGTTCGGGCCGGCGAGCCGGCGGGTGGAGGCCGCCCGGGCCCGCTTGGCCGCCATCCCCACGCTCCTGGCCCAGGGCCGGGCGACCGTCCGCCGGGCCCCGCCGGCGTGGACGGCGCGCGCGGCGCGGGAGTGCGCCGGGGCGGGGGCCTTTCTTAAGGACGGAATCGACCTGCTGATTCAGGATCCTGGGGTTCGCGCCGCGGCCGATGCGGCCGCGGCCGCGTTCGGTGAGTTCCAAGAATACCTGGACAAGGAACTTCTTGTCCGCCCGGCCGGCGCGTACGCGTGCGACGGGGAAGCGTTGGAGCGCCTGCTGCGCCGCGGCCACTTCCTCGACACGGACGCCGCGGGGGTGCTGGCTCTCGCTCGGGAGCGGCTCGAGGTCTGCGAGGCCGCCCTGGACGCGATCGCGGCGGAGTCGGGGGCCCCCGGGTGGCGCGACGTGCTGGCGCAGCTCGCCGACCGGCATCCGCCGGTGGAGCGCTACTACGCGCGCTACCCCGAACTGTGGGAGGCTGCCCGCCGGGCCGCCGAGGCCCCGGGGCTGTTGACTTGGCCCGACTATCCGATCCGGTACGTGCCGATCCCGGCGTGGGTGCGCGCCGCGGCCCCCCATCTGTATTTTCTCGCCTACCGCTCCCCCGCGCCCTACGACCGCGCCGCCGAGGCCGACTACCTGGTCCCCCCGATCGACCCCGGGATGCCGGCGGCGGAGCAGGCCCGGCTGCTACGCGCCACGAACGACAGCGTGATCAAGCTGAACCACGTCATCCACCACGGCGGGATCGGCCACCATGTCCAGAACTGGCACGCCTTCCGCGCCGCGTCACGCATCGGACAAGTGGCCGCGGTCGACTGCGCGTCCAGGATCGCGCTGTTCTGCGGGGGGACGATGGCCGAGGGGTGGGCGTGCTACGCCACCGACCTGATGGACGAGATCGGCTTTCTCTCGCCGCTCGAGCACTGCGCGCACGTCCACGCCCGCCTGCGGATGGCCGCCCGCGCGCTGGTCGACGTGAGCCTGCACCACGGCGCAATGTCGCTCGAGGAAGCGGCCGCCTTCTACCGCGACCGCGTGGGCATGGCCCCCGAGGCGGCGCTCGCCGAGGCGGTCAAGAACAGCATGTTTCCGGGAACCGCCCTGATGTATCTCGTGGGGACGGATCTCATCCACCGGCTGCGGCGCGAGCTCTCGGCGCGGCAGCCGGGGTTCGATCTGCGGCGGTTCCACGACCGGTTTCTGTCCTACGGCTCGGTGCCGGTATCGCTGATCGGCGCCGCGATGCGCAAGGAGGCGGCGTACGCTCGGTCAGGCGAGGCAGGTCGACGACACGATCAGGGGGAGGGAGACGGATGAAGAACGCGGGACGCTCGAACGGCGGCGGGGGTGAGGCCCCGGCCCTGAACCGGGAGTCGGGGGCGCGGCGGCTGAGCCGGCGCGAATTTCTGGTCCACGCCGGCGCGTGGGCGGGGGCGGCCGGTCTGGCGGCGCGGGGACTGACCCTCCCGGCGGAGGCGGCCGCGGGAGCCGGCGGCACGCTCGTCTACGGCCTCGGGTTCGACCTCGACGACACGATGGACCCTCAGGTCACCAACTTCGACTCCACGATCCGGGTGACGCTGAACATCTGCGAGCCGCTGGTCTGGGAGCCCGAGCCCGGCAAATTTGTGCCGGGGCTCGCCGAGTCCTGGGAGGTCTCCCCCGACGCGAAGACCTACACGTTCAGGCTCAAGAAGGGGGTAAAGTTCACCGACGGCACGCCGTTCACCGCGGAGGCGGTGAGGTTCACGATGGACCGCGTGGTCAACCCGGACACGAACGCCGGACAGTCGCACGATCAGCTCGGGCCGTACGATCACACCGAGATCGTCGACGACTACACGGCGAAGATCGTGATGAAGGAGGGCTACGCGCCGCTGCTGACCAACCTCAACGGTTACCTGGGGATCGTGTCGCCGGCCGCGGTGAAGAAGATGGGGCTGGCCGACTTCGCGCGCCACCCCGTGGGGACGGGGCCGTTCGTGTTCAAGGAGTGGGTGGTCAAGGATCACATCACGCTCGTCCGCAACCCGAACTACAACTGGGGATCCTCCTACTTCAAGCACCAGGGGCCGCCCTACCTCGACCAGGTGGTGTTCAAGATCATCCCCGAGGCGTCGGTGCGGACCGGCACGCTGAAGAGCGGGGAGACACAGTACATCGACGACCTGGATCCGCTCGAGTTCGACCCGATGATGAAGGACTCCAAGTTCGTCGTCATCCAGAAGGGACAGCCTGGCTCGGGGTTCGTGCTGCTTTTGAACACCACGAGCAAGGGGCCGATCAGCGAGCTGGCCGTCCGGCGGGCGATCGAATACGGGGTCGACCGGGAAGGGCTGAACAAATCGGTGTTCCACGACCTCAACAAGGTGGCGTGGAGCCCGCTGATGCGGCCGACGTTCGGGTACGATCCTTCCACCGAGCGGATCTACAGCTTCAGCCCGGAGAAGGCGCAGCAGCTCCTCGAGGAGGCCGGCTGGAAGGTCGGGTCCGACGGCATCCGCGAAAAGGCCGGCCAGAAGCTCGTCGTCGACTTCCCGATCATCGGCCGCCCGCGGGACAAGGCGATGGCCGAGTCCGTCCAGGCCAGCCTGCACGACGTCGGCATCGATCTGCGCGTGACGCCGCTCGAGCGGGCCGCCTTCCGCGCGGTCGTGAAGCAAAACCGGTACGACGTCAACTTCATGTGGTTCTCCTACGGGGACCCAGACGTGCTGCGGACGATCTTCGACTCGGCGAACATCAACGCGTTCAACCGGGCGCGGTACCAGGTCCCCGAGGTGGACAAGATGCTGGCGGAGGCGGCGTCCACGACCAACAAGACCCGGCGCGCGCAGCTCTACTCTCGGATCCAGCAGCGGGTGCTCCGGGACGCCTACGTCGTACCGCTCGTGGACACCATCACGTACAACGCCAAGCGCGCCGAGGTTCAGGGCGACACGCTCGACGCGCTGGCCTCGTACGTCCTGCTGAACGACGTCCAGATCAAGAAATAGCGGCCGCCGGGAACGATGTCCGGGTACATCGCGCAGCGGCTCCTACAGCTGATTCCCGTCCTCGTCGGCATCTCGGTGCTGACCTTCCTGATGCTGCACCTGGTGCCGGGCGACCCGGTGCTCATCTTCGCCGGGGACAAGCCGCTCACGGAGGAGCGGGCCGCCGAGATCCGCCACCAGCTCGGCCTGGACCGCCCGATCTGGGTGCAGTACGGCGACTACGTCGGGCGCGTGGCGCGCGGGGACCTCGGGCGCGGGCTGCACAGCCAGCGCCCGGTCCTGGACAGCATCCTCGAGGTCCTCCCCGGCACCGTGCAGCTCACGCTCGCGGCGCTGGCGCTGGCGACGGTGGTGGGGGTGACGCTCGGCGTCGTCGCGGCGCTGGCGCGCGGGACCTGGCTCGACACGGCGGCGATGGGGTTCGCCATCCTCGGAGTCTCGATGCCGGTGTTCTACTCGAGCCTGCTGATGATCTTCTTCTTCTCGTTCAGGCTGGGATGGTTTCCGGCCACCGGACAGGGCGGGCTCGAGCGCCTCGTCATGCCGGCGACGGCGCTCGGGCTGATCTCCTCCGCGGTCCTCGCCAGGCTGGTCCGGTCCGGGATGCTGGGGGTGCTGCGCCAAGAGTACATCGTCACGGCGCGCGCCAAGGGACTCGCCCACCGCGTCGTGATCATCCGCCACGCGCTCAAGAACGCGCTGATCCCGACGATCACGATGCTCGGGCTGCAGCTCGGCGCCCTGCTGGGAGGAGCGGTCATCACGGAGACGATCTTCTCGCGCCCCGGGGTGGGCCGGCTTGCGGTCGACGCGATCCTCAGCCGCGATTTCCCCGTGGTGCAGGGCACGGTGCTGTTCGCCGCGGTGGCGTATGTGCTGGTGAACCTGCTCGTGGACATCTCCTACGCGGCCCTCGATCCCCGCATCCGGTATGGCTGAGGCGCGCGGCCCGTGGTAGAGTCCTCCCTGTCCGGCGTGCGGACGGATGCGCGCCCCAAGCGGCGGGTCCGCGGTCCGGCCGGCGACGCCTTCCTGCGCCTGCGGCGCAGCAGGAGCGCGCTCGTGGGGGGCGTCCTGCTGCTGGCGATCGGGGGCGCCGCGCTGCTCGCGCCGCTGCTCAGCCCCTACAACCCCATCAAGGCGAACCAGCGGGCGCCGCTCGAAGCGCCGAGCGCCGCGCACCTCATGGGCACCGACCGGTTCGGGCGCGACGTCTTCTCGCGCGTGCTGTGGGGCGGGCGCCTGTCGCTCGCGGTCGGGCTCGTGTCCGTCGTCATCGCGGCGGTCTCCGGCGTGGTGCTGGGCCTCGTGGCCGGGTACTACGGCCGCCGGGTGGACGCCGTGATCATGCGCCTGGTCGACCTGCTCCTGGCGTTCCCCGGGATCCTCCTGGCGCTGGCGATCATCGCCACGCTCGGCAGCAGCCTCGTGAACCTCATGATCGCGGTGGGCATCTCGGCCATTCCCGACTACGTGCGCGTCACCCGCGGCACGATGCTGAGCCTCAAAGAGCGGGAGTTCGTGCTGGCGGCGCGGGTGGTGGGCTGCCGCGACCAGGCGATCATCTTCCGGCACATCCTCCCGAACGTGATCGCGCCGCTCGTGGTCCTGGCGACGCTGGGGACCGCGGGGGCCATCATCACGGGGTCGGCCCTCAGCTTCCTCGGGCTCGGCGTCCGGCCGCCCGCGCCCGAGTGGGGGAACATGCTGGCGGAGGGCCGGGAGTTCCTGCAGCACGCCTGGTGGGTGGCGTTCTTTCCCGGCCTAGCCATCATGCTCGCGGTGTTTTCGATCAACCTCCTGGGCGACGGGTTGCGCGACGCGCTCGACCCGCGCCTCAGGGCCTGAGGGCGGACGGGAGCTGAAACGGGGAGGGACGGCGTGGACACGATCCGCTGGGGCGTGCTGGGCGTCGCGAACATCGGGGAGCGGGCGGTGATCCCCGCCATCCAGCGCTCCCGGAACGGCCGGCTCGTCGCCATCGCCAGCCGGGACGCGCCGCGCGCGCAGGACGCCGCGCGCCGGCTGGGGATCCCGCGCGCCCACGGATCGTACGAGGCCCTCGTGGTCGACCCGGAGGTGCAGGCCGTCTACATCCCGCTTCCCAACTCGCTGCACCACCGGTGGACCATCCGCGCGGCCGAGGCCGGGAAGCACGTGCTCTGCGAGAAACCCCTCGCCCCGTCGGCGGCGGAGTGCGCCGAGATGATCGACGCCTGCCGCCAGCACGGGGTGACGCTCATGGAGGCGTTCATGTACCGCTTCCATCCTCGGACCGAGCGCGTGGCCCAGCTCGCCGCGGACGGGAGCCTGGGCGAGATCCGGCTGGTCCGGGCCGCGTTCACCTTCCAGATCCGTAATCCCGACCGGAACATCCGCCTGCGCCCCGAGCTGGGCGGAGGGGCGCTCTACGACGTAGGGTGTTACACGGTGAACGTCAGCCGGATGATCCTGGGGGAGCCGGAACGGGTCTACGCGCAGGGGCACGTCGGCGCCTACGGCGTCGACGAGCAGCTCGGCGCCGTGCTGGATTTCGGCGGAGGACGGATGGCCCTCATCGACTGCGGCGTGATGCTGCCGGGGCGTCAGGAGTACGAGGTCGTCGGCACCAAGGGCCGGCTGGGCGTGCCGACGGCCTTTCTGCCCGGGACCGCGGACGCGGAGATCCACGTGTGGAAGGGGACGGACAGCAACGTCGTCACCATCCCCGGCATGGACGAGTACCAGGGGATGGTCGAGCGGTTTGGGGACGCGCTGCTCGCGGGCGCGCCGCCCCCCCTGCCGCCCGTAGACGCGGTCCGCAACCTGCGGGTGATCGAGGCGCTGCTGGGCTCGCTCCGGAGCGGCAGACCCGAGGCGGTCGCGGCGTAGCCGATGGGGCGGCGGCGCGCGGTCATCAATAGAAAGCGCGGTGCGCGCGTTCGCGGCCGGCCGATCGCGGTGCTGATCGCCTCGTACCTGGAACCCGAATGCGCGGCCCGGGTGGCCGCGGTCGAGGGGGCGCGCGTCATCTTCGAGCCGGACCTGCTCCCCCCGCCCCGCTTCCCGTGCGACCACCACGGCGGCCCGCGGCGCCGGACCGACCGGGAGGAACGGCGGTGGCGGGAGTATCTGACCGAGGCCGAGGTGATGTTCGATTTCGACTACGCGAACCTGGACCGCCTCGCCGAACTCATTCCCCGGGTGCGCTGGATCCAGGCGACCAGCGCGGGGATCGGCCAGCTGCTGCTCCGCACCGGGCTCATCGACGCGCCGATCACGTTTACCACCGCGAGCGGGATCCACGCCACGGCGCTCGCCGAGTTCGTCCTCATGGCGATGCTGTGGTCCGTCAAAAACGGGTTCCGCATCGCGCGGGACCAGGCCGCCCACCGCTGGGAGCGCACCTGCGCGCGGGAGCTGCGCGGAGGGACCGTCGGCATCGTCGGCCTGGGGCGCATCGGGAGCGAGGTGGCGCGCCGCTGCCGGGCGATGGGCCTCCGGGTGATCGCCACCAAGCGCACCGCCGCCCGCGAGAGCGCCGCGGACGTGCTCGTGCCGCCCTCGAGCCTGCCCGCGCTGCTGGCCGCGTCGGATTTCCTCGTCCTTGCGTGCCCCCACACGCCGGAGACGGAGCGCCTGATCGGCGCGGGGGAGCTCCAAACGATGAAGCGCGGCGCCGTGCTGATCAACATCGCCCGCGGGGGCATCGTGGACGAGCCCGCGCTGATCGACGCGCTGCGCAGCGGCCACCTCGGGGGCGCGGCGCTGGACGTCGTCGCGGAGGAGCCCCTGCGCCGGGAA
>Ga0187846_10001170_pt1 | contig 14859 bp, 14 predicted proteins | sample TC_taG_FD_161473 | JGI IMG/M metagenome (GOLD analysis project Ga0187846, IMG submission 161473) | Biofilm microbial communities from the roof of an iron ore cave, State of Minas Gerais, Brazil - TC_06 Biofilm (v2) | ecosystem: Environmental > Terrestrial > Deep subsurface > Cave > Wall biofilm...
CGCGGGCCGGCATTGGGCGTGCGTACGCGTCGTTAACAAGGCGCACACCCCGGTCGGTCTCGAAAAGTGCGTCACGCTCAACGCCGGCAACGTCCCGCCGATGGGTTACTAGCGTCGGATCAGTCGGGCGCCGGTTCAATCGACGGCTACAGGCCAATCGGTCATTGGACGTTCAGGACCTCGGCTACGCCCTGACCCAGGTCGTCCACAACTTCGGCGCCGTCGCGGTCACCGCCGGTGCCGCCGCCGGACGCTGGATACGCTCCAGCACCACATCGGACCTGACGCGGCGCTTTGCCTGGCTCGTACTGGGCGGATGGGTCGCGCAGGCCATCAGCGGAGCGACCTTCGGCGCGATCAGCTACGCCAGCTTCGGGCAGTTTCCCGAGATTCACGGCATCGCCATGGCCGCGCTGTCGGTGAAGATCACCTGCGCCGTGGCCGGCATCGGGCTGTGCGCCCTTTATCTGGCGCGCGAGCCGAACTGGACGCAAACGCAACGCGGCGACGCGTGGACCGCGCTGCTCACCTTCGCCGCGGCGGCCCTGTGCGCTGCCGCGTTCCTGCGCTGGTTTTCCTGACACTGCGTCAAATTCGCGCAAGAACGTTCAATCGTTGGGACGGGCAAGCTGGTATCAAGCTGCTATATTTGCCCGACCCATCCAGGCAGCGGGCCCGGTACCCGACGAGACGTCGGCGGTGACTTCGTTCCTCGAGACGGGACATCGGGGGGAGTCGGAGTTGTTGCGGAGCGATCAGACATCCGTTCTGTTGCGGCCGGCCCGCGCGTTGAACCTGCGGCTCTTGTTTGACCTGTTCAAGCTGCGCATCGGTCTGGTGATCGGATTCACCGCGATCACGGGCCTGGTGGTGGCGTCGGGCCCATCGCTATCCCTCTGGCGCGTCTGCGTGCTCGGCCTGGCGGTCACGATGGCGTCGGCGGCCGCCGGCGCGTTCAACCAGATCGCTGAGCGCGGCCTCGACGCGCGGATGCGGCGCACGCGCAACCGGCCCTTCGTCAACGGCCAACTGACCGCGGGCCCGGCGTGGCACGCCGCCATTCTGGCCACCGGCGCTGCCGGCGTCGCTCTGGCCGCGGCCGCGCTGAATGCGACCGCCGCGTTCTATACGTTCCTTGGCGCCTTCACGTACGCGGTCGTCTACACGATTTGGCTGAAGCAGCGCACCTGGTGGAACATCGTGATCGGCGGCCTGGCCGGCAGTTTTGCGGTGCTCGCCGGCGCCGCGGCCGCATCGCCGCAGGCGCTCGGGCCATTGCCGCTGACCTTCGCGCTCGTGCTGTTCCTGTGGACTCCGCCGCACTTCTGGAGCCTGGCGATCGCATTTCACGAGGACTACGCGGCCGCCAAGGTCCCGATGCTGCCGGTGGTGGTCGGCGACGCGCGCGCCGCGCGCGCGGTGCTGGCCGGCTCCGCGCTGCTGGTGCTGGCGTCGTTCGCGCCGGCCTTGTTCGGGATGGGATCCGTGTATCTGGCAACGGCGATCGGCGCCGGTGCCTATCTGCTGGTGAAAAGCGCGCAACTTGCGCGCGCACCGAGTCGTGCCACGGCGATGGCCAACTTTCACGCCTCGCTCGCGTACCTGGCGCTGCTGCTCGGCAGCGCGGTCATCGACGCGATGGTCAGGGTATGAGTCGCGCACACGGTACAACGTCGGTTGCGTTGCGGCCTGGTTTTGGCTTGACCCGCCCGAAAGGGTGCAGGTAGAGTCTGCGGGCCGAAAAAACAGCCCATCGCTATCGTGGGAGGACAACAAGTGAGGTTCGGCGCAATCGAAGATCTGCATGGGGAGCGACGGCCATGGTGCTAGCAATCGTCCTGATCATCCTCGTGCTCGGCTCGGTGCTGTTTCATTTCCTGAGTCCGTGGTTCTACATACCCCTGGCCTCCAACTGGAGCACGGTCGACACCACCACCCACATCACGATCGCCGTCACGGGCGCGGTTTTCGTCGCCGTCACGCTGTTTACAGCGTATTGCGCGATCCGGTTCCGGCATCGTGAGGGAGCGCAGGCGGAGTACCAGCCGGAGCACAAGAAACTCGAGGTGTGGCTGTCGTCGCTAACCGCGATCGGGGTCGCGCTGCTGCTGGCCCCGGGCCTGGTCGGGTGGGCCAAGATCGTCGATTATCCGAAGGACGCTCAGGTGGTCGAGGCGATGGGGCGCCAGTGGAACTGGGTGTTCCGTTTCCCCGGCAAGGACGGCAAGCTCGGAACGACCGATCCGCGCTTCGTCAGCGACACCAATCCTTTCGGCATCGATCCGAACGATCTAAACGGACAAGACGACGTCCTGGTGTCGAGCTCCGAGCTGCACCTGCCGGTCGGGGTTCCGCGCTTGGTGGAGCTGCGCTCGCTCGATGTGCTGCACGATTTCTCGGTGCCGGCTTTCCGGATCAAGATGGACCTGGTGCCCGGTATCGTGACCCGCTACTGGTTCACTCCGACCACAGCGGGAACGTACGACCTGCAATGCCAGGAGCTGTGCGGAATCGGGCACTTCACGATGCACGGGCTGATCGTGGTCGAGGACGCGGCCGCGTTTCAGACCTGGCTGAGCGGTTATCCGACCTTCGCGCAAACCCAGGCTCATCCGGCCGGGGACGCCACGGCCGGGGCCAGCTTCTACGCCGTGTGTATCGCCTGTCACGGCGCGCAAGGCGAAGGCAATCCCGCTTTGCACGCACCGAAGCTGGCCGGCCAGACCGATTGGTATCTGATCCGCCAGTTGAAGAACTTCAAGAGCGGCGCGCGCGGCACCGACGAACACGACATCAACGGCCGCTTGATGGCGCCGATGGCGGCCACGCTGCCGGACGACGACGCCATGGCCAATGTGGTGGCGTACATCAAGACGCTGCCGGATCAGCCCGCTACCGCCACGTTGAAGGCGAACCTCGACAAGGGGCGGGCCCTGTACGGCAACTGCGAGACATGCCATGGCGCCAATGGGCGCGGCATACACTCGACCAATGCGCCGCGGCTGGCCGGGATGAGCGACTGGTACCTGGTCGAGCAGCTCGACAATTTCAAGCAAGGCTTCCGCGGCCATAACCCGAAAGACCCATATGGGCCGCAGATGTCATCGATCGCCGCGATGCTGACCGATGAGCACGCGACGACCGACCTGGCCGGCTACGTCAACTCCCTCCGATAGGAAGCATCATGGTCGCGGTCACGCATGAGGAAACCGGCTACGCGCCACCGGCCGAAGTCGAGGACGTCGAGCTTCACCACCCGCACACGTTCATCGGAAAATACGTCTTCAGCCAGGACGCCAAATGGATCGGAATCCAGTATGGCGTCACCGCGCTCGGGACCGGTCTGGTCGGCCTGGTGCTGTCCGACCTGGTTCGGCTGCAACTCGGTTTTCCGCACGCGTTTTCATTCATCACGCCCAGCAGCTATCTTCAGTTCGTGTCGATGCACGGACTGATCATGGTGGTTTACCTGCTGACCGCGCTGTTCCTGGGCGGTTTCGGCAACTACCTGATCCCGCTGATGGTGGGCGCCCGCGACATGGTGTTCCCGATCATGAACATGCTGAGCTATTGGCTGTTCCTGGTGGCGGTGGTGATCCTGATGGCGACATTCTTCGTTCCCGGCGGCGCCACCGGTTCCGGCTGGACCTTGTACCCGCCCGCCGCCATTCTGCCCGGCACACCGGGATCGGACTGGGGAATCATCCTGACGCTGATCTCGCTGGCGGCGTTCGTCATCGGCTTCACGATGGGCGGACTGAACTACGTGGTGACGGTGCTGCAGGCGCGCGCGCGCGGCATGACGCTGATGCGGATGCCGCTGACGGTGTGGGGCATCTTCACCGCGACGCTGCTGGCGCTGCTGGCGTTTCCGGCGCTGTTCGTCAGCGCGCTGATGATGCTGCTGGACCGCACGCTCGACACCAGCTTCTTCATGCCGGCGGTGGTGTCGATGGGGCAGCACCTCAGCTACGGCGGCGGCAATCCGATCCTGTTCCAGCACCTGTTCTGGTATTTCGGCCACCCCGAGGTCTACATCGTCGCGCTGCCCGCGTTCGGCATCGCCTCGGACCTGATCAGCACGCACGCGCGCAAGAACATCTTCGGCTACCGGATGATGGTCTGGGCCCTGCTGATCATCGGGGGCCTCAGTTTCGTGGTGTGGGCGCACCACATGTTCGTCAGCGGGATGAACGTGTACTTCGGATTCTTCTTCGCCACCACCACGCTGATCATCGCGATTCCCACGGCGCTCAAGGTCTACAACTGGACGCTGACGCTGTGGCGGGGCAACATCCACTTCACGGTGCCGATGCTGTTTGCGATCGGTTTCATCTTCACCTTCGTCAACGGCGGCCTGACCGGCCTGTACCTGGGCAACGTGCCGGTCGACGTGCCACTGTCCCATACGCTGTTCGTCGTCGCGCATTTCCACATGGTGATGGGGGTGTCGCCGGTGTTGATCGTGTTCGGCGCGATCTACCACTGGTACCCGAAAATGACGGGCCGGATGATGAACGACACGCTGGGCAAGATCCACTTCTGGGTCACGTTCGTCGGCACCTACTGCATCTTCTTCCCGATGCACTACCTGGGGTTCCTGGGCGTGCCGCGCCGCTACTACGCGCTGGACTCGATGCGCTTCATTCCCGAGTCCGCCCAGGGCCTGAACGAGGAAATCACGATCGCGGCGCTGGTGGTGGCCGCGGTGCAGCTGCTGTTCCTCTACAACCTGATCTGGAGCTATTTCAAGGGCAAGCCCGCCGGCGGCAACCCCTGGCGCGCCACCACGCTGGAATGGCAGACGCCGGTCACGCCGCCGGAGCATGGCAACTTCGGCGAGCATTTGCCGGTGGTGTACCGCTGGGCCTACGACTACAGCGTGCCGGGCGCCAAGGAAGACTTCATACCGCAGAATCAGCCGCCTGTCGCCCAGGCGGGCAGCCGCGGCGGATAACGCACGATGATGAGTCCGCTGTACCTGATCGTCGCGATCGTCGCGGTCGCGTTCATCTGGCTGCTGCGCCAGACGATCAACGTGCAGCCCTGGGTCGAGCAGCGTTCGGTCGACGCGGTGCCGTCCGGGGCCTCGTTCCCGGCATCGCCGGCCAAGGTCGGCCTGGGCGTTTTTCTCGGGGTCGCAAGCGCGCTATTTGCGTTGACCGTATGCGCCTATTTCATCCGGATGATGGCCGGCGACTGGCTCACGTTCGTCTTTCCGAAAGTGCTGTGGCTGAACACCGGCTTGCTGATCGTGAGCGACCTGGCGATGCGCTCGGCGCGCAGCGCGGCGCGCCGCTCCGAGCTCGAGCGCGTGCGGCGCGCCCTGGTGGCGGCCGGACTTTTCAGCTTCGCGTTCCTGGTCGGTCAGATCTTGGCCTGGCAGCAGCTGAACGCGTCCGGCTACTTCGCAACGCAGCCGGGCGGCGCCGTAACGGCGGGCCCGGCTAACTCGTTCTTCTACCTGTTCACCGCGCTGCACGGCGCACATGTTCTGGGAGGTCTGTGGTTCTGGGGGACCACCACGGCGCGCGCCTGGCGCACCACCGAGGTCGCCAAGATCCGCCAGAGCGTGGAGCTGTGCACGGTGTACTGGCGCTATCTGCTGCTGGTGTGGCTGGTGCTGCTGGCGCTGCTCGTCCCCGCCATCAGCGAGCTGTGCCGCGGTCGTTTCCTGAATTGAAGCACTGCGCAAAGGGAGATCACATCACATGACGCAGCCCGCGCCAACCAGCGCCGCACCGGCCTCGCCACAAAGCCTGCGGGCCCTGCTGGCCGATATCTCCTCCGACCAGCGGGCGTTCAAGAACGTCCCCTGGAACAAGGTGATGATGTGGGTGTTCCTGCTGGGCGACGTGTTCGTGTTCGGCAGCTTCCTGGTCGGCTACATGAACGTGCGGATGTCGACTCAGGTGGCCTGGCCGCATACGACCGAGGTGTTCGCGCTGACGGTCGCAGGCAAGCAGATTCCGCTGCTGCTGGTCGCGATCATGACTTTCGTGCTGACGAGCAGCTGCGGAACCATGTCGCTGGCGGTCGGCTACGGAAACCAGAAGGATCGGCGCCGCACGCTGATGTGGCTGGTGATCACGGCGCTGTTGGGGGCCTCGTTCGTGGGCATGCAGGCCTTCGAGTGGACCGAGCTGATCCACGAGAGGGTGCGACCCTGGGGCAATCCGATGGGCGCAGCCCAGTTCGGTGCCAGCTTTTTCATGATCACGGGCTTTCACGGCACGCACGTGACGATCGGCGTGATCTTCCTGACCATCGTCTCTATCAAGGTCGCGCGCGGCGACCTGGAGAACATGCGGCCCGGCTTCATGACCGGCCGCAAGGGCGGCTACGAGATCGTCGAGATCCTCAGCCTGTACTGGCACTTCGTCGATCTGGTGTGGGTGTTCATCTTCGCAGTCTTCTACCTCTGGTAGGAAAACCATGGCACAAGAACACGGGCAGCATCCGGCGATCGGAACCTATGTCAAGGTCTGGGGAATGCTGTTTGTATTGGCGGCCTGTTCGTACGCGGTCGCCTATTTCGGCGTTCCGGGCCTTTTGAGGTGGGTCCTGCTGGTCGTTCTGATGCTGATGCAGGCCGGCCTGATCGTCGCGCTGCTGATGAATCTGGTGTGGGAGCGGCTGGCCTTGGTGTTCGCGATTCTGCTGCCGCCGACGCTACTGGTCGTGCTGATCGCCATCGGCGCCCTCGACGGGCTGTCGACCCATTTGGACCGCAACGCGTTCTTCGACGCCCCCGTCGCGCCAGCCGCGGAGCACCGGTAGCCGCCGGTCACCGCCAATACGCCGGCGCTCGCGCGCCGTAAGACGGTGTACCGGCGCGCAGGGCGCACCCCGCCGCGCTCCTATAGCGACTCGCGGATCGACGGACAGCTGCTGCATCTGCTAACGCGCCAGATCCCTGGCGACGCGCAGCGCACTCGAACGCCGGGTCCCGGCGGTAGTTTCAATAAGAACTTTCGCCGGCCAAGGCTTCGCGCGCCTCGTCGAAACGGCAAGGCAATCTCGCCGCGCGATTGAACTTTTCCGCTGAAACGGGGGTTAACCGGCTGTACGTGTTGAAGCCGACTCAGCAGCGATTTGTCCACGTCGCGCAAGCGGCGTGCATCGCGACGGGCATCGGAGCGCGAGCGTGCTCCACGCGTTTCGATGTCGTTGATGCGCGAGAGAAAACGTCCTGATTGACAGGTTTCGCTAGGCGCTATCCGCGCTCGTCACACAGCGTGGAGGGGTCAAACTTCGCCCTATTTTGGTGCAACGCAAAATGAAAGTTAAGTAACTTTCAGGAACCGACGAACGGTATATGAGAATAGTTGACATCACCTATTTCTATGACCTACGATGCATTCACAAAACGAACAATGCGCTCGGAAACATTAAATAAGTAATTGAAAAATAATGTTTAATCTAAATGATTGAGTGTTGTGAGCTTATAGCTCTAATAGCGTATGAAAGCTACTTATAATCACTATCAATTTCTGTGGGACTCTACCTATGTAGGGGATCTAGAAGCTCCCCCTCTGCTGGGTAGTGGCCCTATCAAAGCCTTTCTGTTGCTATGCACAATGCTACTTTTTACCGGCCAGGCCTCTGCCCTGCCGAGCTATGCGCGCCAGACCGGCTACCCGTGCGTCAAGTGCCATGTCGGTGGCTTCGGTCCTCAACTGACTCCATACGGCGTGCGTTTCAAGCTGTCGGCGTACACCGAGACCGATCACAAGGGTTTGAAGATTCCGGTCGCCGCGTTCGCGTTCGGCGGGTTCACTCACACCGAGAAGGACCAGGCTGCGCCGCCCACGCCGCATACCGACGTGAACGACAACACAACGCTGGATCAGATTTCCGGCTTCATCGCCGGGCGCTGGTTCGAGGACGTCGGAAGCTTTCTGCAAGTCACGTACAACGGCAACACGAAAGGGCTGTCGACCGATAACACCGACATCCGATACGCGCACGATTTCGTTGTCGCCCGGACCGACGTGATCGCCGGCGTTTCGCTCAACAACAATCCGACCGTACAGGACCCCTTTAACACCCTGTTCGCGTGGAACTTCCCGTACATCGCTTCCGCAGTCGCCTTCGGAACGGGTTCCACCGGTACGCAGATCAGCGGCGGTCTGGGACCCGCAGTGGTCGGGACGACCGCCTACGCATTCATCAACGACTCGATCCTCGCCGAAGTCGGCACCTACCACGCCTGGTCGGCGGCGATGCAGGTCAAGCTCGGTCTGGGCGCCGGCAAGGACATCGGACGCCTCGACAACACGCTGTACTGGCGCCTGGCGTACCTGCAGGACATGAACACACAGGCGTTTTCGGTCGGCCTGGTCGGTTTCAACCTGGACCGGCAGCCCGAGCGCATCGATAGCGGGCCACTGAACAAGTACCACGACCTCGGCGCCGACGCCTGGTACGAATTTCTGGGCAACGGGAAGCACAATGTGGCCGCTTACGCGAGCTACGTCCGCGAGGAAGAGGACCTGGACGACGTCGCCGCTCGCGCCAGGGCGGGCGGCGGCCCGGTGCCCAGCCCGAATCAGCGCCTGTACGACTTCCGCTTCAACGCGTCGTACTACTACGACCAGACCTATGGTCTGACGATCGGCCGCTTCTCCAAGCGCGGAACGTCCGATCCGGTGCTGTATGCACCGACCGGTAAACCGGATACGACCGGCACCATTTTTCAGATCGACTACACGCCGTTCGGCAAAGCGGACTCCTGGGGACGACCGTTTGCGAACGCGCGCGTTGGGCTCCAGTACACGATCTACGACCGGTACAACGGCGCCAGCACCAATTACGACGGCACCGGTCGCAATGCAAGCGACAACAACACGTTGTTTCTGTTCCTTTGGTTGGCTGTTTGATGGGCGGAGGCTGTTATGAGGCGAAACGCGTTGGTGCGGGCGATCCCGCTGGCATGGTTTTCGATCGCCGCAGGATCGGCGCACGCGGGAGGTGATCCCGCGCACGGAGCAGAGTTGTTCCAGCAGAACTGCTCGGCCTGTCACAGTCCTGAACGGGGACAGAACCTGGTCGGTCCGTCGCTGTTTTCAGTCGTCGGGCGCCAAGCAGCCAGCATCGAGAACTTCCCGTACTCGGATGCGATGAAACGCAGCGGGATCGTGTGGACGCCGGATCAGCTGGTCGCTTACCTGAAAGCCCCCCGCCGTTTCATCCCGGGCGCCAAGATGATGTTCCCGGGCCTTCCCGATCAGAAAGATCGCGAGGATGTCGTCGCGTTCCTGTCGAAGTCGGGCCAAGCAACCAGCACGACAGTGACGATCGAGGTGCCGCCGCCCAACGCCGCCTTGGGGATCGCGAAGTAGCGGGCGCGGGGCCGGTCAGGGCGCCGCCAGACTCGACGGCGCTCGCTGGGCCAGCGCGGCCGGATCGCCGGTCGCAGCAGCGCCGCCCAGCGCATGGGCTGTCCACAGGCTGCTCGCGTACAGCAACACGGCTCCGGCCTGGTGCGCAGCGGCCAGCGGCAGCGCGACCATGGACAGCAGCGTAGCCACGCCCAGCGTGACCTGCAGCACCAGCGCCGCCAGCATCAGATTCGACTGCAGGCGTGCGGTGGAGGCACGGGCGGTATGGCGAATCCACCACCATAGCGCCGGCACCAGCACGATCAGCGTCCAGGCAATCGCGCGATGTACGAACTGGACCGTTGCCGGGTTGTCGACGAAGTTCAGGTACCACGGGCTGATCCGCATCAGGCCCGCAGGCACGACCGCCCCGGCCATCAGCGGAAACGTGTTGTACGCGAAGCCCGCCCGGGTACCGGCGACCATGCCGCCGGTGAGCGCCATCACGAAGATGGCGGCCGCGATGGCCGCTGCCAGCACCGGCACGCGCCGCCGTTCGGCCGGCGGCGACGACAGGTCGAACGCGGTCCACAGAATAGCTCCGATGATCAGAAGGGCGAGCCCGAGGTGCGCCGCCAGCCGGAATGGGCTGACACGCGGATTGTCGACCAGGCCGCTCGCCACCATGTACCAGCCGAGCGCGCCTTGCAACGCGCCCAGTGCAAAGATACCGGCCAGGCGAAAAGCCAGCGCGCGTGAAATTATCCGCGACCGGATGAACCACAACAGCGGCAGCAGAAAAACCAGGCCGATCAGGCGCCCGAGCAGGCGGTGTGCGTACTCCCACCAGAAAATCGGCTTGAAGCCCTCGAGCGTGAGGTCGTGGTTGACCAGCTTGAATTCGGGCGTGGCGCGATACTGCTCGAACAAGGACGCCCAGGCCTGGTCGGACAACGGCGGCAGCGCTCCGATCAATGGCTGCCACTGGACGATCGACAGCCCCGAGTGTGTCAGCCGCGTGATGCCGCCGACCACCAGCACCGCGTACACCAGCGCGGCGCACAGCAGCAGCCAGATGACGACCGCGCGCGTTGATCGCGCCGCGCGCGGCCGTGTCAGCAGCGCGGGCACGAGCAGCGTCCGCAACGGCCCGGACCGCGTGTCGGTCCGGTCAATGGATGTCGCGCCAGTAGACGCGGTTCAGCCAGCGCCCGACGCCGACGAACACCACCAGAAATGCGATCGCCCATACGCCGATCCGGCGTCGCGTTTGAGCCTCAGGCTCGGACATCCAGTTCAGGAACGCCACCAGGTCGGCCACCTGCGAGTCGAACGCCTTGGCCGCCGCCGGGTCGACCGGCTTGAAGCCGTACGCGATGCCGGGCTCCCCGTGGTCCAGCTCGGTCTGGGTGACCGCCGCTACGCCGTTTGAATCGTACTGACTGACGGTCTGGACCAGGCGCCGGTGCGTCGGGCCTTTGCCGTCCGCCGGGGCGATGTCCTTTTCCTCGATCCTGGTCAGGGTCGCCTCGCGCGGCCCCTGCCGCTCCCACAGAATGTTGGGCATCGAGATGTTCGGATAGACGACGTTGTTCCAGCCGGTCAGGGTCGAGCGGTCCCGGTAAAAGCCCCGCAGCAACGTATAGATGTAGTCGGTGCCCACGTGCTCGAGCGTGTTGCGGGCGCGCACGATCACGGACAGATCGGGCGGGGCCTTGCCGAACCAGGTCTTGGCATCGTGAGGGTTCATCGCCACCGTCATCGTGTCGGTGACCCGCTGGTTGCCGAAGATCAACTTGGCTTTGATCTGCTGGTCGTCCAGCCCGATGTCATTGAGCCGATTCCACCGCATCAGGTTGGCGCTGTGGCAGCTCAGGCAGTAGTTGACGAAGGTGCGTGCGCCGTTTTGCAGCGCCACCAGATCCGTGGCGCGCTCGCGCGGCCATTCGTCCAGCCGTGGCTCCTGCGCGTGCAGACCCAGCGAAGTCCCCATCGCCGCGGCTGCCGCCACCAGGAAAAGCGTTCTTTTCATGTTCGGCTCCCCGTCAGTGGGCGGCGAAAGTCACGCGATCGGGAACCGGCTTGAAGGTCCCGGTCCGGCTCCACCACGGCATCAGCAGGAAGAACGCGAAATACCACGCGGTACACAGCTGGGCCACCAGTGTCCGCGTGGGCGTGGTGGGGCTCATGCCCAGGTAGCCGAGCACGAAGAACGCCACCACGAAAATGCCGATCACGATCTTGTGCCAGCCCGGACGGTAGCGGATCGACCGCACCGGCGACTGATCGAGCCACGGCAGCAGGGCGAACACCATCACCGACAGCCCCATCAGGATCACGCCCCACAGCCTCTGATCCTGTTGCAGCTTCGGAACGATCGCAAACACGAACGCCAGGATCATGACCGCGAGCACGGTGTAGCGTACCCCCCGGGTGCGAGCCCGCATGAAGGTGAAAACCGCCACCCCGAGCACAACGGCGGCCAGTGCAATCCACAGCCGGAAGTCCGAAGTGGTGGCCCGCAGAACCGAGTAGTACGGCGTGAAATACCAGAGCGGCGCGATATGGGTGGGAGTCTGGAACGGGTCGGCCGGAATGAAGTTGTTGCCTTCCAGGAACACGCCGAACATTTCCGGCGCGAAAAACAGCACCGCGCAATACGCGGTGAAGAAGAAGCCCAGCCCGTACAGATCGTGCACCGTGTAGTACGGATGAAACGGAATGCCGTCCAGCGGCCTGCCCTTGGCGTCGGTGCGGTCCTTGATCTCGACGCCGTCCGGGTTGTTCGACCCCACGTCGTGCAGCGCAAAGATGTGCCCCACCACCAGACCCAGCAGCACCAGCGGCACCAGCACCACATGGAACGAGAAGAAGCGGTTCAAGGTGGCATCGCCCACCACGAAGTCGCCGCGAATCCAGGTCGACAGCCATTTGCCGATCAACGGGATCGAGTCGAACAGGTTGATGATGACCTGCGCGCCCCAGAAGCTCATCTGCCCCCACGGGAGCAGGTAGCCGAAGAAGGACTCGGCCATCAGTGCTGCGAAGATCAGCCAGCCCATCAGCCAGACCAGCTCGCGCGGCTTCTTGTAGCTGCCGTACAGCATCCCGCGGAACATGTGCATGTAGACGGCGATGAAGAAGAACGAGGCGCCGGTCGAGTGCATGTAGCGGATGAACCAGCCGCCGTGCACCTCGCGCATGATGAATTCGACCGACCAGAACGCCAGGTTGGCGTCGGGCTTGTAGTGCATCGCCAGCAGGATGCCGCTGACGAGCTGGATCACAAGCACCATCAGTGCGAATGAGCCGAAGAAGTACCAGAAATTGAAATTCTTGGGCGCGTAGTACTCCGACATGTGGGTGCGGAAAGCCGTCATCAACGACGGCATGCGCGCGTCGATCCACCCCAGCAGGCCCTTGTATTGCGTCGCGTGCAGACCCATCGTGCTCCTCCTGATTCGCGCCGGGACGGCCGGTCTGAGCCGGCCGGTCCTGTTTACGCGCTCTTCTTCTGGTCCTCGCCGATCACGATCATGCTGTCGGATTTGAACCGGTACGACGGAACCTGCAGGTTGTCCGCGGCCGGCTTGTCCTTGAAGACGCGCCCGGCCATGTCGAAGGTCGAACCGTGGCAGGGGCAGAAGAACCCTGGCTGATCGCCGAGCTGGGCGTTCTCGTTGGGCGCGAACGGCCCGCTCGGCGAGCAGCCCAGGTGCGTACAGATTCCGATCGCCACGAAGAACTCCGGCTTGATCGAACGTGTCGACGGGTCTTTCAATGCATAGTCGGGTGAGGGGTAGTTCGAGTTGCGCTTCGAATCCGGGTCGCCCAGCAGCGCGTCGTGGTTCTTGAGCGACGCGATCATCGCCGGGCTGCGGTGCAGCACCCAGACCGGCTTGCCCTGCCATTCGACGATCCGCATCTCGCCCGCTGCGATCGAGCTGACGTCGACCTCGACCGGGCCGCCGGCGGCTTTCTCCCGCTCGGACGGGGCGAACGAGGCAACCATGGGCACCGCAACGCCGATGCAACCGGCGCCGCCGACCACGCACGCGGTGATGATGGCGTTGCGCCGCTCCGGGGTGAGTGGCGCATCCGGCACGTCCGGACCGCCGGCGGTTTGCAAAGACGCTGTCATGATGGACGCCTTGGAGTTGGATTTGGAATTCGGCGGTCGAATATTAATGCATACCCGCAGGCGGCCTTGACCTGGATCAACACGCGCGCCAGCTCGCTTCAGCCCGGCGGTCGCAGCTGTGCGGCCACCACGAACGGATCGCTGGCGATGACCGCCGATCCGAACAACTCCATCGTACCGATGTCGCTGTGCGGCACTTCGGGGTCTCCGCGATCGACAAAGCGCCATACGACGCCCGGCCAGCTCGCACACCGCGCGGGACCATGGGTCCCTGTGACGTGGTGGGGCGACAGAATCGCTGCCAGCGAGAAATTGCGGGTGCCGGCCTGGGCGAACCTGCGCCAGATGCGGTACATGAATCGAGCACCGTCGCAGACGCTCGCCGACAGCGCGGTGAAATCCTTTTCCTTGACCGGGGCCAAGCCGACCCACCCCACGCATTCGCCCTCGGCAACGGCAAGGCCCAGCAGCTTGTGCGCGGCCAACGTGCGCTGCCAGTAGTCGGGTGGGCAGCGGGCACAGATCGATTCCGGATACGCGAAATGCCGATCCGCGCGAGCGACGATCTGGACATGCGCGTGTTCCACGCTGCTCGCCGATTTCGGGCCGCCATTGAGGAACAGGACGGCAAAGCACATCGATGGGTGCGCCGAGCGCGCGGCGGCCAGGTAGCGCTCGCCGGTTTCAAACAGGCCCACGAATTCCGATTCGGCCAGCGATTGAAGATCGTGCATCCCCTCGTCGCCGAATGCCAGGCCGTTGATCGAGCCCTGGCGCGCCCAGTTCGGCCGTGTCCCGATCCGCCCGTCGGCGGAAAACACCGCTCCCCATTGGTCCATCCACAAATCGGACTGCCGCACGTGCCACTCCCGGCACCAGCGACACTGGATCGCCCCGGCGCCCGGCGAGGACGCCGGCGCCGGTGCGCCGCGCGCACCGCCTTTGCGCCGCAATCTGACCGGATTGATGACCGCTTCGTGTCCGGTAAACCGGTCCCGGACGATCGAGATCACCTGATTCTCGATCGCCTCGCGCGGCAGTCCGATGGCGTCCGAAGCAATGGCCCATCCGGCCGGGCTCATCGAGATCCGGCTGGACGCAACGCGGTCGACCTCGTAGAGCTCCCGGATCAAGCCGAATTCGGGCGAATCGATTCGAGCCGCCAGCTCTGCGACCGAAGTGACGGGTTGCACTAGGGCGTGTTAACACTAATGTTCAGTTATCGAATACAATCTGGGTATGGAAATCACCCAAGCCCAGTACGAACGAATCGAGAGTTGCCTTCCTCGGCAGAGAGGCAACGTGAGTCTGAGCAACCTGCAGGTCTTGAATGCGATCCTGTACGTTGCCGAGCACGGCTGCAAGTGGCGCGGCCTGCCCAAACGCTTTGGCAAC
>Ga0187846_10001171_pt1 | contig 14854 bp, 21 predicted proteins | sample TC_taG_FD_161473 | JGI IMG/M metagenome (GOLD analysis project Ga0187846, IMG submission 161473) | Biofilm microbial communities from the roof of an iron ore cave, State of Minas Gerais, Brazil - TC_06 Biofilm (v2) | ecosystem: Environmental > Terrestrial > Deep subsurface > Cave > Wall biofilm...
GGGCGGGGTCCCGGCGGTCGGCTGGCGGGGTGGGGGTGTGCGGGGTGGGCTCGGAGAAATGGGGGAAACTTATCCACAGGGTTGACCAGGGGTTTTGCGTCAGGGAGAGGCTGGGAGGCGAACGGATGTTCGGCGTTTGGTAGTACCGATGGTGCGAAGTCCCAGCCCAAAAACCCTGCGCATCGTATCCGATATCGGGCAAACGCCAACCGGGAGGGAGGGGGAGGGGTACGATTTGGGCGTGGCGACGCCGTTGACCGTTGAAACCTGCCCGGTGTGCGGGCGCCGGTTCGCCCGACCGGTCGGCCGCCGTAAGCGCCAGTGTCCCGATTGCGCCGCCGACAAGGTAGCGAAGGCGGCCGAGCAGTTGAAGGCTGGCAACGGGCCGATATTCGACAGGTGGCTAGCAGCTTGTGTTAGGGTCGCCTCGCCGAGCGCCGAGGACTCCGGGGCGGGCTAACAGCCAACCCTAGGAGGACCGAATGACGGCGCTTACTGCCGATCAGATTGCCCAGAAGTGGGCAAACAACCTCGGAGCGGCGACCTCGTCTATCCAGGCGGGCGTCAACGCCGTGACCGTGGCACCCGGACAGGCGGCCGCCCGTCAGAAGACGGTGTGGCAACAGAACGTCGTCAACGCCGCCGACAAGTGGGCGTCCAGGGTGGCCGCAGTCCCGTTGCAGACCTGGCAGCAGGACATGCTGACCAAGGGCGTGCCCCGGATCGCTACCGGCGCCACGGCGGCACAGCCCAAGTTCTCCACGTTCATGGGCAAGCTGCTCCCCTACATCAACAGCGCCAAGGCGCAACTGCCCGCCCGAGGGAACCTGCAACAAAACATTGCCCGCATGACGCAGTTCGTCACGGCGATGTCGCAGTTCTCGAACAGCGGCAGCTAGCCCCCTATCCACCGCCCACATCTGAACAGGTAGAAAGGGGCAACCATGGGTTTAGCACTAGACCTTATTTCGGGGCACGTCGCCAACCCGTCCGGCACCATCACGGCCGTGACGATGGCGACCGGGGACCCGACAAGTGTCCGCAACTTCAATGCCAGCACTGACCGGGCGGCCATGTTGGGCGTTGTCCGGTCAGGGGCCACGGCCGGGGCGGTGCAGGTGCGGTCGCCCCTGTTCCACGACAACGTCCGGGGTATCCAGTTTGAGTCGTCCGAAGTGACGAGCCTATTTTCGATGCCCCGGTTCGTCGGCCAGCCGTTGCAACCCAACGACGCCCTGGTCATTGGTGCGTCGGGCGGGTCGGCCGAGACCGAGATCGTCGGGCTGGTGAACTGGTATTCGAACTTGGTCGGTGCGGCCGCCCGGTTGCATTCCTGGGGGGATATCTCTGGGATCATCAAGAGCATCAAGCCGATTCAGGTGGCGGTCGCGTCCTCGGCTACGATCGGCACCTGGCTTGACACGGTCCTCACCACTACCGAGAACCTGTTGCACGCCAACACCGACTATGCGGTGCTGGGCTATGGAGCCGACACGGCGTTGTCCCTGATTGCCGTCAAGGGCCAGGAGACGGCCAACTTGCGGGCGGGCGGTCCCGGTCCGGTGTCGTCGTTGGATATCTCGGACTATTTCGTGACCCTGTCGCAGTTGCATGGGCTCCCGATGATCCCGGTGTTCAACGCCGATAACGCTCCGTCGGTGTACGTGTCCGTGATAGCGAACACGGCCTCCGTGGCCAGCAACGTGCAACTGATCTGCGCCGAACTGAGCCAGAACCTGCCCAACTGACGTGCCGGGTCAACAGATCGGGGTCATCCCCGAGGAAGTGCTCGGTATCGCCCATCCTGCTCCGGTCGTTGCGATCGTCCCCCCGGTGGCGGCCGGGGTGGACTGGTCGTTTATTCCGTCCGGGGCGACCCTTGCCAAGGTCCGGGCGGTGGTGGCTACGTTGGCGACCTCGTCGGTGGTGGCGGCCCGTTACCCGGTCATTGAACTGACGAACCCCGACGGCGACATATTGGCGATCGCTCCTGGCCCGGCCACCCAAGCGGCCAGCCTGACGGGCGTTGACTGTTGGGCCATCGGTCAGGACCTCGTCGCCGTGTTGGTCAACTTCCAAGCGACCAGCTTGCCGGACATTTGGTTGCCGCCGGGGGCCAAGGTCAAGACGTCCACGGTGGCGTTGCAGGTGGCCGACCAGTGGTCCGCCATGACGGTCACCTATGACCTCTGGCCCTACGTCCCACGAGGGTAGCTAACGCTTTTCCCCAGGGTGTTGGTATCCTGGGGATCTAGCTAGGAGGCTACCGACATGCTGACAGGGATCATCTATGCGCTACTGTTCGCCGGGGTGTTGGCCCTGGTCGTCCGGGCGTTCCGGGGAACGGCCCGGCAGGAGGCGTGGAAGCGTCAGGCCATGCGCCAGCGGCAGAGGTTCGACAACGACCACCGCCTGGCCCGCAACCGTGATGCCGTTTCCACGGCTGTCATGTGGGACGCCATCGCCGAGCGGGACCGCCGCTGGGAGAGGCGGGCAGGGGAGCGCCGCAAGGCTTAGCCCGAGGTAACGTGGCGCATGACCGTTACCGTTCCAGGCGACACTCCTGACTTCCTAGGGGACATTCAGGGGGCGGTAGATGTCCTGCTCCCGACTCAGTCGCTAGCGTTGGTGGGTGGCAATGTTACCGAAACGTTTACGATAGCTAAGAGCTATCAAGCGATTATCGTGACGTGCTCGCCCACTGGCGTTAGCGGGGTTGACAGTTTCTTGATAACGCTCAAGGATCAGGCGGGTAATCAGTACTACACTAAAACCTATACCAGGTCGATGGAAGCGGCATTGACTTACGAGTTTGTCTTACCGGTGCCCTGTGCGGCACCGGGGACGTTGGCTATCGAATATTCGACGGGCGGAGGCGGGGCGACGGTTTTTTGGGGTATTGCTGGGTCTGTCATCCCCATGGCTGGGATGCCAGGGCCGTTTCGCCCCGATGCTCGCCCTTATCCCAATGCTGACCACGAGGCTAACTCGTTTCAAACGGCTCTGGGGACGACTGTCCTGGTAGCGCCCCCCGGTTTAGGTCAGCGTTTACTTGTGGCCGGGACCCAGTTGTCCCAAAACAACGCCACTGGGTTGTGCAACATCGCTGGGACGATCAACGGGAGCAGTGCCTTGCTCGGAGCCTTGGCCGGGGCGGCCTCAGTCGCCAGATCCTGGCCCCAGGGGGTCCTGTTAGATGACAACACCGGGCTAGATCTGGCGATCGGGGCGGCAGTAAGTGATGTCTACGCCACCGCCGAGTACGACATCGTCTCCTGAGGCGTAGTCGTGTCGGTCCAGGTCCGAGAGTTTCAGCCGGTTATACCGGCCGGGACGGCTAAGACGAGCCCGTTTACGGCGCAACTGCTTATGCCGTCTATGAACGTCGACCGGGTAACGATCAAAGTCCCGAATGGGCCACGGGGTCAAATGGGGTTCGCCTTGGGGTCGTCGGGCGTCCCAGTACTGCCGTTCGCTCCCGGCACTTGGTTGGTAGTCGACAACTTCGATTATACGTTTGAGCTAGACGGTTACTGGAATAGTGGGTCCTGGGAGTTTTTTGGTTATAACACTGGGCAGTTCGCCCATACGGTTTACCTCCTATTCGAGCTGTCGCTAGTGCCGCAGGCGCCTACCGTTGTAGTCCTCGGGAGCAACCAAGCGGTGTCGTCCTCGGGGCAAACGTCGGTCGGGTCTGGCAGCGCTGCCCCAGTGGCCCCCACAACGCCCGTGATCCCCCCGGAAGCGCCCGAGGCGCCCGAGGTCCCGCCGACGGTCCCGGCGCCCCCACCATTGCCTACGCCGCCCACTGTGACTATTCCGCCGATACCGCCGATCACCATCCCTGCCCCCACGTTCTAGCTGGGGTGTAGCATCCGCCCATGCCTCAAACCAGCAACACGACCGTGATTCTCGCCTTTACCGCCATCGTGCTCGCCGTCATCGGCGCTGCCACGTTCCTCGCCAACGACGCCATATTTGCGGCCGCTGAGGTCGGGACCCTGTTTACCCTGATCCTCGGGGCGGTCGGGGTGACCGGCGCCGTGCACTTGACCGGCCAGACGATCAAGGCGGTCAACGGGGCGGCCACGCCACCGGTCGGCGAGACGGTCACTATGACTCACTCCGTGACCCCCGTAGTGGCGACACCGGTCACTGAGACGCCACCGGCACCGCCCGCCTAAGTGTCCTGGTTTGTCGATCTAATCGAGTCGGCCGGGTGGCCTGACAACAACGTCACCGAGACGGCGCTGCAGGCGTGGGCGGACTCGGAGCGGGGTAACGACGACCCCTACAATAACTGGTTAGGCGAGACGACCGTTTACCCGACGCTAGGCGCTATTTCGGTGCCGAACTGGTACGGTCCGGGGTATTCGACCGAGGCGGGCGGTGTCCTGGCTACGCTCGCCTTCCTCGGTGGTTCTAACTATAACGAGGTCCGTAAGTTTTTCCAGATAGGCACAAACCTGGTTGACATCTATCTGGCGATAAACGGGTCGCCATGGTGCGCAGGGTGTCAAAGTGGCAACTACCCGATTGCTCTTTACAACATTGTAGCCCCCGACCTGGCATCGGGCGGGACGGACGTAACGCCTGCCCCTGGCTATACCCCGGCGACCCTTATGGCTAGGTGGTGGACAGAAATGAACGCCTGGACGACAGGCGGCGCCGTGTTGGTTGACGCCGCCTTAGCGGAAGCGACGGCGTTGTTTGAATCCATCGGATAGGGGAGATTATGTCAATGTCTTATGCGGCTGAGGAACCGGCAACGTCCGGGTGGACCGTCGTTGGTCAGACGGCCAAAACAATGCCCAACAGCCAAGGCGTCCTCGTGCCCGGTATCCAGATCGCCTTTACCACCGGGAGCGGCCAGCCGGGCACGGTATGGGTTCCCGAGGCGGATTACAACGTCGACACCGTTCGGGCGCTTATCCTACAACGGGTAAAGACGATTGACGCTATCCAAGGTCTGACGAGCTAGGGCGGGGCGACCGATGGCTATCGCCCCGATAATCCCGTTCCCAGGTACTTATCAGGGTCCGACTGCAGTCGCTAACGACCCTGGCCTAGCTACGGCTATCCCGTTCTTAGGGGACATGTCGTCCGAGGTCGAGGCGGTCGGCGTGGCGTCGGCCGGGCTGATCGGTCCTGAAGGGCCGATACTCGCCATTCTCGGGGGCGTCCTGACTGAGGTCCTCGGGGGTGGCAATGCGAATGCCCAACGGGTGCAAAACGCCATCAACAACGCCCTGGCGGCCAACATCGCAGGTAACACGCAAAACCAGTTGAACTGGGGTGCTTCCACCTATGCAGCGTTCAAAGTAACGGCGCTCCTGTCCGAGGACACGGCCGGGGCGGCGTGGGCCGGGGCCCAAGCCTTGGCCCGCTTGGCGTCACGGTTCGACGGGAGCCCGTCGGCCGGGACGGTATCGGCCATCGAGGCGCAGATAGCGTCGGCATTCAATGACATAGCGATAACCGGTAATCAAGTCCGGGCCTACGCTGACCAGGCGGTCGCTAACGAGGCGGCCGTGCGCCAACAGGAGATCAACGACGCCGAGGCGTTTACCCAAAACATGGCGACGCTGCAACGGGAGGAGTACACCGCCTTAGCGGCCGAAGCGCAAGCGAACGCCGAGGCGGTAGCCCGTTCCGACTCCGAGGCATTGCTAACTTACGCCCAACAACTGGGCGCCCAAATACTCGCCGACCTGACGAACGAAATCAATCAAGTCAACGCCGCATTGCAAGCTATCGAGGCTTTCGTTACCGGCGGTCTGTCCGAGGTCGCAGGCTACGCCGAGAACGCCACCGCCACCGGACTCGCCAACTTGCAAGCCGGTCAGAATACCCAGTTGATATCGACCTTGTCGCCCGGTTGGGCGGGGACAGCCGAGAGTGCGAATCAAGCGGCCGAGTCGCTGACGCAGGAACACCCGGAGGAGGCGGCGAACCTAAACTTGATGACGACGATGGTACCCGAGGATGCGACGGCGGCCATTGCCGGGCTAGCGGTCGGGCTCAAGACGGCGACGCAAGCACTGAATGACTGCGCCCTACCGAACTGTAACCTCAAGAACAACGCCGCCAGCCAACTGAAGAACCTGTTTAATGCGGCCGGGGATGGGGCGCTATTGGCCGCCCTGGTCTACGCCGCCGGACACCCCACCGACGCCGCCCACGACATCGAACGGATCTTTACCAGCATCGGCACGGGCTTAGTTGACGCTATGCGGGCGACCATCGGACTCGGTTAATGTCGGTCCTCGACGACCTATTCGGGCAGGAATCAACCGCCCTACAGTTTTTCACCTGGGCCATAGCGGCCGAGGTCGTGCGTTCCGCTATTTCGCCGTTCCTGCAACAACTGGCGCAGGACGTTTCGTCTGAGCATCCGGTCACCCCGCTGTCGCCCGCCATCCTGGCTGACCTGGTCGTCCGGTCCTATATCACGCAGGACCAAGCGGCCACTATCGCCCGCCTGTCCGGGGTGTCGGTGCAAGATTTCGCCCTACTGGTGGACGATACCGGCGAGCCCCCGGCTACCGATTTCCTGCTTGAGGCGTACCGCCGTGGGCTGATCAATCTTGACTCGCCGAGCAATATCGGCCCTAGCTTGGTTAACGGCATCCATGAGTCGAGAGTGAAGGACGAATGGATAACGCTGATCGACGCCATGCGGACCAACGTCCTAAGCGCCGCCCAGTGGGTCCAGGCGTACCTCCGTGGGCAGGTGGATATCACGACCGCACAAACGGGCGCTTACCAAGCGGGCATTACCGCCGATGATTTCACGGTCCTATTCAACACCGCTGGCAACCCTCCTAGTCCGAGCGAACTCGTGACCCTCGTGCGACGGGGCCTTATCCCGTTCAAAGGGACCGGACCCGATGCCCTGACGTTCCAGCAGGGCATATTCGAGGGGGACGCCAAGGACAAATGGGAACCGTTATATGAGGCGCTATCGGTCTACGTCCCGCCACCGAGGACGGTTACCACCCTGCTCAGCCATGGGGTCATCACCGAGGCGCAAGCGCAACAGTATTTTCAGGACTCGGGCATCACGCCCGAGCTGGCGGCCGCCTATGCCGCATCGGCGACGGCCGAAAAGCTGGTCACCGACAAGCAGTTGGCGAAGGCGACCATCCTGCAGCTTTACGAACAACGGATGATCGACGGACCCACGGCGCTGCAGGACCTCGCCCTGCTCGGTTACAACGGGGCGGAAGGCACGTTCCTGATCGAACTACAGGACGCCCAACGGTCGATCAAGGCGGTCAACGCCGCCGTTTCCAAGGTCGGCACGCTGTTTGTCGCCCGGAAGATTTCGCTGGCGACGGCGAACAGTGCGCTTAGTGACCTTGAGATACCGGCGCCCGCCATCGCCGAGCTGCTCCAGACATGGACCCTTGAGCAGCGGACCTCGACTCGTATCCTCACGGAAGCGCAGGTCGCTGACGGGTTCAAATACGGGTCGCTGACACGGGACCAAGCGTCGGCCAAGCTCGAGGCACTCGGCTATTCAGCGTTCGATGCGTTCGTGTTGCTGGGTAACGCCACCCTGACGACCCTGCCCAACCCCCCACCGTTCGACGACGAGCCAGCGGGTAACGTGGCGTGATGCCCGGTCCCCTCTACCAGAATCCTTCGGGGCGGGACCCCCACCTGCACATGCGCAAAGTCACTGAGGCGCTCCGTGACCGCCACTTGACCGCCCGACAGGCCGCCGAGCAGTTGGCCGCCGAACGGGCCAGCGCCGAACCTGGGGCATCTGAGGGGCCAATGGCGGGCAACCAGGGGCCGAACCGTGCCGGGTAGGCGACGCCGTTGCGACGAGTGCGGGTCCCTAGTCGAGATGGTCCTGGCCCACTGGCCCCGAGGGCTGGGGCGCCCACCCCGTCAGTGGGTGTGCGTCCACTGCCACGCCGACCTGACCGCATCCCTGCCGCTTGAGAAAGTGATCACAAGCACATGACCCGGATCATGTTCGACGCCGTCAACCCGGCGAATATCCCCGAGGGGTCCCAACTGGTCGCCGGGTATGGCGACGGCCCCGAGTCGCAGTGGCCCGCCGAAGCTTGGGGCAGCTTCCCTGGACGTGCCCTCGTGCGGATCACCACTAACGGCGAGGACCAGGCGGCCCTAGTGGTCGACTGCGAGTACGGCGATTTCAGCCCGCAGTCGGCCGTCGACGAGATCCTTAGGCGTCGGGCACGGGGGTTAGACCCGACCGAATATTGCGGCGCCGGTTCACTATGGGCGTGTCGACATGCGTTCGACGTGCGAGGTATCCCCCAACCCTACTGGTGGGTTGCCGATCCCGACCATACACTGAACCTTGAGGGCAACATCATCGCTCTGCAACAGGGTTACCCCGAGGGGTACGACGTCTCGACCGTGGCCGATTACTGGCCCGGTGTCGACGTTGTCGCAGTTCCAACGCCGCCACCCGCACCGCCCGCCACTGGGCCTGACTATCCGGAGGATAACTTGACGCCGCACGAGATGACGCTACCCGTCCCTTTAGACGGGGATGGCAACGGGTATTACTCCGCATCGCAGGTTGGGGTTGACGATGTCAACAACATTGTGTCGGTCGTGTTTATCGTCGGCCCGCCCGCCACCGAAGGGAAGTATGACAAGCTGCCCACCGGTTGGGCAATCGACGCCGCTGAACAACTGGTTATCGAGGGGGGGTCGCCGGGGGGTCAATACGGTGTTCGCATCTGGACTGTCTAGGTCGGGTACAGTCTGGAATGCCGGGAGCCTCCGGTCTGCGGGTAGGGGGTAGGGGCCAGGGGTCGGGTGACGCCCGTCGCCATACCGACCTGGCCCCTGCCCTCGCCCTACCCTTTCAACCAGGCGGGCGGTATGTCGTTTGCCCCTACGTGCCCGGCAAGTTGCACTCTCGGACCAGGATGGCCCTGGCCTGGGGCCGACCGGCGCCGTTCTACCTGCCGATTAGCGCTGATGACCCTTATGCCTATGCACGTCTTGTGGTCCTCTTATGGGCCACCAGGGCCACCTATGTGGTGGTCGAACACGACGTGGTCCCCCCGACCGGCGCCGTGGCCGCTCTGTTCGCCTGCCCCAACCCTTGGTGCGTCCACGCCTACCTGATAGAGGGTCGGCGTTTCGTCGGGGGACTCGGGCTGGTCAAGCTGGGGGCCGACCTTATGACTGGCTACCCCGACCTCGCCCGGCGGACTCTGTGCCGGGAGTGGGACGGGTACGTGGACGTGACCTGGCAAGGTGTCGACATGCTCTTGGCCCGTGCTCTGCGCCCGAGAGTCGGCGACCCCTGCGTCCACACCCCCGACGCCGTCCATTTGCACCAGTACTAGCTATTTCGGGGGTTGCATTCTCGGTGACCTGGGCAGATGATGGCGGGACGGGTCGGTACCCGCCTGCCCGGCATGAGGAGGCTCAAGGCATGAACGTAGAACTGTTTTTGGCCGACGGCGACGAGGTCGAAGTGGGATGGGACAGCGCCATCCCCACCACGTTCTTGTGGCTGACCCACCGTCGCGACCGGACCCGTACCGGGACCTTCACCTGGGAACTGGACGACTACGCCCGTGACAAGCTGCGGGAACTGGTCCGGCAGTGGGACCGGGACGACGAGGCAGTCAACCGGGCCTCTGAGATCAACCCGTGCCCGTTCTACGCCGTCAAAACCCTTGACGGCTACCTGCCGTGCAAGTTGGTGAACCACCACCGTGGCCCCCACATGCCAGCTAGTGACAGCGAAACGATCCCATTTAGTCGAGCTAACCCGTGGCCCGGTGTCGACGTTAACCAACCGCCGTCGCCCATCTGCGATACGTGTGGTGAAGCGGTGAAACCGTCGCCGTGCGGTAGTTCGTTCCACTGGGCCCACACTGACAGCGGGCTATTCGGCCACTACGGGGTTAACAAGGACGGTTTCGCTACCGTCGACGGGACCATGCGAGTCCCGCCCGAACTGGCCCCCTCCGACCCGGTGGCCTCGTGAGCCCTAGCCACCTGGTGTGTTCTAGCCGGAACGCCCGAGGGATCAAGTGCTACCTGCCAGCCGGGCACGGGGGCCCCCACCGGACCAGCCTCCGAGGCAACATGATCGCCACTTGGGGCTACCCGAAGTTGGGCGGTTCGGTCACCTGTGACGAACCGGGTTGCACCGAATCGTGCCCCGGTCACAAGTGGGGCAAAGTCCGAGCATACGATGCGGGGTGGTATTTCATGCGGGACGGGCGCTCGTTCTGTCCGTCACACCGCCCACCTTGGGCAGCGAAGGCGAAACGGCCGGGCTAGTCTCCCGGCCGTCGGTGTGAGCAACACACCCTGACGAGCCAGCACGCCGAACAAACCAGGAGGCTCTCGCCGATGGCGAAGGACGTAGAACAGGTAACCCGCCAACTTGCGGAGCGGCAGACGATGACCCTGCGCCGCTACGCCGAGATGGCAACCATGATCCCCGAGGGGGACGACGACACCGAGCTGCGGATGTTGGAGGCGATCGCCGACGTTGACGACGCCGCCAACCTCTCGTCGTTTTGGGATAAGCAGAACACCGACGCCATCGTCAACCACAAGCTGACGATCACCGGACTCAAGCGGCAGCAGTCCGACTACGAGGGGGGCTTGGGTATCTTCCTCGTAGTCGACTACCTGGACGAGGACACGGGCGAGCAGGGGACGTTCACCACGGGCGCCGTGGGTATCGTCGGCCAACTGGTTAAGGCGTATGCAGCGGGCTGGCTTCCGCTGCCCGTCACGTTCCGCCGGGCGACTCGCCCCACCAAGGCGGGCTATTTCCCCGAGCACTTGGAAGTCATCCGTAACCGAGTCCCGTTCCCTAACGCCTGATCCGATGGCCCAGGGTTACTCGTGCGATAACGAGGACGGGCAAGTGGCCGTCGTCCTAGTCACCAACCTGTCGAACGGCGACACGATGGCGCTGTGCGCCTCATGTTGGCCGACGATGGCTAGGGCGATGGCTGACGCCATGGAAGGCGGGACCGAACAGGGTGAGATGATGGACGACACCGTCACTGACCCCGAAGTGGCCGCCGTCGTTGCGAATGGGGAGGCGGCGCCTGTGCGCCAGCCCAAAAGCCGGGGCAAACCCCCCGAGGCGGCCGAGGCGCCGTCAGAGTCCCCGGAGGCGTCGGCCCCGACCTCCGTTGACTAACGCCGAACTGGTGGCGTGGAACCACGGCCGCCGTGTGCGGGACTGGTTTCTAGCCCACCCTGACGAGCCGGACTGGCCGCCGAATCCCAAGCGCCTCCCCATGGGCGAACCGGAGGAGGCGGCCAAGGCTCGCCTGGGCGACGAGACCTGGGACGCTTGGGTCTCCCGTGGCATTTGGGACCCCGACCGGACCCTCATGGACTGATGGACCTCACCCCGAGTCAACGTGAGCTGATGCAGTACTGGGGCACCATCGAAAATGCCGTTTCGGTCAGGGCGTCGACGGCGGACCTCTGGACTGCCGTTAGCGCCGCTGCCGAAGCGGCAGGGAACCCGTTAACCGACGTGTCGGCCGCCGATATGTCGGTGCTGCGGGGCGCCGCTGCCCGTGTCCGCAACGCCGCTGAGGTCCTGGCCAGCGTGACGCAGGACACCGCCCTCAACGTCACCATGATCGCCGAAGCGCCGTGGTCCCGCCCGCTGGCCGAGCAGAACGCCATGCCCGCCTGGCAGGTGCGTTTCCAGATGACGACCATTGAAGACGGTAACGAGGTCACGGGGTGGTACACGACCCTGTTCGAGGGGGCGCTACCGGATACCACCGAACTCTTGACGGCGGCCGTGGAGGAGGACGGCAACGCCATAGCCGGGAGCTATGACGTCGGTTTCGGTGGGATCGGTTCCCTCCAGATATTGGCGGTCTAGGTGCCCCGTCGCACGATCCCCGTGCATTACCTACGGCCGAATGACCAGGTGTGGACGCCGCCCGCCGTCCTGTCGTTCGACACCGAAACCCACCCAGTGGAGCACACTGAGCCCGAAGTGCTCGCCCTGCGTTTGTGGTGTACGGCGCTCGTCGATCGTCGCCCGAAGTATCCGGCCCAAACGCGAGTCTGGACCGGGCAGGGGTTGACCGGTCCCGACCTCGCGAAGTGGATCGACGATCACAGCCGACGACACCCCACCTTGTGGTGTTACGCCCACAATCTGGCGTTCGACCTGACGACTACCCGGCTGACCACCAACCTGCACAAGCTGGGATGGCAGGTGACCGATTTCAGCGTGACCGGTCCCGCCCCGTGGTTCCGCATGGTCAAGGCGTCCCGGCATCTGACCATAACGGACTCGTGGTCCTGGTTGCCGAAATCTCTGGAGGAGATCGGCGCCGCCGTCAACCTGGCCAAGCCTGACCTCCCGGCCGACGCCGACCCTGAGGCGCTATGGCTCACCCGTTGCCGAGCCGATACGACGATCCTTGCGCTGGCGATATGCGGGCTCATGGACTGGTGGGATCGCAACGAACTCGGGCGGTGGTCGATAACCGGCGCCGCTTGCGGTTGGAATGCCTACCGGCACATTCCGGCGCCTCGTAAGGTACTGGTCGTCCCCGACCCCGAGGGCATCCGGTTCGACCGGCTCGCCGTCCGGGGCGGTCGACGGGAGGCATTCCGGGTGGGGACCTTCCGCAATGGCCCGTTCGCCGAACTGGATTTCCTCGCCGCCCACCCGGCCGTTGCCGCAACCCTCCCCCTCCCGGCCGGACGGGAGCGCCACTTTGGCTGGTTGCCGCTCGACACCGAGCTGATCGACAACGACCGGCGAGGGGTCGTTGCACGGGCCCTGGTGGCCACGGACACCCCACGGTGGCCCTATCGGGCCCACGGGACGACCTGGTGGCCTACAGGGCGATTCTGGACGGTCCTGGCCGGGCCAGAGCTGGCGGAGGCTCGCCGTCTCGGGCAGCTCGAGGCGATAGGCGACGGGTACGTCCACAAGCTGGGCTACGCCATGCAACCGTGGGCCCGGTGGGTCCTGGCCGTGCAAAACGGCGAAGTGGACGACGCCCCGGCGGTCGCCCGCATGGCCGCCAAGTCTTGGGGGCGGTCGGTCATCGGTAAATGGGCCAGCCGGACGCATCGGTCCATAAAGCTGGGCGCCGCACCTATCCGAGAGTGGGGACTGGAGAAGGGCTGGCATCACGACACCGGCACCCGAGGCGCCATGGTTGACATGGACGGGCAGCGGTGGTGGACGACGGCCGACCAGGAACCGGACAACGCCTATCCCGCCATCCTGGCATGGGTCGAGTCCTACGTGAGGGTAAGGCTGGCTCGTGTCCTCGACGCCCTGGGCGACGCCGCCGTCCTGCAATGCGACACCGACGGGCTCATCGTGTCGCTACCGCTGACCGACACCGATCGGTGGCGGGCGAGGCGAGGCGCATCGCTGACAGCGCCCCCGACGGCAGGGTTAATAAATCTATTAACGCCCCTGCAACCGCTAGTCGCCCCGCTGACCATCCGGGTCAAGCGCCTGCACCGGGAGGTCACGGTCATCGGCCCCCAACATATGGAGATGGCCGACGGCCACCGACTCGCAGGCGTGCGCCGTGACGCCGTCAAGGTGGCCCCCGGCACCTGGCAGGCACGGGCATGGCCCCGGCTGGCCTGGCAGATGGAACGAGGCAACCCCCAGGGGTTCGTCAGGCCGCTGCTCACGTCCCGCCTGGTTGGTCCCTATGTCACCCGCTGGCAGCTCGCCGACGGGACGCTGGCGCCCCCGCAAGCCAGGGTGCGAGGCGTCAGGGACACCGAACTGGTCCCATGGTCCGAACTCTCACCCCGCCCAACCCCCGATCTACCGGCCGCCGATCAATATGGCTACCTCTCACACCTATTGGACGTGGACACATGGCTATCAACCTCACCTGTTGCTACTGCGGACAAAGAGGCGCATCGCTCGCCCTCAAGCGCCAGCGCAAAAAGGTAACAGCGTGGCAGTATGCCCACCCAGAATGCCGGGAACGAGTGCTAGCGGACGGACGTCGACGCCGTAAGGCGAAGAAAGCAGCATCGTGGGAGGCGGTCGGCCAGATGCGAATGGACATATAAACTATGCACGTCAGTGTAATGAAGTGGGTTAGCCAAATGGTAAGCGATTACAACCTGGCTAAACGTCCGACCCTTGAGGTCGGTAGCCTGAACGTCAACGGCACTACCCGGACCCTGTTCCACGGTTACTATTGGGGCGTTGATATGCGCAGGGGGCGGGACGTGAACGCCGTCCACGACATAGAAACCGGCCCAGTCATAGCGGACCGCCCGTTTGAGGTTGTCGTCTGTACCGAGATGCTAGAACACACCCCCCGCCCATGGCTGGCGGTCGACAATATGCTGGCTAGCCTCACTATCCACCCCGGCTATTTGATCCTTACCACACGGGGTCCGATGTTCCCCCCTCATGATTTCCCCGCAGACTATTACCGATTCACCATCTCGGCTATCAAGGCGCTGCTCGACCATTCCTACGTTGACCTATTGGACATTCGAGAGGACCCCCAACAGCCGGGCGTATTCGCCCTAGCCCGAGTTCACGAGCCGAACCCGTTTGACTATTAGCCCCACTAGGCGCCGTTGCGTGATATGCGGCCATGCCCTCTACGGCCGCCACGAGCCCGACGACGCCCACCCCTGTTGCCACTGGTGGGTGCGGGTGACCGGTGCGCCAGCGTGCCGAGCCTGCGCCGCCAGCCGGTCTCTGCGCCGTCAGGACGCCGCCCGAAACGACACCCGGCCCAGTGGCCGACCCCCGCTAGACCTCCGCCCATATCTATGCGCAGGGTTTCTCAACCCTAAAGTAGTACTTTAGGTACTACCAAACGCCGAACATCCGTTCGCCTCC
>Ga0187846_10001172_pt1 | contig 14849 bp, 13 predicted proteins | sample TC_taG_FD_161473 | JGI IMG/M metagenome (GOLD analysis project Ga0187846, IMG submission 161473) | Biofilm microbial communities from the roof of an iron ore cave, State of Minas Gerais, Brazil - TC_06 Biofilm (v2) | ecosystem: Environmental > Terrestrial > Deep subsurface > Cave > Wall biofilm...
TGTCCGCCTGGGAGTCTCGTATCAGGCCGGCTTCTCCTTGGCCATCTTCTTCAGATCGGCCCCCGTCAGGAGCAGGGGCTCCGTCCGGTTCTCGACCGTGTCCCGAGTAATGAGGCATCGCTTGACATCCCCCCGGGACGGGATCTCGTACATGATGTTCAGCATGATCTCTTCGATGATGGTCCGGAGCCCGCGGGCCCCCGTGTTGCGGGTCATGGCCTCCCGCGCGATGGCGCGGAGCGCGTCCTCACCCACCATGAGCTCCACTCCGTCCATCTCGAGGATCTTCTGATATTGACGGACGAGCGCGTTCCGCGGTTCCACCAGGATCGTCACGAAATCCGACTCGGTCAGCGGCTCGAGCGGAACGGCGACGGGCAGGCGCCCGATGAACTCCGGGATGAGCCCGTACCGCAGCAGGTCCTGCGGCATGACCTGGGCGAGCAGTTCGCCGACCCGCCGCTCCCGCTTGGCTTGGATCTGCGCCCCAAACCCGATGCTGGCGATCCGGGTGCGTGCCTCGATGATCTTGTCCAGGCCGTCAAACGCCCCGCCGCAGATAAACAGAATGTTGGTGGTGTCGATCTGGATGAACTCCTGATGCGGGTGCTTGCGCCCACCCTGCGGCGGCACGTTCGCCGTCGTTCCCTCGAGAATCTTGAGGAGCGCCTGCTGGACCCCCTCTCCGGACACGTCCCGCGTGATGGAGGGGTTCTCCGACTTGCGGGCGATCTTGTCCACCTCGTCGATGTACACGATCCCCCGTTCGGCCTTCTTGACATCGTAGTCGGCCGCCTGAATCAGGCGGAGGAGGATGTTCTCCACGTCCTCTCCGACGTACCCGGCCTCGGTCAGCGAGGTCGCGTCGGCGATGGCGAACGGGACTTCCAGGATGCGCGCCAGGGTCTGAGCCAGCAGCGTCTTTCCGCACCCCGTGGGGCCGATGAGCAGGATGTTGCTCTTGTGCAACTCGACATCGCTCGTCCGCCGCGAGTGGGAGCCGATCCGCTTGTAGTGGTTGTAGACGGCGACGGAGAGCGCCTTCTTCGCCCGGTCCTGCCCGATCACGTACAGGCAGAGGGTCTGATAGATCTCGTGCGGTTTCGGGACGCCTCGGGGCTTGGCGTGGCCGTGGGGCGCTGAGAGTTCTTCGTCGATGATCTCGTTGCACAACTCGATGCATTCATCGCAGATGTACACGCCGGGGCCGGCCACCAGCTTCCGCACCTGCTCCTGCGTTTTTCCACAGAACGAGCATTTCAGGCGGTCGCGTTCATCTCCGGCTTTAAACATCCGGCCTATCCCCCTATGCCTGCGTGGCCCTGTGCCTCCTACGGGCGTTCTGGCTCACGCCGTAGGTACGAGCTCGAGCTTCAGCGCCTCGGTTGGATCACATCATCTATAAGGCCGTACTCTTTTGCCTCCCGCGAGCTCATCCAGAAGTTCCGCTCAGTGTCCCGCTCGACACGTTCGAGGGGCTGGCCGGTGTGCTTGGCCATCACCTCATTGAGGATTTGCCGTATCGCCATGAACTCCTTTGTCTGGATATTGATATCCGACACCGATCCCTGCGCCCCTCCCCACGGTTGGTGGATCATGACGCGCGAATACGGAAGAGCGAACCTCCGTCCCTTGGTCCCGCCCGATAGGATGATCGCGCCGGCGCTGGCGGCCAGCCCGACGCAGATCGTCGAGACCGGCGCGTGGAGATACTGCATCGTGTCGTAGATCGCCAGCCCCGCGGTGGCCGATCCGCCCGGGCTGTTGACGTAGAGCTGGATCTCCTTTTCGGGATCTTCGTAGTCCAGATACAGCATCTGTGCGATGATCAGATTGGCCATTTCATCTTCGATCGGACCACCGATGAAGATGAGGCGCTCTTTCAGGAGCCGCGAGTAAATATCGTACGCGCGCTCTCCGCGAGGCGTCTGTTCGACAACGATCGGCATGTACATCATGGCCGTGCGTTTCCTCCGGGGGAGACGTCCCCTGCCGGAGATGCGCCCCCTGACGGGACTATAACAGAATTACTTGGGGTGTGGGATGTGGACTCGACGACGACCGCCTCCGGGGCCACCTCACGTGCCGGGACCCCCGAGACCACCTCCATGAGGAGGACCATCGCTTTCTGCCGCAGCACACTCTCCCGTAGACTCTGGGACCGGCCGCCTTCGGACAGCCAAGCCCGCACTTTCGCGACATCTTGATGCAGTTCGTCGGCCAGTTTCTTGACCTCCGCGGTCATCTCCTCTTCCGACACCGCCAGGGCTTCGCGTTCGGCCACCGCGTCCAGCAGCAGGCGCGTGCGCACGCGGCGCTCCGCGCCCGCGCGCAACTCTGTGCGCAGCGTGGCCTCCTCCTTGCCCGATCCGCTGAGGTACGACGCGAGCGTCAGGCCCCGGCTCCGGAGCCGGCTCTCGAGATCCTCCATCACGTGCTCGACCTCGTGCTGGACCAGGCTTTCGGGAAGGTCGATCGTCGTCTTGTCCGCCACGGCATCGAGGACACGATCCCGGAGGTCCCGCGCCTCCTCCACGGCGCGCTCCTGCCGGAGGCGGGCCCGCAGGCCCTCGCGCAGCGCGGCCAGGGTCGGCTGGTTCGACGCCGCCTGCGCCAGCGCGTCGTCGAGCGGCGGCAGTTCCTTGCGGCGCACGTCGGTGATCTGAACCGTCACGTCCCCCGCGCCTTCCACATGGCCGGTGCGGCTCTCTCCGGCTCGCGCGCCTTCCAGGACCGTCTCCACCGCGTCGGGGAGCAGGCCGCCGCCCACCTCGACCAGGAGTTCCTTGCCCGGCTGGAGGCGCTCCAGTCCGGGCGGAGCCGCCGCAACGGTCAGGAGCACGAAGTCCCCGCGCCGCGCGGCCTCCCCTCCGGCACTCGCCAGCCGCCCGTGCCGGGCGCGGATGTCCTCAAGTGCCCGCTCCACGTCCTCGTCCGTCACCGAACGGTCGTCCCGCGCGACGCGCAGAGACCGATAGTCGGGAAGCGTGACCTGGGGATACACATCGACGGTGGCCGTCAGGTGGACCCCCTTGCCGGCGCCGCCCTCTTTCACCTCGATCGAGGGCCGGGCGATGGGAGCGATCCCGGCCTGTGTGACGGCGTCGGCGTACGCATCGGGAATGAGGCGCCGGAGCGCTTCCTCGCGCAGTGCCTCGGTGCCGATGTGCCGCTCGAGGATGTCGCGCGGCGCCTTCCCCGGGCGAAATCCGGGAACCTGCACCCGCTGGGCCAGCGACGTGTAGGCCCGGTCCATGGCACGCGCGACTTCATCCTCGGGAACCTCGATTTCCAGCACCGCCCGGCTTCCCGGCTCGGTCCGCCACTCGACCTTCATAGCAACAATGCCCCTCCCGTGCGCAATGAAATCATCTTACACTTCGCGAGACCGGACGGGAAGGTTGAACCAGACTGTGGTCACGCCCAGGGTACTCGAGGCACCCACCTCGCCGCCGTGGCCGCGCGCGATTTCCGCTACCAGCGACAGCCCGATCCCCGCACCGCCGGTATCCCGCGAGCGGGATTTCTCCCCGCGGTAAAATCGCTCGAAGATGCGTGGCAGATCCTCCGCCGCGATCTCTTCGCCCGTGTTCTCGACCGCCACTCGCACCGCCCCGTCGCTCGGTACGGTCCGCACCGTCACGTCGGTGCCGGGGGTAGCGTATCGGAGCGCGTTGTCGAGAAGGTTGCGAATCGCTTGTCCCACGAGGTCGGCGTCGGCCTCGACCGGAGGGCATGCCGGATCGCCCTCATCCCGTACCGCGAGGCCGCGTTGGGTGAAGGCGTCGGTGTACGCGGCCACCGTCCGCCGCGCCAGGGCGACGACGTCCAGCGCGGTTCCGCGCGGCCGAGAGACCCTGGCGTCAAACTGACTGAGCTGGTGCAGCGCGTCGACCAGACGGACCAGGCGGAGCGCTTCTTCATGTAGGGACGCGAGCGTCTCGGGGGTGGCCGTCGCGACGCCGTCCCGCAGCGCCTCGAGATACCCCTGGAGCGTGGTGAGAGGCGTCCGTAGCTCGTGGGCGACGTTGGCGACGAGGTCGCGCCGGAGCGCCTCGACGCGCTGCAGCGCGGCGGCCATGCGGTTGAGCGAGTCGGCGAGCCTGGCCAGTTCGTCTGGGCCCCGCGCCTCGACGCGGCGGGCGTAGTCTCCCGCGGCAATTCGCTCCGCGAGGTGCATCATCTCCGCGATGGGCCGCACCAGCCGGCGGACGAGGGCCCACCCGAGGACCATCGCCACGACACCGGCGGCGAGGCTGCCCACGAGCAGCACGCGCAGCACGGTATTCAGGAACTCCTGCTCCACCGTCACCGGATCGATGTGGTAGCGCACCATGATCTGCATGAAAGCGCGGGAAGCCAGATCGGTAATCAAGATACCGGAAGTCGCCACCGCGATGGCGATGACGAGGAGCTGGGCCCCCAGCAACCGCCACAGCAGGCTATTCCGCACGCTTGTCCATCAATTTATATCCGATGCCGCGCACCGTCTCGATGTACCGCGGCCGCGCGGGATCGTCCCCCAGCTTGTCGCGCAGCTTGCCGATGTGGACGTCGACCGCCCGGTCGACCACCACCACTTCGTCGAACGCGTACACGTGGGTGAGCAGTTGGTCGCGCGTGAAGGCCCGGCCGGGGAACTCCATCAGGGCCTGGAGGAGCTTGTACTCGATCGCCGTGAGCCGGACCGGCCGTCCCCCCACGAAGACCTCGTGCCGCTCCACGTCCATGAGGAGGTCGCCGCGCACGAGCCTCGGCGCCGTCCGCTCAGGACTCCCCGCACGGCGCAGGATCGCCCGGACACGCGCCACGAGTTCCCGCGGGCTGAAGGGCTTCGTCACGTAGTCGTCCGCGCCCACCGACAGTCCGACAAGCTTGTCGACCTCTTCCACCCGGGCGGTGAGCATGAGGATCGGCACCGCGGAGTGCCTGCGCAGTCTCCGGCACACCGCGATCCCGTCCAGCCGGGGAAGCATCACGTCGAGGATCACGAATCCGGGATGGTGGCGCTCGAATAGCGCGAGCGCCTGGGGCCCGTCGTACGCGGCGATGACGTGGTAGCCCTCACGTTCCAGGTACATCCGCACGAGGGAGATGAGCTTATGATCGTCGTCGACGACCAGCACCGTCGTCCCGTCGCGCGTCGAGCCCCCGCCCCCGGGTCCCGTTCCCGGCTCCCCTGTTTCCATCGGTCTCACAGTATGAAGGTAATGTAAAGATTTGATGACGGCGGGCTGCGCATTTTATCAAATCGTTAAACTCCCCGCCGCAATATGGATCGTGAGACGTCCACCCCTGAGGGGGTGAACGAATGGCACCCGTCGTATCGGTGTGGGTAAGGACGGACTCGAGGTGATCAGCCGTGAGACGGTCTGATTTCTGGCGAGGATTCTGGGCCGGCTGTGCCGGCGGAGCGGCGGCGGTGATCGCGCTGTTTATCTACCGGTCTGTGACGGGAATGCCGACGCTGCCCGAGGCGCTCGCGGAGCGGATGATCCTGCTCTTGCCCTATCAGGTCTTTGCCCTCATCCTGGCCAAGCTCCAGCATCTGGCGAAGCCCTTGGGTTTGGCCGTGGCGATTATCACGAGTGTCGTCGGATTTGGGCTGGGTGGTGCAGCGTATGTCCGTGTCAGCCTCCGGTCCCGCCGGCCTCGACCCGCCCTCGCCCTTGTCACGGCGGGTGTCACGTGGCTGATCCTGACCTACCTTCTCCTTCCGCTGATCCAGGGGGGCATCCTGGGGATGCCGCTGACCACCGTCGTGACGTCCCCGGCCCTCCCGATGGCGGTGGCGAGCATCGTCTACGCGGCCGTGCTGGTACTGTTGGCCGGATCCGCTGGGGCTCAGGGGCGTTCCTCGTCTCTGTCTGCCGCCGCCTTGTCCACCGCGCCCGCTCCCCAAACGGTGCGCACTCCCCCCGACAAAAGGGACGCGCTGACGCGGCGCGACGTCCTGCGGCGATCAGCGGTCATGCTCGTGGCAGCCGCCGTCGGGACACGTTGCGCGGCGTGGCTCGGCCACGCGGCGTCCCGGGTGGCCGCCGCGGCTGCCCAGGCGTTCATGCTTCTCAAGGGACTACCACCCGAGTTGACGCCCAGTAACCAGTTCTACCTGGTGTCCAAGAACTTCTTCGATCCCACCGTCGATGTCTCCAAGTGGACCCTGGAAGTCAGAGGGCGCGTGACGAAGCCGTTCAAATTGACGCTCGATGGGTTGAAGAAGGCGGGTCCGGTCGTGGAGCGCTACCAGACGTTCGAGTGCAGCAGCAACGAAGTCGGCGGCGACCTGATTGGCAACGCCCGGTGGAAGGCGGTGCGCGTCAGGGACGTGCTCCTCAAGGCCGGAGTCGAGGCGGAGGCCCAAACGATCATCTGGCACGCCGCGGACGGGTACACCGAGTCGATTCCGCTCGAGGTCGCGATGGATCCCGCCTCCCTGCTGGCGTACGAGATGAACGGGGAACCGATTCCCCAAAAGCACGGCGCCCCGGTCCGCGTCCTGCTCACCAACCGCTACGGCATGAAGCAGCCGAAGTGGCTCATCGCCATCGAGGTCTCCGACCTCGACTATCGGAGCTCACAGGGATACTGGGAGCAGCAGGGGTGGAGCCAGGACGCGTACGTCAAAGTCAACAGCGCGTTCCGCGTCGAGACCAAGGAGGGAGGAGCGCTGGCCCTCGGCGGGTGGGCGTTTGCCGGCAACCGCGGGATCTCGAAGGTAGAGTTCAGCCCCGACGGCGGCGCCACGTGGCTTCGCGCGGCGGTGAAGGAACCCCTCGGCCAGAACACCTGGCAGTTCTGGTCGGCGACGTGGACGCCCCCCAAGCCAGGCGATTACGCCATCATGGTGCGCGCGACGGACGGGAAGGGCATGCTCCAGCCGGAGGAGCCGAAGCCGACCCTACCGGACGGGGGGCAAGGATACCATACGGTAAGGGTGCATTTCGGATAGCGGCTCCGCACGGCCGAAAGCACCGGCAATTAGAAAAGTCGTGGCGAGTGTAAATCTAGCAGTCGCGTTCACGGCGGGGGTGCTGGGGTTCTTTTCCCCGTGCGTCGTGCCGCTCATGCCCGGGTACATCTCGTTTGTCTCCGGGGTCTCGCTCTGGGAAACGCAGCAGGCGGAGCGCCGCCGGCACCTGGGTCGCGTGCTCCTGGCCACGATCGTGTTCATCCTGGGATTCTCGGTGATCTTCACGGCACTCGGCGCGTCCGCGTCGTCCATCGGCGCGTTCGTCATCGGTAACCGCCTCCTCCTCACGCGCATCGGGGGCGTCCTCGTCATCCTGCTCGGGCTCGCGATGCTGGGGGGGTTCACGATCCCCGGCCTCGCGCGTGAGCGACGCTTCCACATGACGCGGCGGCCGGGAGGGGTGCTCGGCGCCTTCCCGATCGGGATGGCATTCGGTTTCGCGTGGACCCCATGTGTCGGCCCGGTATTGGGCGCGATCCTCACGCTGGCGGCGATCACCCAGCGCACCGCGGACGGGGCCCTCCTGCTCTTCGCGTACTCGCTGGGGCTCGGGATCCCGTTTCTCGCCTCCGCGGTCCTCCTCACGACGACGTTTGAGGCCTTTCGCTCGCTCGGTCGCTATGCGCGCGTCGTCGAGACCGCGAGCGGCGTGTTCCTTGTGGTCATGGGAGGGGCCTTGCTCTTCGACCTGGTGTTCCGCTTGAACGCGTGGATGCTCCAAATCTTTCCAGTGCGGCCCGCTCTCTAGCCGGCTCGGCAGGTGGACGCCGCCCGTCTTTATCAAAACATTACGCAGGGGACCTAGCCTTGGGAGTGAACGCACACGCTGCGGAGGTGGTTTCGATGCGGTCCTCGGTGATCCCCATCCTCTTCCTGGCGGTGGTCGGCCTCGCCGCGCAGCTGGGTGGGGCAGCCGGCGCCGTCCGGGCTCCCGATTTTGTCGGTGGAGGCCCCTGGTTCAACACCGGCGGCACGACCCTCACGATCGCGGAACTTCGGGGCAAGGTCGTCGCGGTCGAAATGTGGACCGGTGGTTGCATCAACTGCCTCAACACGCTCCCCTATGTAAAGGAATGGGACGCCAGGTATCGAGCGAAGGGCCTGGTGGTGGTCGGCGTGCACTCGCCCGAGTTCCAGCACGAACACGCGGTGGATTACGTCAGAGCGGCCATCGCCCGCGAGGGGATCCACTACCCGGTGGTGATGGACAATGATTTCAGAATCTGGAAGGCGTACAAGAACGTGTACTGGCCGACGCTATATTTGATCGACAAGAAAGGCGTCATCCGCTACAACCACATCGGCGAGGGCGAATACGACGCAACGGAGCGGATGATCACGCAGCTGCTGGCCGAATAACGTCGCGCCAAATACATTCGCGGGTCCTCCGCGCCCCTCATCGGACCACCAAGGCTGGTGCGGGCGGAGGGATTTGAACCCCCATGGACCTTTCGATCCACCAGGTCCTAAGCCTGGTGCGTCTGCCAGGTTCCGCCACGCCCGCGTGTCCGGCCGCCTCGATTCTACGTCCCGCCGGTACACGCGTCAACGCTTCTCAGCGCCATCACACTTTGTTAGAATGACCTGGGGCCGTTAGCACAACTGGCAGTGCAGGGGACTCTTAATCCAGACTTAGAGCCTATCCCAAAACCCTTCTTTTCGGTCTTGTTGGACGACGCGTCGGGCGGCCCCCAGTGCCATCTCGTCCCGCATAGGTAATCTAGCGACAAACATGTAATCAGAGACAGTTGGCGCACGGCGACGAGCTAACTGTCGACTTCAAGGAGGTGACTTCAGTTTATGCGTACCATCGTATGGGGGCCGAGTATGGTCCTGCTGGCCCTGCTCATGGTTGGTTCCGTCGGAGCCCAGGCGCCTTCACCGAGCGCGAGGATTTACGTAACTGACGCCGGGAACAACCGCATCGTGCGAATCGATGACATGACCGGGAAGGGTTGGATCACCCTCGGCACTTTTGGCCATGGGACCAACCAGTTCAGCGATCAGAGGGGGGTCTTCGTCGGCACAACAGGGCGGATTTATGTAGCGGACACAGGGAACTCCCGGATTGTGCAAGTGAATGACATGACGGGGGCGGGCTGGACAACGCTGGGCACTCAGGGTAGCGGGGTCAACCAGTTTAGTGAGCCCGTCAAGATCTCCGTGGATGGGGCAGGGAAGATTTACGTGGCAGACCCAGGCAACAACCGCATCGTGCGAATCGATGACATGACCGGGAGGGGTTGGATTACCCTCGGCACCTTTGGCCATGGGACCAACCAGTTCAGCGATCCGAGAGGGGTCTTCGTCGACACAACGGGGCGGATTTATGTGGCGGATACCGCTAACTACCGGGTTGTGCGTGTGAACGACATGACTGGGGCGGGCTGGACGACGCTGGGTACTCGGGGCAGCGAGGTCAACCAGTTTGGTCGTCTCATCGGAATCTCCGTGGATGGGGCGGGCCGGATCTACTTGGCAGACAACGGTATCTCCAGTATTGCGCGAGTGAACGATATGACGGGAGTGGGCTGGACGGCCTTGGGCTCCTCTGGCAGTGGGGCCTACGAGTTTAATCGCCCTATAGGGATCTCCGTGGACGCGGCCGGGAAGATTTACGTAATGGATAGCGGAAACAACCGGATCGTGCGGATCGATAACATGACCGGGATGGGATGGACCACGTTGGGGAGTTTGGGCTGGCGAAAAGACCAGTTTTATTCTCTGTGCGGAGATATTTTTGTCCGCTAGGTGTGTGTCCGAGAAATGACATTCGGACAGGACTTTAACATGCGAAAGTGGAATCTCTTACCATGCCGGACAAAGAATATCGCCCGTACCATCCGAATCAGCTCCTCTTGCTGCCGCCGTCGCTGCACGACTGGCTCCCGGACGACCACCTGGCCTACTTCGTGAGCGATCTGGTGGACAGTTTCGACCTCAGCGCGATCGAGTCGGCCTACGAGGACGAGGCGCGCGGGGGCCCACCGTACCATCCAGCGATGATGGTGAAACTCCTCGTGTACGGCTACTGCACCGGCGTATACAGCTCGCGGCGCATCGCCCGGCACGTGGAGGAGGACGTCGCCTTTCGGGTCCTGGCCGCCGGCAACGCCCCGGACTTTCGGACGATCAGCGACTTCCGCCTCCGCCACCTCAAGGCGCTGACCACGCTGTTTGAGCAGACGCTGCACCTGGCCCGCAAGGCCGGGCTGGTGAAGTTGGGTCATGTGGCACTGGATAGCGTGAAGCTGCGGGCGAACGCGAGCAAGCATAAGGCGATGAGCTATGGGCGAATGAAGACGGAAGAAGTCCGACTGGCCGCGGAGGTGGCAGCGATGTTGAAGCAGGCTGCCGCCACGGACGCGGCGGAAGATCGGCGGTACGGCCGCGATGCGCGCGGAGATGAGTTGCCCGTCGAGTTGCGCCGCCGGGAAGATCGTCTGCGGAAGATCCGCGAGGCCAAAGCCGCGTTGGAGGCTGAAGCGAAGGCGCGCGCTGACGCGGAGCGGGCGCAGCGCCGCGAAAAGCCCCCGGGATCGCCCGGCCGTCCGCCCAAACCACCCCGCGAGACCCCGCCGGACAAGGCCCAGTACAACTTCACGGATCCACAGTCGTGCGTCATGCGGAATGCCGACGGCGCGTTCATCCAAGGGTACAACGCGCAGGCGGCCGTGGACGCGACACATCAGCTCATTGTCGCCAGCGATGTGACGGCGCAGCCCGCCGACGCATGTCACCTGGTGCCGATGGTGACGGCGATCAAGCAGGTGGTAGGCCGCCGGCCTCGCCGCCTGACGGCCGATGCCGGCTACTTTAGTGAAACCAACGTGACTGCCAAGCCGGTCCGGGGCATCGACCTGTACGTTGCGGTGCGGAAAGAGAAGCATACGCAGAGCCCAGCGCCAGCTCCGCGTGGGCGGATTCCGCAGTACTGCTCGATCAAGGATCGCATGGCACGTAAGCTGCACACCATAGCGGGACGCAAAGTGTATCGCCGCCGCAAAGCGATCGTCGAACCGGTCCTGGGGCACATCAAAGCCGCACGCGGGTTTGATCGCTTCCGCCTGCGTGGCGTATGGAAAGTGAAAGGAGAATGGACCCTGGTGACCCTGGCGCATAATATCTGTCGATTGTTCCGGATACCCCGAATGCGGGCAGTGTTGAGTAAGGTAATAGGATAAAGGGAGGCGGGAGATGTCCGGCGTCAGCGCGTGCTTCAGAGCCACAGCCTTCTCGCCGCCCCCGCTAAGCGCGTTCCATGTCATTTCTCGGACACACACCTAGCCCTAGTATGCTTTATCGCGTATGCGACGTGAGGAGTGTCGCTATCATAGGCCGCACCGCGCTTGGTCCCGTGCCGGATCCGAGGGGCTAGTTATAATGCCTCAAGCGGGCGATAAGAACCTACCCCAAAACCGTTTGTCGGTAGACGATAAGAGCACATGCGAAATGCACTAATCCACGATAATTCTCCATCCGCTTCTCGAAGCGAATGAGGAGCTTCCGGAACCGATTGTGCCAAGCACCGGTGCGTTCGACGACCCAGCGGCGCGCTGGATGTGGGCGACGGCGTGATACGCATTCGCCGCGATGGCGGATGTTCGGGATGTAGTGGCGGTGCCGAACCGCCGCCTCGATCTCCAGGAAGTCATACCCTTTGTCCAGGCACAGGTGCTGCGGTTGCTGATGCGTGGCTCGAGGTCTGCGCACGACGACGCTGTCCAACGTGGTCGTCGCCGCTTTCATATCGTGGCAGTTAGCGCCGGTCACCATGATCGCCAGCGGCGCCCCGCGTTGATCGGTCAGGATGTGACGCTTCGTACCGAGCTTGCCGCGGTCCGTCGGATTGGGGCCTGTTTGCGCCCCCCCAATGGGGCCTTGACCGTGACGCTGTCCAGCGATAGCCACCGCCACTCGATGCCGCGAAGATCGTCGTATCGGGTCAGGCGCTTGGCCCACAAGCGCTCGAAGACGCCAGCCTTGACCCACTCCTGGAACCGACGGTGGCAAGTGGAGCCAGATCCGTACTCCCGGGGCAGGGCTTTCCATTGGCAGCCCGTGCGGAGGACATATAGGATCCCGTCCATGACTTGGCGGAAGGGGACGATCGGACGTCCGTTGGTCCCGGGTGGTTTCTCCTCGGGCAGGAGGGGTTGCAGCTCGACCCAGAGGTCGTCGGGAATACGCCAGATCGTGCGCAATCGTTGCTTCGACCGATGCCGCGTCGCCATAGGCGTCAACCTCTGCTGCGATGAAGGTGCGATCAATAGTCATGCCGAGTGTATCACCGTCCCAAGGTTTTGGGATAGGTTCTTAGTTCTCGAACGCTGAAATGCAGGATTAAGGCCCCTCCCGGAAGGTTTCACCGAACAGGAATCCCACGGACAGCGAAGAATAACAAGTCAGGGGATTCCAGGCACCCCAGACACATTCGGGGTGCCCTTCGTTTATGGAAGGGCACAGAGGAGGCACGAGGGAGATGGGTACGGCGGTACTCGAAAGGGGCGCGAGGGAAAGATCGGCGGACGCAGCGCCGGAGCGGACACCGGTGCAAATGGTAGAGGCTTTCCTCGAACAGCGCGGGGTGTTCGGCGGTCGCGGTGGCACAAGAGCAACAAAGGCAACGCTGACGACGTACCGGCATTTGCTTCTTGATGGAGGTTACTCCTGGGCGAAGGATTGCGGGTCATTCGACAAGGGGAAATTGGACGACTACCTGACCCGGACCATGAATCGCCCCTGCTTAACTCGGCCCAGGCCCCCTGGAATGGGATACCATATCCCACGGCCTGAGCTGCCACGCTGAGCCGCATTCCTGGCCGCGCCGCTAACCGTGTCCTTGGGATTCCGCGCCCAATCTCATCACGCGCCGACCGCTGACCCGGCCTGCGCCGACTAACACCGCTGCGCCGATCTACACCGAGGAGCCGACGCCTCTGCGCCAATCCACGTCCGCCGCTGGTCCAATCAGCCGCAGCGCTCTGCACTTCACTTTCACACCGTTCGGGTCTATGTGTCACGCCGAACAATGACGACATCCCCTGGTGCAACGACCAAGTGCCGCCGTTGTTTCAGGGTTCATGCGGCAACGTATCTCTAGGTTTACTAGCGGTCCTGCCAAACAGAATTCAACAAGAAACTCACACATAGGCCACAAGGAATCGCAGGACTGCCCCGCCAAGGTCTTCCCACGCGGGAGGGGGTGAACTGAATAAGCCAGAGACCACTGCAACCGCAAAGCCAACCGCGGCTCGATGAGTCTTTACTCGGATGATGTGATGACTCGCGAACTTGTGTCGCCGAAATCGACGAAATACACCAGCGTATACGGAGGGAAAGGTCATGCGAATATATCTCGGGCGCCATAGCCGCGGCAAAGATTTTTCAGGTGTGATCAACCGAGCTATCATCATTTCTGCGCTGCTGGCCTTGGCAGGGCTCTCCCATCCGGCAGTAGCGGCCCAAGACACAGAGGCTACTCATTCCTTCAAAGTCGGCATGGCTTTCCGCCGCTTCGTGCCGAAGCAGCCGTACAACTGGCGCGGCGCAGAGACGCACGCTTTGAACACGGTCGTCTGGTATCCAGCAGAGCCATCTGCACTGGAAAAACCGGTGGAAATACCGGGGCTGAACATTTTCAAGCTCGGAAGTGCGGCGCAGGAGGCAAAGGTCGTCGCAAAGCCAGCTAAGTTTCCCCTCATTGTGATTTCGCACGGCACAGGCGGCAGCGGCTTGAGTATGGCTTGGCTGGGCGAGGCTCTCGCAGCGCATGGTTACATCACTGCCGCTGTTAATCATCCCGGAAACAACGCCACCGAGCCTTACACTGTGGAAGGCTTTTCGCTTTGGTGGGAGCGGGCTCGCGATCTCAGCGAGGTTATTAGCGGCATGCTCGCCGACGCCAACTTCGGCAGTCATATTGATCCCAAGCGCATCGGCGCGGCGGGATTTTCGCTGGGCGGTTACACGATGATTGAAATCGCTGGCGGGATTACAGACGTGACGGGCTTTGTGCGCTTTTGTGACTCGACGAATGCGGACAGCATCTGCACCAGCCCGCCCCAATTTCCTACGCTGTTCGAGGCCTTCCGCAAATTGATCCAAGAGCACCCCGAAGTTCTGCAACACGCTAGCGACTCCTACCGCGATGCCCGCGTCCGCTCGGTTTTTGCGATGGCACCCGCGCTCGGACCAGCGTTTCCGGCTTCGCAATTGAAGAAAATTTCGGTTTCCGTAGAAATAGTCGCCGGTGAGTCTGACCAAAATGTTCCCATCGCGTCGAGCGCGAAGTATTTCGCGGCGAATATTCCTGGTGCAAAGCTGCACATCTTCCCAGGCAATGTGGCCCATTATGTCTTCCTGGATTCCTGCACCACGACTGGCCGTATGACAGTATCAGGAATTTGCATTGACGCGACGGGAGTGGACCGCGACGTGATTCACGCGAAAACCGTGCAGCTGGCGCTCGAATTCTTCCGCTCCACGCTGCGGTAGACAGCGGATGAGGCTACTCGGGGGAAGTTTCGGCCTTGTTGTCGCGTTCATCGTGGTGATCTTCGTTTACGAGTCTCTTGTCAGTTGGCAGGGGCACGGAGCCGAGCCGGGCACGGTGCGAGGGTTGTTAGCACGCTGAGGCTCATGCGGTTTTGAATCCTACGGACACGATTTGACCGGTCTTCGGAAATGCAGTATTATCAAGGTGTCTGGGGCCGTTAGCACAACTGGCAGTGCAGGGGACTCTTAATCCCAAGGTTGCAGGTTCGAGTCCTGCACGGCCCACCATCGTCCCGCCTCTGCGTCTCGCGGTCCACGGCGGGGGGCATATTGTGGCTAACGATGGTTGCACGTCACGACTCCGTTCTCGTCAATACCT
>Ga0187846_10001173_pt1 | contig 14845 bp, 14 predicted proteins | sample TC_taG_FD_161473 | JGI IMG/M metagenome (GOLD analysis project Ga0187846, IMG submission 161473) | Biofilm microbial communities from the roof of an iron ore cave, State of Minas Gerais, Brazil - TC_06 Biofilm (v2) | ecosystem: Environmental > Terrestrial > Deep subsurface > Cave > Wall biofilm...
GCGGCGAGCGTCGATCGCATTATCTTTTCGATCTTCAATGGCTTTAACGAGAAGTGGAAGAACCGCACCCTTCGACTTTTCACACAAGCAGCTTGACGTCACCATGAAATGCAGCCGGCTTTACAGGTGTCTGCGAGTTGGAGTACTGTTCTAGGCGCAGGCGTGGAGCCTGATTTTGCATTGGGAACGACACCAGTTGCCTTTTCAATGCGGAGTAGACCTCGCGAATTGCTAGAGGAGAATTCAGATGGCAAACCACCTAACCCGGCGGGATTTCTTACGGGCAGGCGTTGCGCAGAGCGCATTCCTAACCGGCGGATTGGCGCTCCCCGGGGCAGCCGTTCACATGCTGGATGAAGTCGCTGACGGGCAAAAGTCATATTCCGCCAATGATCAGATCGGCTTAGCTCTGATCGGCGCAGGCAACCAAGGCCAGGGCGACACTCGAGTAGCCCTCCAGGTTCCCGGCGTAAAGCTGCTGGCGGCGGCCGACTGCTATGATGGACGGCTGACACACTGCCGGGAACTCTGGGGAGACGGTATCTTCACCACCCGTGATTATCGCGAAATTTTGGCTCGGTCCGACGTGGATGCGGTTCTGATTGCGACACCCGATCACTGGCACAAACAGGCGGCAATCGACGCCATGCAAGCGGGGAAAGACGTGTATCTCGAGAAACCGATGATACACGTTTACAGCGATGGCCCGGAGATCGTCGACACCGCCCGCCGAACGCAGCGCATTCTCCAGGTAGGCAGCCAGCGCGTAAGTTCGATCATTTACAAGAAGGCCCGGCAACTACTGGAATCGGGAACCATCGGGAAAATTAACGTGGTCAATGCATGGTGGGACCGCAGCCCAAACTTCCCTGTGTTAGCCTTCAACTCTTCCATTCCACCCGACGCTTCGCCGGAGACGATCGACTGGCGGCGCTTTCTGGGAAGCGCACAGCCGGAGCCCTTCAACGCAGAACATTTTTTTCAATGGCGAAAGTGGAAGGCCTACGGGAGTGGTGTGGCGGGAGACCTGTTCGTGCACCTCTTCAGCGGTACCCATTTCATCACAGGCTCGCACGGCCCTACGTGCGCCACAGCATTGGGCGGAATTCACTATTGGAACGATGGCCGCGACGAACCCGATGTGCTGCTCGGCCTCTTTGACTACCCGGAGGGATTCACCCTCCATCTTCGGGTTAACTTCGTCAACGGAGGCCCGGAAAATGAAGGGTTCGTTTTCACCGGTTCGGAGGGCACACTCCAGATCGGTGGAGGGGCCGTAACTGTCACGCGCGCCCCGCGCCAGAAGGCTCCCGATTACAACATCGAATCCTGGGCGAATTCCACCCAGGAAAAATTCCTAAGCGAATTCCACAAAAAATACCCTGCAACCCATCCTGGCGGGGAACCAGTGCCCAAGCAAGAAAGTTACCAGGCGCCGCCGGATTACAGTGACAGCTACGATCATTTCAAGAACTTCTTTGATGCCGTGCGGACTCGACGCCCGGTGGTCGAGGATCCGGTGTTCGGGTTCCGCGCCGCCGGCGCTGCCTTGCTCGCCAATGTCAGCTACGAACGCAAGGGAGTCGTTAAGTGGAATCCCGATGAGATGAAGCTTGTTTGAAGTGTAGCCCTTCTGGCTGCCGCAAAACACAAGGGGTGCTGTTATGTCCTCCCGCCGTGGCCACTTCGATGGCCCGCCTGGCGTGGATTTGGCCCTTAACGTCACGGAAATCTACCCGGTACTGACTGGCTGCGGCCAGCATTTCCGTCACGCTCACGCGGGCGGGGGTGAACTCGCGTGTGACGTTAATGAAGTCGAGGACTTCAGGGGGGAGCGCAGTCCGTAGTGAAGCGAATAAGTAACGGACGAGAGCGGCGCTACTCGAAGGCACATTTCACCGTCAAGGAGTGATCTTCACCCCTCGACGCGCTCGTTCTGTTTGACGTTCCCGAAGTGCTTGCGACTGCTCGAGGGCTAGCGCCGCCTTCTGACGGTCGCCGGCCCTGTCGTAGAGCCGAGACAGTTGGTAGTGAAGGCTTCCATCACTATCGGCAGGCAGTCCAATCTCCAGTTCTTTTATTGCGGATTGGACGTCCCCCTGAGCGGCGTAAACTTTACTGAGTGATGCATGCGCGCGGAGAGCTGACTCGTCGTCGCCTCGGACCGCAATCAGCAGGTGGGACCGCGCTTCGGAATACTGATGACGAGTCACCAAGATGTCGCCGATGATGTAACTTGCCTGCGTGTCTTCCGGGTAGGCGCGGAGCACGACCTGTAACTCGGTCAGTGCCTGGTCAAACTTCAGTTCCTTCCAATAGGTTGTGGCGAGTCCCAGCCGCGCGCCATTGTCTGACGGCTTGACTTGGAGGACGGCAAGATATTCCCTTTCCGCAGCTTGATAGTTCTGCGCCGCCCGGTGAGTCTGCGCCATGACAAGATGTGCCCGGTGCGAATCGGGGTCGGCCAAGCCAGCCTTGCCGAGCGCATCCAGCGCCAACTGCTCCGCGGATTCCGCTTTCCAGTAGAGGGCGGGCACGTTCCCGGGATCCGCATGGAGGATCTTCTCCGAGGTACTGAAGGCGCCCTCAAACTTCCCGGAAAGATATTTACACTGCGCCATGAGCAGAAGCGATCCTGGCGGTAGCCGCGTGTTGGTTACTTCCAGGTTCTGTGCGCACGCGCTGTAGTTGCCCAGGCTAAACAAGATTTGAGGATCGTCACGGTGTTCAGGCGAGATCGCAACGGAAGGCTGGTCGGCGCCGCCGAATCTTTCCGCGTCTGGGTAGTTGGGCCAAGGCCTTGGCAGCAAGGATGGGTTGCTGGGGCTCGTGGCGTCCAGCAACAGCTTGCGGAGGTCCACGTCAGGCGCTGCTTCGGCACACATCCGGAATCGTTCTTTCAGCTTGCGTTCGGCGCCCGGGTCAGCGCTCAACCAGAGAAAGGACAAGCTGGTCCTCATGAATCCAGGATCGGTTTTCCAGATGGTTTGCAACTCGCTCAAGCCTTGAGCACTGTTCTGGTCTTCCAAGGCGACGCGGGCCAGTCCGAGATGAGCAGCGAGGAAATGCGGAAACAAACCGATCTCCGCCTGAAATTCTGACCTCGCCGTCGAAACCTCTGAGCGGTTAAGGTAGGCAAAGCCGATGCTGGTGTGCAAGCCCGGCCGATGGGGATTCGCCGCCAGAAGCTGTTTATAGATTCGGATGGAGTCGGGCGCCCGTCCCTGGTTCAGGAAGGATTCTGCCAACAACATCTGGGCGTAAAAAGACTCCTTGCCTACCTTCGCGATCCGTTCCGCTGCGGACCTCTCAAGCTCGAGGTAGGTCGTACCCAAACCAAAAAGCGCGTCAGAGTTACGCGGCGAGATTTCCAGGGCGCGACGATAGCTGTCGATGGCCAGTTCGTCCTGCCCAAGCTCTTCATAAGCCCGGCCAGCGCCTTGGAGGGCGTTTTCGTCACCAGGATTAAGCCGTTGCGCTGCCAGGAGGTAAAGAAGAGCATCCCCGGGCTTCCCGAACTTGAGCAAGGTGAGCCCAAGAAATAGATTGGGCACGAACAGGTCTGGATTGTGGCGGAGTGCCGCAGCGAACTGGCGTTTCGCGCGTTCGTATTGCCCGGTCAGGAAGTACATCAACCCCAGGTTGGCTTGGATTTCCGGGGACTCCGGCTCGAGCCTCACTAGTTTTTCGTAGATTTCCGCCGCGGAGCTGTAGTCGTGGCGACGCTGCGCATCTTCTGCCCGCCGAGCCAAATCAGTTGCAGCATTATCGTCATTTGCTGAGGACTGGCTGGCACCAGGCGGGGTTCCCGTTAGTAAAAGGAACGCCATCACCATTGTTCCCCACAATGAATGAGGAATCACCCGGATCGCCATCGCAGGAAATCTCCAGCGGCGCCGCTCGAACTGGGAGGGCATCTCCATGAAGCTGAGTCAATCTTGCTTTTTTCGCCGGGATGTGTCAATTCCCGAAGCCGGAGAATTCGGAGAGGGCTATCCAACCCCACCCGGTCGATAGGACTCCTTGCTTTAGAGGTAGTGACCGAGACTCACTGTCTGACAAATCCGCATAGTGCTCTCCAATATCCCGAGAAATCGCTTGACATTTGAGAGAGGGCGGTGTAAAGAGGGTGCGAGGTAAAGTTAGCAGTAACGGCACGACATTTTGTTCTCCAAAGAACGCCGACTGTGTTCCCTGCTATCGCCAATGAGCGAACAGGGCGCGGCGCTTTTCATTTGACTGTCAACACTTCCTGAAATCGGGTCGAGTCAGGGCCTAAACACAAAGAGGAGGTTAATATGAAAGCGAAAGTATACCCGCTCGCTGTAATGGCCTGCTTACTGGTTACGGGACAGTTGCTGGTTAGTGTGCAGTCGCTTCGAGCGCAGGCGCAAGCCTTCAATGCCTCGCTCGGAGGAACGGTATTCGATAACACCGGGGGTGTGATAGCGGGCGTGGAAGTCACGCTAACGAGCGTGGGGCAAGGTTTCTCTCGGAAGTACACGACGTCCAGCGACGGCAAGTACTTCTTTTCGTTGCTGCCGCCCGGCCAGTACAGTCTCAGCGCCGAGAAAACCGGCTTCCAATCTTATTCGCAGTCGGGCATCACGCTGGGTCTCGGCCAGGCCGCATCGATGAACCTCACTCTGGAGCTCGGCGCTGTCACGCAAAGCATCACTGTCAATGCTGATGCTCCCATGTTGAATGTGTCCGACCAGAATATTTCGTCGGATGTTACACAGCGACAAGTGGTCGAACTGCCTCTCAATCTTCGCAACGTGTTCGGGTTTGTGCTCTTGAATTCGAGCGTCAACAACAGCGCTCAAAATCAAGTGTTAAATCCCTCCGGGACGAACAGCGGCTATGACGATCAGGACATCGCTTTCTTCAACTTCGGGGGCGGGCGCTTTGGTACCACGGCTTTTCTGCTCGATGGACACTGGGATGTCGCGGGTAACTGGGGTGGTACCATGTACGTCCCCGGCGTAGACGAGACCCTGGAGCTTAAGGTCGAAACCAACACCTTTTCAACACAGTATGGCTTGAGCATGGGGAACGTTCTGAATGTGGTTACCAAGTCGGGAACCCATTCGTTTCATGGTGACGCGTTCGAGTTTCTCCGGAACTCGGCTCTCGATGCGAACAACTACTTTAATAATGCCGCGGGCATAGCCAGGCCGGCCTTCCGTGAAAACCAATTTGGAGCGACGGCGGGAGGACCACTCTATATCCCCAAGCTCTACGAACAGAGAGACAGGACCTTCATCTTTGGATCGTACCAGGGGCGCCGCTCGATTCCGCCCGCGACTCTTACCACAACGCTTCCTACTGCTGCTGCCAAGAAAGGGGGATTTCTCCGCCCTGTTGGGAGCGCAGGACGGTACGGACGCGCTCGGCCGACCTACTTACCAAGGCGAGATTTACAATCCCTTCACCACGCGCTTGCTGACGGCAGGGGAAGTAGATCCGGTGACCGGATTGGTGGCCAGCGCGACCGGCTACATCCGCGATCCTTTTGCCGGGAATGTGATTAGCCCCAACCTCTGGGATCCTGTTTCGCAAAAGCTCATTCCGTATTGGCCATCACCCACATCGGCGGGGTTGGTCAACAACTTCACCGCTACGGGTACGACCCCAGCGGGGGAAGATGCCTATACGGTGCGGGTTGACCACAATATTAGCGACAAGTCTCGGATGTTCGCGCGCTGGTCCCAGAAAAGACAATACCTGACCCTTGCCGCTTATTATTTCGGCCCGAACAACCCTGCCGGGCCATACAATGCCGTGCCGGATAATCGGTGGGATGCGGGATTCGGATACAATCGCGTCATCAGCCCAACCTTCATCCTAAGCTTTGACTTCGGATGGAATCGCTGGGTAGAGGGACGCGCACCGCAGGGCGCCAATTTTAATCCTTCTACCGTAGGCCTCCCTTCGTTCTTGGATACCTACGCGAATAACTTTCCGTCGATAGCACCGCAGGGAATCTATGGGTTGGGGGCTGCCGCCAACGGAGGCGGAGCACCGATAACAGTTCCGAGAAACGACCGCACTTATGCTCTCGAGTTTACTAAAGTCAGGGGGGCGCATAACCTGTCCTTTGGATTTATGGCGGTTACCTTCCAGGAGCTTAGTCAATTTGGATCACAGGCAAGCTTTAACTTCCCGAATAGCATGACTCAAGGCCCCAACCCAACATCTCCAGACTCCCAAAGCGGATACGGATTTGCGTCGTTCTTGCTGGGAACAGGAAGCTCGGGAGGGGTCACGCTTAATGCCGAGAGTGCCCAGCAAAAGAACTACTACGTGGGTTACATTCAGGACAATTGGAAGGTGACCCCGAAGCTGACGTTCAACTTGGGGGTCCGTTATGACTACCAGGCGTCTCTCACCGATCGGTTCAACCGCCTTTCGTATTTTGACTTCACGGCTCCGAATCCGCTGACGGCTGCGGTCGGCTTCAACGTGCCAGGAGAGCTGGTGTTCACGACTTCGGCGCGCCGAGGCGTTTTCGGGGTTCCCGACACAAATTTTGCGCCCCGCGTCGGCCTGACCTATCGGCTTACCAGTAAGGTCGTCGTTCGTTCGGGTTATGGTATTTTCTACATTCCGGCCTACCAACTGAGCGCCCCACTCGACGGGTTTTCACAGACGACCCCCTACACGGGCACTGTGGATGGGATTCATCCAGTCAACCTCTTGAGCAATCCCTTCCCGGGGGGACTTACATTCTCGCCTGGCCGATCGCTGGGGGGGTTGACGAATGTCGGACTTACGCCGGACGCCATTGAGCCGTATCGGCCTACCCCGTATGTGAACCAGTGGATGCTTGGCTTCCAATACCAGATCGGCACGAACGACAGTCTGGAAGTCAACTACGTCGGAAACCATGGCGTGAAGCTGCCATTTGCAGGGACAAATCCCAATCAACTGCCAGACCGGTACCTCTCGATGGGAACTGGCCTGATTACTTCCGTCACCAATCCCTTTTATGGTCACATCACCTCGAGTGCATGCGGTCTGAACCAGCCCTTTGTCCCTCAGGGGCAACTACTTCTCCCCCACCCTCAGTATTGTGGCGTCGCCAATAGCCAGCCGCCGGCTGGTCTGTCAAACTACAATGCCCTTCAGATCACCTACACGCACCGCTGGAGTCAGGGCTTGCAGGTTCTTGCTTCCTACACTCTCTCAAAGTACCTGGATGACACGACCGGCCCGAACGGATGGGCGGCTCCGGGGGGCGGGGGAATCCGCGACAATTACAACCTGAGAAATGAGTATTCGCTGGACATAAATGATATTCCACAAAGCTTGGTGGCAAATTACATTTACCAGCTTCCGGTCGGACGAGGTAAACACTTTGGCGCCAACTGGGGCAAAGTCCCCAACAGTGTATTAGGCGGTTGGCAAGTGACCGGGATTACCACTGCGAAAAGCGGATTCCCGCTTTCAATTGCCAGTGCGAGTAATACGAGCGGGTCATTTGGCGGCGGCCAAACACCGAATCTCATTGGCAACCCTCATGTGTCCAACCCAACGGTCGATCGATGGTTTAACACGGCCGCTTTCGCGCAGGCTGTGTCCTACACATTCGGCGACGTGCCCCGCACCATGCCGAACCTTCGGGCGCCAGGCTTCTACAACTGGGACATCGGCATTATGAAATGGTGGAGAGAAGGGGAACGAGGGGCAGTCCAGTTCCGAGCCGAGATGTTTAATGCCTTCAACCACCCACAGTTCTATGCTCCAGGACAAACTTTCGGTCTTCCCAACTTTGGTCAGATATCAGGCGTATTTCCTGCTCGAGATGTGCAATTTGGGCTGAAAATCTACTGGTAGAAATCCGGAGTGGCAATGAGTGACCCCTGCCGTCACGTGTGACGGCAGGGGCTAGTTTCTCCGTAGTGTTGCCGTCGGTGCACGCACTCAACGCATTGTCATCCTGAGCACGGACCGCGTTTCGGCGCCCATTCGGTATCGTCAGCTAAAATTTTCGCTCACCCCCTTTGGGGGGGGGCCGCAGGGCGGTCGGTGAGGATTTGACACGAATACATGCACCAGGCACAGGCGTACTAAGCGCCGGCGCCTGAACCCCTTCGCCCGTCTCGCCCCGTTTGACGAAACCGCCGGTGGCGAGCCACCTCTCCCTTAAACTTAAAGGGCACTTTGGGTTGTAGGTTAGCAGATGAATAGACGCGATTTCCTAAGCCGATTGGGTACCGCAGCGGCAGCGGGTGTGGCACTGGGCGAATCATCAGAACCGGTCGAAGCATTTGGATTATTGGAGTGCCCCAATGCGAGCCTTTTGGCGGCATTTGCGAAATCGCGGGCAGGTGTTCTGGCCTGCACCATCAATGACCAAACTCACTGTGCGGATACTGGCCAACGGTGGGGCCGAGTGTCGTGGTTGAAGGCTTATGTCAACGGGACAAGGACAAGACGCCGCGCCGGCGGGGCGATCGTGTTGCCAGAAAGCTTTACATCGGGAACTGTGGAAATCCACACCGAGAGCGGGTCGAGCAATTAACAAATGTGTCTATCAGTTTTGGTTGTTGAACGATCTTGCGCACTCAGGAAGGATAATGGTATGCGAAATCTCAATTCTAGGAATTCGGCATCTGCTCGCATCGCTCTGCTTCTTACATTCGTCTTCGGGCTTGTGTCGACTTACCGGTTTCGGCATGTACGTGGGGCAGAGCAACCGCAGCAGGGGTATAAGGTCTGGCCATCACAGGCGCCTCGGGATTCTCCGTTCCCGAAATCCACGGATATCACTGGCATCGGCTTCACCGGCCGGCACAGTCACTACGCGCAGGCTGACACGTGGTATCCCTCGTGGGCTACAAACGGCAATATGTATTCACCCTGGACGGATGGCACAGTTGAAAATGTTAAATCCATGTCCTTTGGCGCGCATCCCACAACCGGATTCGCCACGATTCTCGGGGACGATCCCCTGCACCTGAAAATTACCGACGTCGGCGTCTACCCGGGCAAGCCGGCGCCTTACGAGGGGCGCTACCCGTGTGGCAGCCTGGTCTACAATGGCGTCTGGTACTACGGAACCTATTGCCTGTTGGATTCCGATCATGATCCCGGCAAAGGCCTGAACTGGGATATTCTGGGACCGTTTGTGGGCTTCCGTTATTCCACCGATTACGGAAAAACCTGGCACGATACGCCGCATACTCCCGCCAACCCGCTGTTTGCTGAGCCCGCCGCGCCGGGCGGGAAAGTGAAGCTCGGATCGCCGCACTTTGTCGATTTCGGCAAGAATATGCAATACTCGCCGGACGGAAAAGCCTATTTGGTGGGCCAGGGCGCGGTGGACCCTGACCCCAAACCCCGGCCGGCGAACCTCAGTTGGATCACCGGCGACCAGGTTTACATGGCCCGCGTCACGCCCGGCATCGAGAACATGAACGATCGCTCGAAGTACGAATATTTCGGCGGCCACGACGCTTCCGGCCGGCCCGTCTGGACGCGGGAATTCGCCAAGATCAAGCCCCTGGTCGATTGGAACAACAACTGCGGCTGCGTTACGATGACGTACGATGCTCCTTTGAAAAAATTTCTGATGTGCGTTACCGACGGCGGCAACACCATTTCAAAGTTCAACACCTATATCCTGGAGTCTGACCACATCACGGGTCCGTGGAAGCTGGTCGTCTACATGCGCGATTTCGGTGAACAAGCCTATTTCGTTAATGTCCCCTCGAAATTTATAAGCAAAGACGGCCGCACGGTGTGGCTCTGCTACGCGGCGAATTTCTCGAACGGAAACCCCAACTGGAACACCCACTACCGCGACAATCCCCCGGGAAGCGGCTATGGAATGAGTTTGCAAGAAGTCAAGTTACTTCACTAAGCTGAGATGCTGTTGGCGATTTCAAACGCCCAGATTTCCGGCACGACCGCGTCGTTTGAGGCGAGTTCTTCCAAAATACGTTTGCTGTAAGGAGTGTCCTCGATGGGATCGCCGGGAAAGCGCCAGGAAATGGCAACGGAGGCGTCCAGGACGAACGCTGCCATTAGAAGCGGTGCCCTTCATGCAAAAGGTCGCGGGTGATGGGTTCGCCGAGGCCCAAGCGATACTTGTCGGCGAATTCCGCCATTCGTCGGACCGCTTCCTCCCGCGCATGCTGTCCGAGGGGATTGGGCTCCCGGGCCGACGGAACGACGGCTTCCTCAACGAGCGAGAGGAGATATTCCTCTAAGCCAACGCCTCTCGAGTGCGCCCGCGCCAAGAGGCCCGCTTCGACTTCCGGCTTCAAATGAAGAGTGACGGTCACAGCATCCGTTCCTAGTCCTTGTTAATGTCAGGATTACCTTACTCTAAAGCGCGGCTTACGTCCACAGGCGCCCGAGCCCCACGAGCCCCACACCAAGCGGCGAGCGGGGTGAGGAGGGTAAGGGGAAGGCTTCGGCGGAAGGAATCTAGGCGGGGCTTGTGCAAAAGAGATGTGTATCTCCTGTATGATCCCCCGGAGACGCCGCGGACAAGCAAATTGAAGTCCTGGCTCCAAGGAGGAAACACGTGAATATAGCAAGGGTGTTCGGAAGGATTATCGGGCTCTCAGCGGTGTTCGCAACTCTGATGGTGATTGTTTTCTACAGTTTAGGGAAGACGCGGCGGGTGGTTCACGCACGCGCCCAAGACGAGAGCGCCACGACCGGCTGCACGCTTGGCACGATCACAGGCAGTTACGGCGCGCTAAGCAGCTTCGCAGCGTACAACGGAGGTTTGATGCCACCATCGGTATCCTTAAACTGGCAGAACTGGATGGGAAGGGTAAGGCTAGTCTTACCGGCACCAGCGAAAACTTGGCTGAGATAGTCCCCGTTACCGGAACCGGAACCTACACCCTGAACCCGAACTGCGCCGGAACGATGACCCTCGAGCTGACAGTGGGAACAACGACTCACACCTACAACTACATCATCGTTTGCCGTGAGCAACGGAAACCAAATCGACATCATGAGCGAGGCCCTAGGAAATGTCACGACCTACGTGGCCAACAAAATTAACTGAGGACACGGAAGTTGGTGGACAGCGCGATACGCTCGCCCGGCGTATCATCCCCTCCACGCTGCTGACGCCTCTAGGGCTTGCTCTGCCGAGACGGCGAAATCCTAAGGGTCTCGGCCTGGGCCGGGGAAAGCTTGCGCTGGGGAGGCTCCGGCATCGGTTTCTCCACTTCCGAGCCCAGCCAGACGCTCGCCAGCGTCCAGTTGCCGTACCGTTTCTGCAACACCATGGAGTAGTAGGCAGTGCCGGAGGGATTGTCAAAGATAACGTGGGCCAGAGCGCGATCGCGGTCGGGCGAATAAGTAACCCTTTCGATGCTAACCTTCACCGCGGGCGTGACTGGGTTCGGCGTTTTCGCGACTGTTGCTGCCGCGGGGGTCGCGGATGGACTGGCTGCGGGTTTATGGAAGCTAGAGCCTGAAGCGGGCTCGAACGCCGGCATGAAATAGGTCCGCACCACCTGTTCGATAGAACCGTCGGCCTTTTTTCCCTCAGGCGAAGCCAGGTAGCGAGCCCTGACTTCGAGCACGTCGAGAGTATTCTCAACGTCGTCTTTGATGACAATGTCTTTGAGCCTGGCGTGTATCTCCTTGAGGGGAGCCACGAGGCTCGGGTCGGTGCGAACGGTAAGCGCCAGAATGGCCACCTCGGTAACCGTGCGGTCCTGCTCCTCGTCGCCGTGGCCCACCACGCTCAAGAGCAACTGCGTAGCCAGTGGATGTTCGAATTCCGACAGGGCCCCATAGTAGAAGCGTCGGAGGTTTAGGTCGCGGTGGTCTTGCATGAGATGGGAGAGGACTTCAATCGCCTTGCCGCCGCCAACGAACGCCAGGGATTGTGCGGCAAACTCCGCTGTTCGATCGTCCTGCAACGCCTTCTCGAGTTGAGGAACTATCGCCGGGCCGGCTGCGAACGCGGCATCCAACAATGTGTCGCGGGCTTCGGCGTTGGGCGAATTCGCAATGGCATCCAAAAGTTCCGGCGCCCAGTCTCCGGGTGGTGGATTTTCGTCCTCTTCCGCCCCGGAATTGCGCGGAGCCGGAGCCGGAGCAGTCTGTTTCCCCAAAGTCTTCGGTACCTGGGACGGCGCCCTCGGCTGGGGCCTTACGGGTGGGGCCTCGGTTTGCTGGCCGAAGCCCGAAGCCGAAAGCAGAACGCAGAAGGCAAAGGAGAGAAGGCAATGCAGAGGAGCGCAATAGCGTGCCCCAGAGGCATAAGGTCCGCTTTCCTGATTTAGCCTTCCGCCTTCCATGTTCTGCATTGTGAAATCAGTTCGATGCCGTTCCGCCTAGCGGGGTTGGCGAAGGATAGGCCAAGCTAACCTCAGCCCCATACGCCCTAACTTAACTCGCTCTCTAACTTAGCGCCTGTGAATCTCCGGTCCGAACTTCCTGGCTCCCGATCGCTAGTGTTCAATAGTTGCGGCAGGTCCCTCAAGTCATTCAAGATCAGGTCCGGCGGCACAGTCTCGAGCGTGTGCGCTCCAAAACCATAGGTCACTCCGCACGTCCAGATGCTTGCATTACGGCCGGTAAGAACGTCGGTGTCTGAGTCACCGACCATGAGGGTCTGGCGGGCAGGAGTCTCCGTATCACTCATCAACCTCAGAACGCCCACAGGGTTGGGTTTCTTTTGCGGAAAGCTGGTGTCCCCGTAGATCCATGAAAAGTGGTGAGCCAGTCCGAGGCCCTCCAGGATTTCCCGGCTGAAGTCGATTCGCTTGTTGGTGAGCACGGCCATCTTTCGATCTCTCAGTTCATCGAGCGCTTGGCCGACCCCGGGATAAGCGACAGTGTTATCGAGCAGGTGGCAAGCGTAGTAGTCGAGGAAGATCGTGCTCGCACGCGCCACCTCGTCGTGCGAGGCCCCCTCGTTTAGTGCCCGACGAATCAAGGTGGCTACGCCACGACCCACGTAGGACACAATCACAGCTGCATCTAACCGAGCGAGACCCATTTGCTCGCGCATGGCGTTCACGCTCAGGACAAGGTCAGTCTTGCTATCAATCAGCGTGCCATCTAAGTCGAAGATGAGAAGTCGAATGTCGTGCAGCTCGCGTTTAGACATCGTCATGGTCGAGTACCATTCTAGCGAAAACGGCGCCGATCTGCCTCCGCGCCGGCGCGCCGCCGGTCGCGGTGTGCTAGTATAGTGTCTTGTAATTTCCTGGACGGTGTAGCGTCAGCCGCAAGTGCCGGCCCGAAGGCCGCCGCTACGTCGAAAGCACTGGCCAGTCATTTCGTGAACACTATGCTAGACGACGGCCAGACTGCCACTAGGGAGTGCTCTTCTGCTTTCAATGAATCAACACGAGCAGCACAATGCCTACCGCTAAGACCAGGGCAGGCACCCAGAAATGGCTGTCGGTCAGCACCGCTCGCAGGTTTGATGTTTTCAAGAAGCGTTCCCTTGCCCCGATGTGGGGCGTAACCGCGCCGCGATTGTACAACTGCGGGTGGCGGTTGCAAAGCGAAAAAGGTAGACCTGGTGCGACACATACTCCAAGTTATCACCGCCTGTTGTTGATCAGCGTGAGATCAAGATGGCGTGTACCCTAATCCAGAAATAGCCGCACCGGACAACGCGCGGTCTGGATATCGACTCTTAGTAATTTATGCCCCCACCCTCTCACGTCACGTTCATCGCCAGCACACTGAGCGGCATCGCCGTCCTGGCGATCATCGCCGGGAGCCAGGTGTTCTGGATCAGGCGCGTGCGTGAGCTGGGATGGCTGCTCATTTCCAATCCTGTGGGACGGCGTTGGGCAGGAACGGCGCTGGCCGCTTACGCGGCTCTGTGGGTGTACGAGATCGTCCGCCTCTTCTGGAGCCGGGCAGCCGCCACCACTGAGGCGAGTGCACGTGTGATCTTGATTGACGGCCCGTTTGACTGGTGGATTTTCGGGTCGGTTGTCGGGTTCCTGATTGTCCTCATCCTGCGCCTGCCGGTTTATTTATTCCGCGGGATTCGGTGGCTCTACCGCAAGACGACGTCGCTGCGAAGTGCGGCCACGGGAGCCCCAGCTTCGCCGGTGGCAGTGGCTTCGCGACGCCAGTTTCTCAGGACCGCCACTACCGCAGCCGGCACCGTACCTTTCATCGGCGGCTTTTACGGGCTGTTATTTGGACGGCTGGATTTGGAGGTTACACGCCAGCGCATCCATTTGGAGGCACTGCCGCACGGGTTCGAGGGCTTCCGCATCGTGCAGCTCTCCGATATTCATATTGGACCTTTCATGACTGGGTCCGAGATTCGCCATGTGGTCGATACTGCCCAGGGACTGGGGGGCGACCTCATCGTGCTTAACGGTGACTACGTCACCTGGGACCCAAGCACACAAAGAGCCGTCGTGGAAGCGCTCTCGGGTCTGCGTGCTCCTTTTGGTGTTTTCGGTTGCTTGGGCAATCATGAAGCCTGGGCCGGAGTCGCGGATTCTATCACGCAGTTATTCAGCACCCAGGGTGTCCAAATCCTGCGCCGGCGGAACGCTACCTTGCGGGCAGGCGGGGATGAGCTGAATTTGATCGGGGTGGATTTCCAGACGAATCGCCCCATGGGCGCCCATCATAAGGGTGTTGTCCGGCGGTACTTGGTGGGTGTAGAGCCTCTCGTCCGCAGGGATACGGTTAATATCCTGCTGAGCCACAATCCCAACACCTTCGACCGCGCCGCCGAACTCGGCATTGAGTTGAGCTTAGCCGGGCACACCCACGGCGGGCAGGTGGCACTGGAGTTCATCAGCCCGCAGATAGCTCCGGGTCGCCTGGTGACGCCCTACGTGGCCGGCTGGTTCGGAAAGCCTGGCGGGCAACTTTA
>Ga0187846_10001174_pt1 | contig 14826 bp, 13 predicted proteins | sample TC_taG_FD_161473 | JGI IMG/M metagenome (GOLD analysis project Ga0187846, IMG submission 161473) | Biofilm microbial communities from the roof of an iron ore cave, State of Minas Gerais, Brazil - TC_06 Biofilm (v2) | ecosystem: Environmental > Terrestrial > Deep subsurface > Cave > Wall biofilm...
GTGGAGCCGAGAATTCCCGCCAGCACCTGGCCGCTGACGTAGAAGCCGATCGAGAAATTCATGTAGGAGGCGGCCAGGCCTCCCAGCGGCCCCAGCACGAGCAGGCCAACCGCGGCGAGCAGCGCATGGTATTTCCAGGTACCCGGAGCCGGAAGCCATTGCCACCGCCGGGCGGAGGGTGCCGAAGCCGGTATCGATGTCATGGGCGCGGACGTTACACGATCGCCAGCGCCTGCTTCTTCGAAGGGGGCTGCCAGCGGCGATCGATCTGCGCGATGTCGTCGGTGTCGAGCACAAGGTTGGCGGCCTGCAGATTTTCCAGTACGTGCTCTGCGCGGCCGGCTTTGGGAATCGCGATCACGCCCGGTCGAGCCAGCAGCCAGGCCAACGCGACCTGTGCGGCGCCCACCGCGTGTTTGCGGCCGATCGCGGCCAGCGTCCGGTCGCTCAGCAGCCGGCCTTCGTCGAACGGGGAGTAGGCCATCAACGGCATCCCGCGCGACCTCGCCCAGGGCAGCAGATCGAATTCGACTCCGCGCCGCGAGACCGAGAAGTACACCTGGTTCGCACCGCAATGGGCCCCGGCCGCAAGCGCCTGCACCTCGTGCATGTCCGACACGTCGAAGTTGCTCACACCCCAGCGCGCGATGTGTCCGCGCGCAAGCAGGTGCTCGAATGCGTCGACCGTCTCGGCCAGCGGCGTTGCACCGCGCCAGTGCAGCAGGTACAGATCGATGCAATCGATCCCCAAGCGCCGCAGGCTGTGCTCGCAGGCGGCGATTACACCGCTGCGGCGCGCGTTCGACGGCAGCACCTTGGTCACGACGAAGGCGCTGGCCCTGCGCCCGCCCTGCAAAGCGGCGCCGACCACGCTCTCGGCGCCGCCGTCGGCATACATCTCGGCCGTATCGATCACGCGGATGCCGGCGTCCAGCGCGCATTGCAGGCTGGCGATCTCGCGCTCGCGCGTGCGGGCGGATTCGCCCATCCGGTAGGTGCCGATCCCGAGTGCCGGCACTGCGGTTCCGTCGGCAAAGATGACGTCCACTTGGTTGCTCAGCCCGTCGCGCCGACCATCATCTCAAACGCTCCGTCATTCGGCCAGGTTCATTTGTGCCAACACCGCCTCGAATCTCGGATCGGGATGCAGATTGCGCAGCAGCGGATCGATACGCACCATCTCCATGGCCGGATCGTGCTGCTGCCAGGCGCGGTGGAGCCAGAGGAAGGCACGGTCGCGCTCGCCGCGCCAGGCATGCATCTCGGCGATGTTATAGGCGGACGAATTCCCGAACTTGGCCTCCAGCTGAGCGAGCACGGCATCGGATTTGGTCCGCTCGCCCAGCGTCCAGTACACGGCCGGCTCGGTCGACATTCGGAACGTCTCGTCGCTCTCGGTCCGCACGGCCGCCAGCGCCTCGGCCGGTCGATTCAGCAACAGCAGCGACAGTGCGAGAAACGACGGCCCGCCTGCGTAGCTCGGGTTCAGCTCCACCAGTTTGCGCAATGCCGCCTGCGCTTCCTCGAATCGCCCGGCGCCCAACAGCATCCATCCGATGCTCCAACGCTCGTTGCTGTCGAGCGGATCGCTCGCGAGCAGTTGGCGCGAATACTCGATGCGCTCATCGAAACTGGCGACCCGTATCGCTTTTAGGTCCGCGAGCCCGATGCGCGCGCGCAGGTCGCTCGGGTCCAGTTCGAGCACACGCCGGTATTCCGATGCCGCCCGCTGCCAATCCCAATCGAACTCCTCCAGCAGAAGGCCGTGCATACGATGCGCGTACGCCAGGTCCGGATCGATTTGCAGTGCCCGCTGCACGGCTTCACGCGCGACCGAGATGCCGTCGGCGAGCGAAACCCAGCCGACCGACGCCTGCCGGATGCTGACATGCGCGATCTTGGCCCAGGCCAACGCGTATTCGGGATCGGCCTGCAGAGCCGCGTGGTACAGCGCGATCGCCCGTTCGGAGTCGGAGCGCGTGTTGTGGTCGGCGACGTAGTTTCCCTCCAGCAGCAAGTTGTAGGCCTGCACATTCGAGGTCCGGCCACGGCGTGCGGCAGCGTCCGGACCCAACGTGACCTGCAGCGCGCGCGCAACGGTTGCCGCGATTTCGTCCTGCAGCTGGAAGATGTCGCCGAACGCCCGTTCGTAGGTGTTGGACCACAGGTGCGAGCCGTCCGCGGCGCGGATCAGCTGCGCAGTAACGCGCACCTCGTTGGCCGATCTACGAACGCTGCCCTCCAGCACGTTGGCGACCCCCAGCTCGCGTCCGATCGTGCGCACGTCTTCGTTCCGCCCCTTGAACTGGAACGAAGAGGTGCGGGCGATCACGCGCAGATCCGCGTTTTGCGACAGGCGGTCGATCAGCTCTTCGGACAGCCCATCGGAGAAATATTCCTGATCTTTTTTCTCGCTTATGTCGAGGAACGGCAGCACCGCGATCGAACGGTCGCCCGCCGCTGGCGCGACCCCGGGCTGCACAGCTGCCCGCTCCGCGGAACGCGTCGGCACGGCAGCGCCCGGCAGCAGCGGCAGCCGCGCCAGCACGACGGCGAGCACGCCGGCCGCCAGCAGCGCGCCGGCCGCGGCAGCCGTTTCCGTGCGATGGCGAAACAGGAATTTTCCCGTCCGATAGGCGAGGCGGCCGTACCTCGCTTGAACCGCCCCGCCCTCCAGGTGGCGTTGCAGGTCCTGGCCGAACGCGTTCGCGTCGGGATAGCGCTCTCGCGGGCGCTTCGCCAGTGCCTTCAGAACGATCGCGTCCAGGTCTCCGCGCAACTGTCGCACGAGGCGTTCGGCGGTCGTGTCGCGCGCGGTTGCCGCGTCCTTCGCGATCTGCATGCTGGCGGGCTCGATCCGGGCCTCGACCACGGCACGTTCCAGCAACGTGCGCGAAGCGCCCGGTTGCAGGCGGTACGGGCGGTTGCCGCAAAGGAGCTCGTTCAGCACCACGCCGAGGGCGTAGATATCGCTCGCCTCGCCGGCAGCTTCACCCAGCAACAGCTCCGGGCTTGCGTACTCGGGTGTCAGGGCCTGGCCGTAGATCTGCGTCAGCTGGGTAAGCTGGGCGTCCTGCGGCTCGTCCGCCAGCATCTTGGCCACTCCGAAGTCGAGCAGGCGCACCCGCCCGTCCTCGCTCACCAGGATGTTCGAAGGCTTGATGTCCCGGTGCAGCACGCGGCGCACGTGCGCGTACTGGACCGCGTCGAGCACCTGGCGGAACAACGCCACGCGTTCCCGTACCCGCAGACGCCGCTCGTCGCACCACTGCGTCAGCGGATGTCCCGCCACGTACTCCATCGCGATGTACGGCAGACCGCTCGGATCGATGCCAGCGTCGTACAGACGCGCGATGTTGGGGTGTTCCAGCGCGGCCAGGATGTCCCGTTCGCGCGCGAAGCGGTGCTCCAGGTCCTCTCGCAGGCGCGACAGCGCAGGCAGCTTCAGCGCCACCTCGCGCTTGAACGCGCCGTCGGCACGCCGTGCCAACCACACTTCCGCCATGCCGCCGGCACCGAGTTGCCGCACCAGCTCGTATGGACCGATATGGGCGCCGGCAACGATTGCGTTCACGGTCCCCGTGCGCGCAAGGCCTGGCAGCGCGGTCGACACCTGCTGGGCCAGAGCATCGTCCTGCGACTGCAGCAGAATCCGATCGAGCGCCGCTTTCAGATCGTCATGTTCGGGTGCCAGCGTGTCCAGCCAGCGCCGGCGTGATTCACGATCGAGCGGCAGCACCTCATCGAGCAGCCGGCTCATCCGTGTCAGTTGCTCGGCCGAGAGCACGATCGACGCTCCGCGTCTCCTAGTGGACTGCCGCAGCGGAACGATACCGCCCGATTCCGCATCGTGGGCCGGTCTGCGCGACAATAGGAAGCGTAGGGGGCTCGGAGCAGGCCTCGAGGCAGGGAGCGGCGATGCTTTGGCGGGTCGTGTTTTTCGTGGCTGCTTTGCTCGTCGGCATCGCGCTGTTCAGCGTGGGCGGCGCCTGGCGCATGTGGCCGCTTCAGATTGCGGGGCTCGCGCTGGTGATCGGCTGCATCTTTGCGGGCTTCCGCTGGTCGCTGCGCCAGTTCAAGCCGCCGCCCATTAAACCCGCCTCCAATCCGGCCTGGGCGATGCGCGACCAGCCTCCGCCCGGTCCGGGCGAGCCTCCGACCTCGTGAACCGTAGCCGCGGCAGCCGTTAGCGTCAGGAACGCGCGGAGCGGCGTTCGGCGGCGCCGCGTGCGGAGGCTTTTCCGTTCGCGCGCCGCAACGCGGCCGCACGCGCAGCACCGCGCTTGACCGTCACGCCGCGCGCGACTTTCGGAGCGGCAGGCGCCACAGAGCGCGTTACCCCCTGCGGCGCCTGGGCCGCCTCTTCCTTGATTGCCCACAGTTTGAGCAGCTCGGCCTGGGTCGGGATCGACCCGTTGGCTGCGCGCGCGCGCCGAGCCACGACCGACTCGCGCACGATCTTCTCGACCACGTCGAGGGGCAACCGATTGAAATCCGAAAACCGGATGAAGCTGCGCGCCGCGTTCACTCCGGCCAGCGCCTCCTTGTGGCGCAACACGACCTCGTGCTCCGCTACGTACAACGACATGTGGCGACGCCCCGATTCGAGAGCGAACAGCGGCCCGTCCAGTTCGTAAAAGGCCAGCCCATAGCGCATGCTTTCGCGCACGCCGCGCGCGGAACGGCGAATCATGCTGCACACGCGCGCCATGGCGACCCGGCGGTCAGGCGGCAAATCCCGCAAGTAGGCGCCTACCGTCGTGGCTGTGGTGATCATGCTTTTCGACTCCGCGTTCGCGACTGCTCCGCAGCGGTTATTTTAACCGAACGTGTCCCCCGCGGATTGGGGAGGCCCAGGGGCTATCGAATCCCCGAGCCGGGCCATAAAGTGGGCCAGACTCGGTGCTTAAGAAACCGGATAATTGTTATATTCGGTGGCTAGCCCGCCACCAGAGCGCACCGGGCGAATGGCGCCGTGATGGTGCCGATTGTCGCTTGTCCACGACGGGCGGTGGGCGATCGCTCCGAGTTCGGGCCGCAGAGCCAGCGCTGAATCAGGATCCAAGCACGTGGTGTTTTCGTTTTTCAAGAAGGACGCGAAACCCGCGAAGAAAACCGCGACCCGCGCGGCGCACCCGCATGCGGGACGCTCGCCCGCGCGACCGGCAACGCACGACGCACGTTCCTTGTCGCGTCCGCTGCCAGGCCCGGTGAACCGCTCGCTGAATCGCAATTCCTCCAACACCGGCGTGCCGAGCTTTGCAACGACCGAGAACGCGATCCCCGATCGGGAGCTCGCGCGCAGCCTGGCAATGGCCACCGCCGCGAAGATCGACGCGATCGAATCGGAGATGTCGCAGGATTTCCTGCGTCCGCGCGGCGCTCCGGTACGCGACCTCGCGGCCAATTCGGTACTGACCGCCCCGCCCCCAGCCGAGGCGTCAGCGCAATCGCAGGCGCCCGAGCTTCCGGCGCTCGACTTCGATGCGGTGTCGGCCCAGCCGAATAAGCACGAGGAGCCCTTCGATCCCGGCGAGGACGCCACCAGCTATGGCATCGAAGCGGTCGAATTGGGAGCCGCCGACTCCGGATCCGCTCTGGACGAGGCCGCAATCCTGTTCGCCAACGGGCAGGATCAGGCAGCGGAGACCGTGCTGCGCTCGGCAATCGAGGCCGATCGCCTCGGCGCAGCGAGCGAGCGTGGCTGGCTGATGCTGTTCGAGTTCCTGCAGCAGCGCGACGACAAGGCGGGGTTCGAGCGCCTCACGATGCAGTACGCGCTTCGATTCGAACATTCGGCCCCGGCATGGATCGAGTACGAGCGGGCCGAGCCGCGCGCCGAGGCAAAGAGCGATACCCCGACGGTGCGCCTCCCGGGTCAGATCAGCGCCAACATCGTGAAGCCGCTGGAGCAACTGAAAGCGTTCGCGATGACCCACGCTACACTGGCGGTGGATCTATCGGATGTGCGCATCATCGATACCGTCGGTGCCGAGCTTCTGCTGCGCGTGTTCAACGCCTTCAAACGTTCCAGCCACGAGCTGATCGTGCACGGTGCGGACCATCTGGTCGGGCCGTTGCGGACCGCGATCGAGCCGGGTCGGCGCGACAGCTCGGACGCGTGCTGGATGCTGCTGCTGGACGCGCAGCGGCTGTTGGATCTGCAGAACGACTTCGAGGAGACGGGCATCCAGTATTGCATCACCTACGAGGTGTCACCGCCGTCGTGGGAGCCGTTCTCGTCGAACATCAAGACATCCGCAGCGGCTGCGCCGGCGGCAGGCGCGCGCGATCCGCTCGACTGGCGTGGCGAGATCGCGGGCGACGGCGAGCCCCTGTTCAGCCGCATGGTCTCAAGCGCTCGTTCGCAGCCGCGCCTGACGATCGAATGCCGCCATCTGCGGCGCGTCGCCTTCTCGGCGGCTTCGACGCTGCTCGGGCACGTGATCAAGCTGCAGCAGCTCGGCACCACGGTGGAGTTCCGCAACGTCAACACCCTCGTCGGCGCGCTGTTGCAGCTTCTCGGCGTTTCGTCGGTGGCCCAGGTCCAGTTGCGGCGCAACTGAAACAGGCGCAGCCGCCGCAGCCTCGGTCCGGCGCCGAACTCCGGTGGTGCAAGGGCATTCGACTTCGCGCATCCGCCTTTCGATTTCAACTCCAGGCACTCCGATTCCGATGAGCGACTTCCACGGCACCACGATCCTTTCGGTGCGTCGCGGCGCATCGGTCTCGATGGGGGGCGACGGACAGGTCACCTTGGGCAACATCGTTGTGAAGCGCACCGCGCGCAAGGTGCGGCGCATGTACCACGACCGCGTGCTGGCGGGTTTCGCCGGCGCCACCGCCGACGCGTTTACGCTGTTCGAACGGTTCGAGGCGCGCCTGGACAAGCATCAGGGCAACCTGATGCGCTCGGCCGTCGAGCTGGCCAAGGACTGGCGCACGGACAGGATCCTGCGCCGCCTGGAGGCGATGCTGGCGGTGGCCGACCATGAATCGTCGCTGATCATCACCGGCACGGGCGACGTCCTCGAGCCGGAATTGGGACTGGTCGCGATCGGTTCGGGCGGTCCCTACGCGCAGGCCGCCGCGCGTGCCCTGTTGGACAATACGGATCTGAACCCGGCCGAGATCGTGGCGCGCGCGCTGGCGATCGCGGCCGACCTGTGCATCTATACCAACCAGAGCCAGACGATCGAGACGCTCGAATAGGTCGCTGCTTGCGCCGATGATGACGCCGAAGGAAATCGTCCACGAACTGAACAAGCATATCGTCGGCCAGCAACGCGCCAAGCGCGCTGTGGCGGTGGCGCTGCGAAACCGCTGGCGCCGCCAGCACGTTCCCGAGCCGTTGCGGAGCGAGATCGCGCCGAAGAACATCCTGATGATCGGCCCGACGGGAGTGGGCAAGACCGAGATCGCGCGTCGTCTGGCGCGGCTGGCGGATGCGCCCTTCATCAAGGTGGAAGCGACCAAGTTCACCGAGGTCGGATACGTCGGGCGCGACGTCGATTCGATCATTCGCGACCTGGCGGACATCGCCGTCAAGCAGACGCGCGAGAGCGAGATGCGCAAGGTTCGCGCGCGCGCCGAGGAGTCGGCCGAGGAGCGCCTGCTGGACGTGCTGGTGCCGCCGACGCGTGCCGGATTCGGGGAGGCCGAGCGCGAAACCGAGGGCGGAACGCGCCAGAAGATGCGCAAGAAGCTGCGCGAGGGCGAGCTCGACGAAAAGGAGATCGAGATCGAGCTGGCTGCGCCAATGGCGCAGCTGGAGGTGCTGGCTCAGCCGGGAATGGAGGAGCTCACGCAGCAGATCCAGTCAATGTTCCAGAGCCTGGGCGGCTCGCGCCGCCGCGCCCGCAAGCTGAAGGTGCGCGAGGCGCTGCGCGCGCTGGTCGACGAGGAGGCGGCGCGCCTGGTCAACGACGACGAGCTCAAGCTCAAGGCGATCGCCAACGTCGAGGCCAACGGCATCGTGTTCCTGGACGAGATCGACAAGATCGCGACGCGCACCGATGTGCAGGGCGCGGATGTCTCGCGCCAGGGCGTCCAGCGCGATCTTCTGCCGCTGGTGGAAGGCACCACCGTCAACACGAAGTACGGGATGATCCGTACCGACCACGTCCTGTTCATCGCCAGCGGTGCGTTTCACCTATCCAAGCCGTCGGACCTGATGCCGGAGCTGCAAGGGCGCTTCCCGATCCGGGTCGAGCTCGAATCGCTCACTGCCGCCGATTTCGAGCGCATTTTGACCGGCACTGATGCTTGCCTTGTGCGCCAGTATCAGGCGCTGCTCGAGACCGAGGGCGTCACGCTCGAGTTCACGCCCGACGGCGTCTCGCGCCTGGCGCAGATCGCCTTCACGATCAACGAGCGCACCGAGAACATCGGGGCGCGGCGCCTGCACACGGTGATGGAGAAGCTTCTCGAGGGCATCTCCTACGAGGCGGCGAGCCAGGGCGCGCAACGCGCCGTGATCGACTCGGCATACGTCGAGGGGCGGCTGGCGGAGCTGGCGCGCAACGAGGATCTGGCGCGCTACGTGCTCTGACGCGGGTGGCGATCCAATGGTCAAGACATTGAAGACGCGCCAGAAGCTCGTCTATCGCACGGACGGTCTGCGCCCACGCAACCCGGTTGCCGTGGCGGCGCGCAAGAGGGCCGCAGGCCCGCACGCGGACACTCCAGGCGCGCGCCGCCAGGAGGCGAAACGGCGCCTGCGGCGCCTGCTGGGCGAGAGCTGAGGTCCGCAGCGCCACTGCAAACCTTACGGGCCGGTGCGCGATGCTAGACTGAAGTGGCAAGCCGCCCTTGCCCTCATCGAACGCAGCGAATCCCGCCGAACGCATCCCGCTGAACACATGCCGATGGACCGGGCACAGATTCCGACCGAGCTCAAGGCCGAGATCCTGTCCGAGGCACTTCCGTACATCCGCCGGTTCCATGGCCGCACGATCGTCGTCAAGTACGGCGGCAACGCGATGACCCAGCAAGCGCTGAAGGAGAGCTTCGCGCACGACGTGGTGCTGCTGAAGCTGGTCGGTATGAAGCCGATCGTCGTGCACGGCGGCGGGCCGCAGATCGATGACGCGCTGGAGCGGGTCGGCAAGAAGTCGCGGTTCATCCAGGGCATGCGGGTGACCGACGCCGAGACGATGGAGATCGTCGAGTGGGTGCTGGCCGGCCAGGTCCAGCAGGAAATCGTGATGCTGATCAACCGGTTCGGCGGGCAGGCGGTCGGCCTGACCGGCAAGGACGGTGGCCTGATCCGGGCGCGCCGGATGCGGCTTGCCGACCGCGACGACCCCGAGCGCGTGCACGACCTCGGGCAGGTCGGCGAGATCGAAGGGATCGATCCGTCGCTGGTGCGCTCGCTGCAGGACGGCGCGTTCATCCCGGTGATCTCGCCGATAGGGTTCGGCGCCGACGGGCTTTCCTACAACATCAACGCCGACCTGGTCGCCGGCAAGATCGCGCAGACGCTGGGTGCGGAAAAGCTGGTGCTGCTGACCAACACGCCCGGTGTGCTCGACCGCGAAGGCAGGCTCATCACCGGACTGACGGCCGCGCGGATCGAGGAGCTTTTCGCCGACGGCACCATCTCGGGCGGGATGCTGCCGAAGATCTCGTCGGCGCTGGAAGCGGCCCACGGCGGCGTGAACTCGGTGCACATCATCGACGGACGCGTCGACCACTGCCTGCTGCTGGAGATCCTGACCGACCGCGGCGTGGGCACGATGATCCGTTCCCACTGAAGCACGGTCGCTTTGAGCCGGCAGGTCTGGTTCTTCGATCTCGACGACACGCTGCACGAAGCGTCGCACGCCATTTTCGCGGCCATTGACGCCCGGATGACGGACTTCGTCCAGCACCACCTGGACTTGAGCCGCGAGCAGGCCGCCTTTTTGCGCGTGCAGTACTGGCGCCGCTACGGGGCGACGATGCTCGGGTTGGTTCGCCATCACGGCGTTAATGCGCAGCATTTTTTGCGCGAAGTGCACGATTTTCCGGTAGAGGAGCTGATGCGGGCCGAGCGGGGGCTGGCACGCATGCTTGCGCGCCTGCCGGGCCGCAAGGTGCTGCTGACCAATGCGCCGGACTCGTACGCAGCGCGCGTGCTACGGCACCTCGGCCTGCACCGCCACATCCGCACGCGCTACCCGATCGAGCGGCTGCGCCTGCACGGGCACTTCCGGCCCAAACCGTCGGTCGCGATGCTGCGAGCCGTACTGGCCCGTGAAGGCCTGGCAGGACGCGCCAACGCCGTCCGCGCGGTGCTGGTCGACGACAGCTTGCAGAACCTCAAAGCCGCGCGCGAAGCCGGCTTCGTCCCGGTGCTGCGAATCGGACCGGCCGCGCGCCGGCCGCTGGCCGGCGGCCGATTCCTCGCCGCCAGGGTGCGCACGGTGCGGCAGCTGCGGCGGCGTCTGGTGCCCTTACGCTAAGCTTGCGCGCCGCAGTACCGGGCAGCGGACAGCGGCCGCTTTTTGCCCCGCCCATCCACCCAGCACCGGAGGACACATGGCGAACTCGGAACCCGGATTGTTGCGCCGGACTCTCGGAGGTTTCCTGCGCGCACTCGACACGGCCCGCCGCGTGGTGGTGAACGCGATCTTCCTGCTGATCGTCATTGCGCTCCTCGCAGCCCTTTTTACCGGCACCCGCCTGCGGCTGGCAGACAACACGGCACTGGTGCTCGCGATCCGGGGTGACCTGGTCGAGCAGTACACCGGCAGTGCGCGCGAAGCCACCCTCGAGGAATCCCTCAGCGGCGTGCAACGCGAAACGCAGCTGCGCGACGTCACCGCCGCACTGGACGCGGCCGCGCACGACCCCAGGATCACGCGGGTGCTGCTGATCCTGGATGACATGGGCAGTGCCGGAATGGCAAAGCTCGACGAGGTCGGGTCGGCACTCGACCGGTTCCGCGCGGCCGGCAAGCAGGTTTTCGCGTGGGGCTCGCAGATGACGCAGGGCCAGTACTACCTGGCAGTGCACGCCGATCAGGTTTACCTGCATCCGGGCGGCGCCGTGCTGCTGACGGGGCTGGGCGGCTATCGCAACTACTACCACGATGCACTCGACCACCTCGGCGTCACCGTCAACGTGTTCCGCGTCGGCAAGTACAAGAGCTTCGTTGAGCCGTTCATCAACAATGCGCCCTCGCACGACGCGCTGGAAGCCGACATGTTCTGGCTCAGCGACGCCTGGAAGAACTACACGGACCAGGTCGAACAGGCGCGCAAGCTGGCGCCGGGATCGATCAACCGCTTGATCGACGAGCTGCCGGCACGTCTGTCCGCCTCTGGCGGCGACCCGGCCAAACTGGCTCTTGCGGAAAAGCTGGTCGACGCGCTGATGACCCGCGACGAACTGCGCGCGATGATGGTCAAGCGCGGTGCCCAGGACTCCGAGCACAGGACGTTCCGCCAGGTGTCGTTCCAGGAGTACCGCAACTCGCTGCCGGACAGCGGCGATCGCAATGCGCAGGTGGCGGTGGTGGTGGCCGAGGGGGACATCGTCGACGGCGAGGCGCCGCAGGGCGCCGTCGGCGGCCGTTCCACCTCCGACCTGATCCGCCGCGCGCGCGACGACGACACCGTCAAGGCGCTGGTGCTGCGGGTTGACTCTCCCGGCGGAAGCGCATTCGGAGCCGAGCTGATCCGGCGCGAGCTCGAAATCACGCGAAAAGCGGGCAAGCCGGTCATTGTGTCGATGAGCGACGTGGCGGCCTCCGGCGGATACTGGGTATCGACGTCGGCCGACGAGGTGCTCGCCGATCCGGCCACGATCACGGGCTCGATCGGAGTGTTCGGCCTGCTGCCGACGTTCGACAAGACGTTGGACAAACTCGGCGTGCACACCGGCGGAGCAACTACCACGTGGCTGGCAGGAGAACCGGATGTGCGACGGCCGCTCGATCCGCGGCTGAGCCAGGTGATACAGACGACCGTCAGCCACGTTTACCAGGAGTTCCTCGCGCGGGCAGCCGCAAGCAGGCACCAGTCGGCCGAGGCAATTGAGCAGGTTGCGCAAGGCCGGGTCTGGACTGGCAGGCAGGCGCGCGAGCGAGGCCTGGTCGACGGGTTCGGGGGATTGGGCGACGCAATTCATGACGCGTCGCAGCATGCAAAATTAGGGGCCGGATTCAGGACGACCTACATAGAGCTTGAACCGAAGGGGTTGAATCGGTTCCTGGACCTCCTGGCGGACCGGATTGCACACGCTGCCCTGAACATGGTCGGCCCGCTGCCGGCACGATTTGCGCATCTTATATCGATTCCCGCGAGAGTGAGTGAATACTTTTCATCGCTCCTGGCTGGCCACACCACGCCCGCAAACGTGCTGGCGCACTGCCTTTGCCAGGCACCGTAGCTGCCATTTTCGGTAACCGCTTTCGCTTGGATCGCGTGACAGGTGCCGTGACACGGTGCAGCAACGCGTTGCCGGTAAGTAATTCCCCACGTTCCAGGCGATTCGGGCAGAATTTGCCGCTCGCCTGAGCCAGCTCCATGGACCTTCCGGGTCACACAGCCGAAAGCGCCGAAACCGGCCGAACCCGCCGCAAGCCGGGAACGCGGCGTCTGCAGATCCTGCAGACGCTCGCGTCGATGCTGGAGGATCCGCGCGGAGAGAAAGTCACGACCGCCGCCCTTGCTGCCAAGCTGGAGGTGTCGGAAGCGGCGCTGTATCGCCATTTCGCAAGCAAGGCCCAGATGTTCGAGGGGTTGATCGAGTTCATCGAGACGACGATCTTCGGACTAATCAATGACATATCGGGCAAGGAAGTGTCCGGATTGCGCCAGGCGCGGCGGATCGTCCAGATGCTGCTCGAATTCGCCCAGACCAACCGCGGCATGACCCGGGTGTTGACGGGCGATGCCCTGGTCAACGAGAACGACCGGCTGCAGGACCGGATGAACCAGCTGCTGGAGAGGATCGAAGCGTCGCTGCGCCAGAGCCTGCGGGTGGCAGCAACTCAGGGCGAGCTGCCGGCTGAGCCGGACGCTGCAGCGCGTGCCTCCCTGGCAGTAGCGTACGTACTGGGTCGCTGGCACCGTTTCGCCAAGAGCGGGTTTCGCAAGCAACCGACCGACGGCCTGGAGGCGCAGCTCGGAATGCTGATCGGCGCTGCACCCTGAAGGGCTGCTAAGCGCTGCTGTCAGCGCAATCAAAGCCGATCCAGCTGGTGCAGCACGCGCGCAAGCTCGCGCGGCTTCATGTGGCCGATGACCGGCGGCACGCGGTTCTTGAACTTGCGGAAGTAATAGCGGATCGCGTCGACCGACAGCCCCAGCCACGCCGCGATCTCGTCGTCGGCCGACCCCTTTAACCCTGCCCGCAGCACGTCCGCCTCGCGCGCCGAGAAGCGCATCGCCAGCAGCTCGGCAATGAAAGGCCGGTGGCGCAGCTCCAGCAAAACCGCCAGGCGCTGCGTTGCGTAGAACAGCGCCAGTACCTCGGACTCCTCCGGCGGGCGCGCCGTGAAAACGAAAAGCGTGCCGCGCGTCAAGCGCCCGCGAGCGGGAACAACCGCCAGATGCTGCGCTCCGCCAGCGGCATTGCGTTGCAGCCAGGCCTCCAGCGTCTCGACGTTTCGGACTTGCGAACGCAACCACGCGACGTGGGCGGCCACTGTTGCAACCAGCGGACGCCATTCCTGGCGTGCGCGCAATGCCAGCGGATCGCGCTCGCCGATCAGGGTCGCATACAGCGCACGCAGGTCACGTTGCATCGAGCCGTGCATGTGCACGGGTGCGCAAGCCAGCCCCGTCGCTCCCGAATCGGCCAGCACGCACAGGCAATGCGACACCGGCAGCAGCTGGCTCAGCCGTTCGTTCAGCTCGGCGTCGAGCCTTGTGCCGGGCACCGTTCGCAGCGGCGCCAGCACCTCATCGATGCGGGCGTGCGCGGCGCACGGCCACGGGTCGAGCGAGGAAATGCTTGCGTCCATGCTGGGACCTCCCGGTATGGCAACACTACGTCCGGCGTGCGCTCGGCGCATCAGGCGTTTTCGCGCTCGCGACTCATGCGTCTTCCATGGCGCGAGCGCTACCGCTACCGCCGGCTGCGGTGCCGTGGGGGCGCTGAGCCATGACAATCGCCGGCTTGATTCACCGCGCTTGCAACAGACTCGATGAAACCGCTAGTGGTCGCGATCGCTGCGCTTTTCGCGCTCTCGACCCGGGCAGCTGGCCCCGGTCCGTTCGATCTGGCGCAGCGGATCAGCGCCGATCCCGCCTCCACCCGCAGCGAGGTGCTGGGGCTGTGCTGGTGCGGCGGCACGCCCTGCGGCTATCTGGTCCGGATGTACGTGCCGGTCGCTTTCGTGGAAACGGTGCGGAACAGCGCAGATTCGTTGCTCGGTGTGCAGTTTGCAGTGCCGGCGGCCACCGACGCCGCCGATACCGTGAGCTCCTCGCAGTCCGCGCTCGACAACACGGCAGAAGCGAACGCCTGGCTGCTGAGCGACGCTGCCTGGCAGTTGGCGAAAAGCGTGCCCTGCATGCGCTGCCAGCCCTCGGACGCCCGCTCTCCGGCGCCGGCCCCGCCGATGGCGGCCGACCTCGCGTGTGGCAGCACCATAGCGGTACTGAACGCGCTGGCATCGAGCGCCGCGTCCTCGCTTGCTTCGACGCTGACCCCGCTCGTGTACGCGTCAACAGCCGATGCCGCCAACTGGCGCACCGGCTGTCGCGACCTGGCTTGCGCCCAGGACTGGCTTGCACAGGTCGAAGCCTGCATGTCGGGGGCACCTGCGTCGGACGCGTCGGTGGAATCGGTGGCATCGGTGGTTGCCGTGACCACGCCCGCGTGCGTAGGCAA
>Ga0187846_10001175_pt1 | contig 14818 bp, 13 predicted proteins | sample TC_taG_FD_161473 | JGI IMG/M metagenome (GOLD analysis project Ga0187846, IMG submission 161473) | Biofilm microbial communities from the roof of an iron ore cave, State of Minas Gerais, Brazil - TC_06 Biofilm (v2) | ecosystem: Environmental > Terrestrial > Deep subsurface > Cave > Wall biofilm...
ATCCGAGCAGGCGACCGTACATTTCCTTGCTGTCCATCGCGCACCTCCTGCCAGCCATGCGCGATAGCGTAGATCAACCCCCAGAAAACCCGGATGGGCCCGTTTTTTTAGTGTGCAATCGGTCAGATTCGTGCGCTTCCGATCGTATTCGCTTAAGAGATATATTCTAGGTCGTGCCAATTTCAAAGGAAATATTCACACATCGAGCCAACCCTCGCTCATCGATATCTCCTACGCCTCGCCACCGCTCCCGCCCCCAGAACGCGCAGCTCTGTGCGTGTGATGTTCCACGGACGCTGGGGCCTTCAAGGAGCGCTCACTTTTCACTGGAATCGGCAGCTTCTATTATCCAGGCGCTTCCGGTAGTCGGCGTTACCACTCGAATCGTAAACGGCGTGCAGACCTTCCCCGACAGCGCGGATCCCGGGTCAGGCGCAATCGCCAACCCGATGGCGCAGTCCCAGCCCGAGGCTTTGCAAAGCCTCGACAGCGCTCTTGCGCTCGTGGCCAAGGTCAAGGAAATGTACGAGCGCGATCCCCAGGACTACCTCGAGCGCGTCAGCCTTGCCCTCGCGGGAGTACGGACGCTGGGCCGGCCGGATCTGGAGATGCAATTGACGTACTACCGGGCGTGCGCGGCCGATGTGCTGGGGCGCTTCGAGGACGCGTACGCGACGATGAAGCGGGCCGACGATCTGGCCTTGGCGCTGTCCGATACCCTTTGGCAGGGCAAGACCGCGGGGGCCCTGGGAGGGCTGCTGGTCGGGCGTGGCGATACCACCGGTGCGGTCGAGCAACTCGAAAGATCGCTGCCTCTGCGCCGGGCCGCCAGCGACCGCCAGGGGGAGGCGACATCACTGAACAATCTCGGGTTTGCGTACCTGGCCATGCACGGTTTCGAGGATCGCGCTGTGGAGCTGTTCGAGAAGGCGCGCCGCCTCTGGATCGAAGTTGGCGACGCCAGCGACGGCGCCCTCGCACTCGATAACATCGCGTGGGGAGAACTGTCCATGGCCGAACGCCTCTGGGACAGCGACGAGCCGGCCGGGCGGCGCGGCGCCGAACGCGCCTACGCGGCGGCCGAACAAGCGTACCGGGAGGGCGACGCAGAGCGGATTCCGCGCGTTGCGATCGACGCCCGCTTGGCCTACGCCGGGGCCGCGACCTTACTGGGCCGCACCGCGGAGGCCTTTTTGCAACTCGACGCGGCCCGCGACCTGTTGTCGCGCTTCCGCTCGGCCGTTCTGGAGATCGAATGGCGCCTCGCGCTGGGCCGGGCCTTGCGCGCGACCGGCGCTGCTTCCGGGGCGATCGCGCACCTGCGCGAGGCCGAGCGGCTGGCGTTGGAGAGCGATCGCCCGGTGCACCGCGCTCGCGTGCTGCGAGAGCTGTCGCTGGCGCAGGAAGCCGGGGGTGACGATGCCGGGTCCTTGGCGACCTTTCGCCTGTATCACAGGCTATCGGAGGAGCTGAGGGACCGCGCGGCGGATCGGCAGGCCCAGGCCTTGAACAGCCGGTGGGCGCTGGAGCGGGCCGAGCACGCGACCGAGGTCGAGCGCCTGCGAGCGGCGTGGCTGGAGGAACAGAACCGGACGCTTTCGGTGCACGCCTTGCAGGATGGATTGACGGAGCTGCCGAACCGGCGCGCCTTCGATGCACGCCTGCGCGATTTTCTCGCGCGTGGTCGCGAGGGGCGGGCGCTCGCGTTGGCGGATATCGATCACTTCAAGGAGATCAACGACCGCCATTCCCACCTCGTGGGCGACGACGTGCTGCGGCGCCTGGGGCAGCTGCTCCGCGCGGGCGTGCGCGACCTCGACTTCGCCGCCCGCTTCGGTGGGGAGGAATTCGCGCTGCTGTTCGTCGATGTCGATTGGGCGCGCGCGCGGGCTGCTTGCGAGCGCTTGCGGCAAATGATCGCGGCCCAGCCCTGGGGAGAGCTCATCCCGGATCTGCAGGTGACGATCAGCATCGGCCTGGCGATGATCCGGCCGGGCGAGGATTCGGTGGCGGCGTTGTCGCGGGCGGACCGCGCGCTCTATCTGGCGAAGGTGTCGGGACGCAACCGCGTGGTTCTCGACGACGCGCCAGACGGGTAGTCAACCCCGGCGGCGCAAGGCGAGGACCAGGGTCGCGCTCAGAACGACGAACCAGATCAGCGCCCAGGCCGGCATCGACAGTTTCAGGAACGTCCAATCGATCTGCGTACAGTCGCCGTAGCCCTGGAAGATCCGGGGCAGTGCGCGCCCCAGCGGCAGATTCGTCAGAAGGTACTGCAGCGACGGACCGCACGAAGATTGCTCCGGTGGGAACAATTGCAGGCGCACGTGCCAGGCCGCCACGCCTGCGCCGCAAAGTCCCGACAGCAAGGCGAGCAGGGCGCTAGCTGCGGAGGCGCGGCCCGGCAGCACGCCCGCCAGCCCGGCGAAGATGGCGAGCAGAAGGAACGCGTAGCGCTGCAGGATGCACAGCGGGCACGGTTCGAGGTCGTCGACGCGCTGCACCACCAGTGCGGCGCCGATCAGCGCAAACGCAACCAGCGCCGTCAGCCAGAACAGGGCGCGGCGGCGCCTGCGCGCAATCAAGTCACTGGATTCGAACATGTCGAACATCCTTTCATGGTGCCGCCCTGCGCGGCGCAGGTTTGCCGCCCACCAGCGCCTGCAGTTTCGGGAAAATCTTCGGCGCGCCGCACACGACGTCGCCGCTCTGTAGGAAGTCACCGTCTCCACGCGAATCGCCGATCAGGCCTCCAGCCTCGACGATCAGAAGGCTGCCGGCGGCGACATCCCAAGGGGACAGGCCGAATTCCCAGAAACCGTCCAGCCGTCCGGCTGCCACGTAGGCCAGATCCAGCGCGGCGGCTCCTGCCCTGCGCACGCCCGCGGTGTTGTTGGCGACGCGCTTGAAACCCTCGACGTATTCCTCCAGCAGTTCGATCCTACGGAACGGAAAGCCGGTTCCGATCAGACAGTCGTGCAGCTGATCTCGCTTGGACGCGCGCAAGCGCCGGTCGTTCAGGAACGCGCCGCGCCCGCGGGTTGCGGTGAACAGCTCGTTGCGGCTCGGGTCGTAGACGACCGCCTGCGTGATGTGGCCGCGGTGCTTCAGCCCGATCGACACCGCGAACTGCGGGAACCCGTGGATGAAATTGGTGGTGCCGTCGAGCGGATCGATGATCCAGAGGTAGTCCGGATCGCCAGCGTCGCTGGCACCGGACTCCTCGGCCAGGATCGAATGATTCGGGTACGCTGTCTTCAGGGTCGAGATGATCGCCTGTTCGGCCGCCCGATCCACTTCGGTGACGAAATCGCTGTGCCCCTTGCTCGAGACCCGGACCAGGTCCAGGTCCAGGCTCGCCCGGTTGATGATCGAGCCTGCCTTGCGCGCCGCCTTCACGGCGGTGTTGAGCATCGGATGCATCGGTTCTTGCGAGAGGAAAGACCAAAATCCTGGCACGCCATGCAAGCGCCGGATTCTATAGATACCCCAGAGGATGGTCTGAGCGAGCCTGCACACGGAGTCGGTGCGCCCGAACCGAACCAGGTGCGCTTCGTGCTGGTCGAGCCGTCCCATTGCGGCAACATTGGCGCGGCGGCGCGCGCAATCCGCACGATGGGGTTCCAGGATCTGTCCGTGGTGGCGCCGCGCGAACCGCAGTACCGCGCCGACGACGAGGCCGTTGCGCTGGCGGCGCATGCGGCCTCGGTCCTGCGCGGGTCGGTGTCGCACTCCACCCTGCTGGAGGCGCTGGACGGCGTGAGCCTTGCGTTCGCGATGACCGGCTATTCGCGCCAATTTGGTCCGCCGCATCTTGCGCTGCGCGAGGCCGCCGCTAGCGCCTCCACCTGGCTGCGACGGCGGCGCGGGGCGGTGGCTTTCGTATTCGGCACCGAGCGTACCGGGCTGCTGAACCGGGATGTGCTGCGGTGCCATTACAGCTGCGCGATACCCGCCGATCCAGAGCTCGGATCGATGAACCTGGCGCAGGCGGTGCAGGTGACGGCTTATGAAATGCGCTGCGCGCTCTCGCAGCCCGGCGCTACCGACCTCGCGGAAGGCGATCTGCCGGGTCGCGCTTCGGTCCAGACGCTGGAGCGGCTGTTCCTGATGCTGGAGCAGGCGCTCGCGACGATCGGCTTTTACGATCCGGCGCAACCCCGTCAGACGATGGCACGGCTGCGCAGCCTGCTGGCGCGCGCACAGCTCAGCGCAAGCGAAGCGGAGTTGCTGATGGGGATCTGCGCCGCGATCGTGCAACCGAAGCCGGCGCGGGCCGGCCGCAAGTCGCGCGAAACTCGCGGTTGACAACAACCGTCGCGGCAAACCGCCGGTCAATCGGAGTCAGTCGGAGTCCGCGCGGGGATCGAAGCGGCAGATCCGGTTGCCTCCCGCCCGCTTGGCGCGGTACATCGCCCGGTCCGCCTGCTCGAGCAACTGGGTCGGTTCGCCGGCGCCGTCTTGCGGGAAGAACGAGACACCTATGCTGGCGGAACGCTGCAGCGCGAGCTCCCCTACCGGGATCTTGGCTGAGACGGCCTGCAGCAGGCGGCCCAGGATCGGATCGGCTTCCTCGAGGCTCTCCAAGCCGCCCAAGACGGCGACGAACTCGTCGCCGGCGAGGCGCGCCACGGTGTCTTCCTCGCGCAGCGCCGTTTTCATCGACTGCGCGATCGCCACCAGGAATTCGTCTCCCACGGCATGCTCGAAGTCGTCGTTGACGGATTTGAAGTCGTCCAGATCCAGCAGCGCCACCGCCAGCGCGGTTCCGCGCCGCTGGTTGTGCCGGATCGCCTGGCGCAGGCGGTCGGCCAGAAGCACCCGGTTCGGCAAGCCGGTCAGAGCATCGTAATGGGCCAGGCGCTCGAGCTGCTGCTCGTGCTCCTTGATGTGGGTGATGTCGACGAACATCCCGACGTAGTTCTGGGTGCGCCCCATCGCGTCCTGCACGGCGCTGATATTCAGCGCCACCGCATAGATCTCTCCGTTCTTGCGCCGGTTCCAGATCTCGCCCGACCACTGGCCTTTCTCTGTCAGCGCGCCCCACATCTGGCCATAGAACTCCGCAGCGTGGCGTCCGGATCGCAGCAGGCGCGGGTTGCGCCCGATCGCCTCGTCGCGCCCGTAACCGGTGGTGCGGGTGAAGGCTGCGTTCACGTCGATGATGTTCGCCTCTGCGTCCGTGATCACGATGCCTTCGGCCGCGTGGGTGAACACACCAGCGGCGAGCTTCAGCCGCGATTCGGTCTGCTTGCGCTCGGTGATATCGCGCGAAGCGGCCCAGACCAGCGTCCGGTCTGCGTACGAAACCGCCTTGGCGCTGATTTCCACGTCGATGAGCGCTCCGTCCTTGCGACGATGCCGCGTCTCGAACACCCGCTCGCGCCGCAGCAGCTCGGGCAGCCTCGAGCGGATTTCCTCGCGCGAGAAGTACGCCTCCCACTGCCAAACTTTCATCTGCAGCAGTTCCCGGCGTGTGTAGCCGAGCATGCGGCAGAACTTCTCGTTGACTTCGACGACACCTCCCTCCGGATCCACCACGTGAATACCGTCGCCCGACGTCTGCACCAGCGCCTCGAATTTCTCCTTTTCACGGGCGAGCTCCGCAGCGTGCAACGCACGCTGCTGATCGGTCACGTCCTGCAACGTACCGGCAAGGCACTCGACTTCGCCGTCGGTGTCGATGCGGGTGCCACCGCGCATCTGCCCGACAAGCACCTGGCCATTCGCTGCGTGCAAGCGGAGCACGAGCTCGAACGGCGGCCCGCCTTTGGCCAGCTGCGAGATCGCCTCGGCAAGCGCTCGCTGGTCCTGCTGATCGAGCCGTGCCAGCAGGGGCTCCAGTCCCGGCGCCGCCGATGCCTCAACGCCCAGCAGGGCGAGGATCTCGCCGGACCACGTCCAGCGGCCGCTGCGTGGATCGCACTGCCACCTTCCGAGGCGCGCCAAGCGCTGCGCCTCCACCAGGTTCTCTTCGCTCTGCTTCAGCTCGCGGAACAGCAAGCGGACCGGATTGCGAAGCCCGGTGACTACGAGCGCCTTGTACACGCAGTAGAAGGCGCCGATTTTCAGCAGATGGCCGATCGCGCTGAATATATGCGGGTCGAACGAGTACATCGTAAAGCACAGTTCGATCGCGATCATTCCCGCCATCGCCCAGCCGAGCAGCCGGTACACGAGAGGATCGAAGGAGCGCCGGTTGCGCTTCAGCAGGAAGAGATTGAGCGCGAAGACGCCGCAGATGAAATACTCGCTGCCGACCTTGAAGGGGGTCAGGCCGCGTCCGGGAACGAAGCACGCGGGGTAGACATGGAAGACCAGGATCGACGCTGTCAGCGCGACAGTAACCGCTAGCGCCGCGCCGGTCAGCAGCGCGCGGTTCAGCGGGCCGCGCGCTCCGAGCGCACCGAATCCCGCCAGCAGGCCGAGCGATTGAACGTAGTGCGCTGCGGTCGCGAACTGCAGACCATAGTACGCCTCAGGCGGGAAGATCGGCATGGTCCGGAACGACAGCGTGTGCAGCAGGTCGAGCACTGCGCTGGACAGGAAGGTCACACCGACGACGAGAAGGTAACGATTGCGGATGCTGTCCCAGCAGTTGATCACGATGACGAAGACGCACACCGCGATGAAGATGCTGAACAGCTCCGAGATACTCTCGAAGAGCAGGTCGCTATAGAGATTGCTCAGGTGCAGGCCGACCAGCACGGCCAGCGCGGTGACGCCCTCCTGCCAGGAGAAGGTGGCGCCGGCGTCGGTTGTTGCGGGAACCGCAGGTTCGTGCAGGCCCCGCTTACCGAGCCCGTTCGCACGGGACGGCAAGTCGTAAGCTTTGGATTCCAAGACGGAGGACCCCCTGCTCGCGGTGGCAGCTTACACCGTGGCTGCTTCGGGATCGGGGCAGCAGATGTCGAAAATTCGGCAAACCGGACCGGTGGGCCCGGCGACAGGCGCAAATGCGTTAAGCCAGATCGACCGCGGAAAGCTGGCCGCCGGCCACTTGCAGGTAGCCGCCACGCGGCGGGTCGGTGTCGAAATCCCAATCCGGCAGAACCCACCGTTCCGCGTCACGACCGTCCAGCCGGAGCTGGTGCCGCGCAGGCCGATGCGTATGGCCGTGAATCATCCGCTGCGCGCCGGCTGAGCGCAGCGCCTGCTCAATGGCCTCGGTCGTGACGTCCATGATGTACGGCTGCATCGACTGCTTGCCGGACTCGCTCGCGCGCTGCACTTGCCCGATCAGCGCGCGCCGCAAAGACAAGGGGCAGGCAAGAAACACGCGCTGCCAGCGCGGATTGCGCGCCCGGCGGCGAAATGCCTGGTATGACGTATCGAGCGTGCAATAGGCATCGCCGTGCGCGAGCAGGGTGGCCGCCCCGGCCAACTCGGTACGGCAAGGGTCGGCCAGCAACACGGCCCCCGAGGCTTGTGCGAAGCCGCCCGCCAGCAGCAGATCGCGGTTGCCGTGCATGAAGTACACGGGCACGCCGCTGGCCGCGAGTGAGCGTAGCGCAGCGCAGACGATGGCGCCGATGCCGTCGCGTGTCCCCTCGTCGCCGGCCCAGTACTCGAACAGGTCCCCGAGGATCACCAGTTCGCGCGGCGCGGCGCGAAGTTCGCCGACGAGCCGCAGGAAGCGCTCCACCGTGCGCGGCCGCGTCTGCGTCAGGTGCAGATCCGAGATGAAGACCGGCTCGCGCAACGCAACCGAGGTTAGCGGCATGGCGCGGCGGGTGCGCTACGGCTCGCTACCGCGCGCGGATCACTCCGACACGACCTCTGCCGCCTCGATCAGGATTTCCGGATCGGGCACGTCCTTGTGCACACCGTAGCGGATCGTGGCTACCGCCTTGATCCGATCGACCACATCGGTGCCGGCGGTCACTCGGCCGAAGACGCAATATCCCCAGTTGTCCGGATTGGCGGCGGTGAAGTTCAGGAAATTGTTGTCGTTGACATTGATGAAGAATTGCGCGGTGGCCGAATGCGGGTCCGACGTGCGCGCCATCGCGATCGTATAGCGGTCGTTCTTCAGTCCGTTGGATGCCTCATTGGGGATCGGTTTGGCAGTCGGCTTCTGTCGCATTCCCTGCTCGAAGCCGCCGCCCTGGATCATGAAGCCGTTGATGACCCGGTGGAACAGCGTTTTGTTGTAGTGGCCGCTGCGCACGTAGCTGAGAAAGTTCTCGACCGTGCGCGGTGCGTGCTCCTGGTCCAGTTCCAGCGTGATCGGTCCCATCGTCGTGTTCAGGCGTACGGTCGTCATATCGGCTCCGTCTATTTGATAACGTGGGCGCTCTTGATCACGACCGGCGTCTGCGGGACGTCCTTGTAGCCACCGCGCTCGGCCGTCGGCACGGCGCGGATCTTGTCGACGACGTCCATCCCCTGGACCACGTTTCCAAACACCGTGTAGCCGGTGCCGTCGGGATTCGGATAGTCCAATCCTGGATTGTCGACGACATTGATGAAGAACTGCGAGGTCGCCGAGTCCGGGCCCAAGCGGGCCATCGCGATCGCGCCGCGGACGTTCTTCAGCCCGTTGTCGCTTTCGGCTGCGATCGGCGCCCGCGTCGGTTTCTGCACCATCGCGGGCGTGAAGCCGCCGCCCTGAATCATGAAGACGCTGATCACACGGTGGAAGATCGTGCCGTCGTAGAAGCCGTCGTTGACATACCGCAAAAAGTTGGCCACGGTCTTCGGTGCCTTGTCGGCGCGCAACTCCACGACGATGCGGCCCTCGCTGGTTTCCAGCGCCACACGCGTTGCCGTTGGCCCGGCCGCTGCCGGTTCCGCGGCCCAGGCGTCGGCCGCCAGCGTCGAGGCGGCGAGGATGGCTGCGGCCGGCAGCCAGCGGAATTCGCGGAGCGCCCGAGCAGCGCGGTCGACCAGCTTGCGTACATTCATGGGGTGGCTTTCAGTTTGGTATGCAAGTCCCTGGCCAGCGCCAGCTTCGACTTCAGGCTGCCGTCGGCAGGATCGAGTTGGGCGGCGCGCTCGTAGGCAGCTGCCGCCATCGCGACGTACAAGTCGCCGAGATTTTCCTGCGCGGTGATGTAATTCGGCTGCGCGGCGATCGCCTGGCGTAGAAGACGCTCGGCCCGCTCCAACTCCCCTTTGGCGGCCGCCAGCACCGCCAGGTTGTTGTACGGCTCGGGAAGTTCCGGGAAGTCCTGCGTCAGCTGCGTCAGTACATCGGCCGCCTCGTCGCGGCGTCCCTGGTCGGTCAGCGCCACCGCCCGCAGGAACCGGACCTGCAGGTCGCGTGGGTGGTCCGCCAGGAAGGTGTCGGCGCGGCGCAGCGCCTCCTCGCTCTTGCCGGCCCTTACCAGATCGGTGATCTCGGCCGCTTCCGAGCGCGGAGCAGGGACGAGGTCGGACGACCACGGCGACCACTGCGTTGGTTGCTGGGCGGTGGCGGTGGCGGCCAGGGCGGCAGCCAGCACGATGGCAACGGTGCAGCGTGCGCGGAGCATCGGGGCGGGCAGCAAAGGGCGGCGGCGGTGGCTCGCGGTGGGCAGATTCGGCAGCGTACGGATATGCGCTTGATAGGGCGCTGATATACTGCCGGCGCATTCTAACAACGCAGGCCAACAACGTCGGCGGCGCGCCGCCGCGCGGTTCCGGTGGGGCGAATGCCGGGGGCCGACCGTCTCGCCGCGCTTTTCGTGCAAATCCACAACACCCTGAGCAGAAAGCTGGAACGGCTGGAGCCGATCGAGCCCGGCCATGTCCGGATGTACGTCTGCGGCATGACTACGTACGACCTGTGCCACCTCGGGCATGCGCGGCTGTTCATGGCGTTCGACGTGGTGCAGCGCTGGCTGCGCACTCGCGGTCTGCGCGTGACCTACGTGCGCAACATCACGGACATCGACGACAAGATCATCCGCCGTGCGCAGGAGCGCGGCGAGGCGATCGATGCGCTGACCGCGCGCTACATCGACGCGATGCACGAGGATTTCGCGGCGCTGGGCCTGCAGCCGCCGGACATGGAGCCGCGTGCGACGCAGTATGTCCCGCAGATGCTTCACCTGATCGAGCTGCTGGAGAAAAACGGCCTCGCGTACCAGGAGAACGCCGACGCCGACGTGAATTTCGCGGTGCGCAGCTTTCCCGGTTACGGCAAGCTCTCCGGCAAGTCGCTCGATGAGCTGCGCGCCGGCGAACGGGTCGTGATCGCCCTGGGTAAGCACGACCCGCTTGATTTTGCGCTGTGGAAGCGCCCGAAGCCGGGCGAGCCGCAGTGGCCCTCGCGCTGGGGCGCGGGACGTCCGGGCTGGCACATCGAATGCTCGGCGATGGCGACCGAGACGCTGGGACATACCTTCGACATCCATGGCGGTGGCCCGGATCTGATCTTTCCGCACCACGAGAACGAGATCGCCCAGAGCGAGGGCGGCTTCGGTGAGCCATTCGTGCGGCTGTGGATGCATTGCGGCGCGCTGCGCGCTGGCGACCAGAAGATGTCGAAGTCATTGGGCAACTTCCTGACGATCCGCGAGGCGCTGAGCCGCCATCGCGCCGAGGACATCCGCTTCTTCCTGCTGAGGCCGCACTACCGCAGTCAGATCGCATTCGGCGAGGACATGATCTCCGAGACGGGGGCGGCGCTGGCACGGCTGTACACGGCGCTGCGCGGCTTTAGCTTCGATTCGGCCACGGCTACGGTCGACTGGGACGAGCCGCACGCGAAGCGCTTCGCTGCAGCCATGGATGATGATTTCAACACGGCGCTGGCCTGCTCGGTGCTGTTCGAGCTGGCCGGCGAGATCAACCGCACGCGTGCGCCCGCGTCGGCTCGTCAACTGCGCGCGCTCGGTGGTGTGCTAGGCCTGCTGCAGCAGGATGCCGAAGCGTACCTGCAGGCAGGGCGCGGTGCGCCGGCGGCGGCGGACAGTGCGGTTACGCGGGATCCTGCACCCGCACGCATTCAGGAGCTGATCGCGCAGCGGGCGGCGGCCAAGAAGGCGAGGGACTTCGCTGCGGCCGACCGCATTCGCGCCGAGCTGTTGCAGCAGGGCGTCGTGCTCGAAGACAGCCCGGGTGGAACGACATGGCGGCGCCGCTGAACTCGGATGCGCGGGAGCGTCCGCCGTTCTGGACGCAGGCGCGGCGACAGCTGGGCGCCGCCGATCCGGTGATGCAGGCCATCATCCGTAGCCATCCGCGCGTGGCACTGAAATATCGCGGCGACCCGTTCCACACGCTGGCGCGTTCGATCGTCGGGCAGCAGATCTCCGTGAAGTCGGCCGATTCGGTTTGGAAGCGCGTGCACGGCGCGTGTGGGGACATGTCCCCCGCCTCAGTGAAGCGCAGGCGAGCGGCCACGCTGCGCGCCTGCGGCCTGTCCGAGCGCAAGGTGGAGTATCTGCGCGACCTGGCTGCGCATTTCGCCGACGGACAGGTCGATCTGCGCGAGCTGCGGCGACTGTCCGACGAGGACGCGATTGCACGCCTGACGCAGATCCGTGGAATCGGGCGCTGGACAGCCGAGATGTTTTTGATCTTTAATCTGCTGCGGCCGGATGTACTGCCGCTGGACGACGTTGGCCTGTTGAAAGCGATCGGCCGCCACTATTTGCCGGGTACCACGCCGGCGGCGCTGCTGAAGGGCCAGGGGCGCCGGCAGGTGGTCGAGTTGGCGAGGCGCTGGATTCCGTATCGCAGCGTGGCTACTTGGTATCTGTGGCGTAGCCTGGAGCCGGTGCCGATTGAGTATTGAGTTTCCTGAGTCGGAACTCGTCGCACAAAACACGAGATGAAGACGACATTCCTGGATTTCGAGCAGCCCATCGCGGAACTGGAAGCCAAGATCGAGGAGTTGCGCTTCGTCCAGGACGATTCCGCGCTTGATATCTCCGAGGAAATCGCGCGCCTGCAGGCGAAGAGCCAGGCGCTGCTGAAGGACATCTACGCGAAGCTGACGCCTTGGCAGGCGTCGCAGCTGGCACGACACCCGCAGCGCCCGTACACGCTGGACTACGTCGGCGAGATCTTCACCGATTTCCACGAACTGCACGGCGACCGGGTTTTCTCGGACGATCTGGCCATCGTCGGTGGCATGGCGCGCTTCAACGGGCAGGCGGTGATGGTGATCGGCCACCAGAAGGGGCGTGACACCAAGGAGCGGGCATTGCGCAATTTCGGCATGCCGCGACCCGAGGGCTACCGCAAGGCGCTGCGGCTGATGCGACTTGCCGAGAAGTTCGGCCTGCCGGTCTTGAGTTTTATCGACACGCCGGGTGCCTACCCGGGCGTCGACGCCGAGGAGCGCGGCCAGTCCGAGGCGATCGGCCGCAACCTGCACGAGATGGCGCAGCTGAAAGTGCCGATCGTCGCCACCGTGATCGGTGAGGGCGGCTCCGGCGGAGCGCTCGCCATTGGAGTCGCCGACACGGTGTTGATGCTGCAGTACGCCACCTACTCGGTCATCTCCCCCGAAGGGTGCGCATCGATCCTGTGGAAGAGCGCCGAGCGCGCCGCCGATGCGGCCGAGGCGCTGGGACTGACTGCGCATCGCCTGAAGGCCCTTGGCCTGATCGATCGCATCGTCTCCGAGCCGGTTGGGGGTGCGCACCGGGACCCGAAACAGATGTGCGTGCTGCTCAAGCGCGCGCTCGCCGACAGCTTGCGCCAGTTCCAGGGCGTCAAGGTCAAGGAGCTGCTTGCGGCACGCCACGCCCGGCTGATGGGCTATGGCAAGTTCCGGGAAACGCCGGCAGACGGCTGATCCGCTCGAGCGCACGCTGCTGGCCGCCGTCCAATCGGCGGTCGACGAAGCCTTGTCTGGTGGCGCGGCGCCCGCGGAACGTGCAGGACGTTCGCGCGGTCGTGCACGCAACGAGCCGCCCGTGCTGGTGGCCTACAGCGGCGGACGCGACTCCACGGCGCTGCTTTCGATCGTGCGCGAACTGCGCGAGGCGCGCGCGCCGGGCTTCGCGAGTCCGCACGCCGTGCATGTTCACCACGGCCTGCAGCGAGAAGCCGATGCATGGGCGCAGCACTGCGAGCGTGTGTGCGGGAAAATGGACGTGCCGCTCGCAGTGCGGCGCGTGCGCATCGAACGGCGCGGCACTGGCATCGAGGCGGCGGCGCGCGAGGCGCGCTATCGGGCGCTGGCGGAGGTTGCACGCGAACTGGGCGCACGGGTGGTGCTGACCGCGCACCATCTCGATGATCGCCTGGAGACGTTCCTGCTGCAGTGGATTCGCGGCGCCGGCCCGGAAGGGTTGTCCGGCATGGCCCGGCAGCGCGAATTCGACGGCGCCGGCGCCGGCGTCGTGCTGGTGCGCCCGCTGCTGGAAGTGGCGCGCGAACGCATCGAAGAGTATGTCGCCGGCAAGGAGCTGGAATTCGTCGACGACCCTTCCAATTCGGACCTGCGGCTCGAGCGCAACGCGATCCGCCTGCGAGTGGTTCCGGAGCTCGCGCGGCTGCGAACGGGCTTCCGTGCCGCCGCCGCCCGTTCGATCGACCTGGTCGCCGAGGCCGCCGAAGTGCTGCGCTCGGTGGCGCGCGAGGACCTGCAGGTGTGTGCGCGCGACGCGCCTGCCTCGATGCTGCGGATCGACCGCCTTGTGGCTCTGCCGCCGGCGCGGCGCCTCCCGGTCGTTCGCGAATGGCTGGCACAGGCCGGTTTGCCGCCGCCACCGCGCGCGCGCTTGCGCGAAGCGCTGCAGCAGGCGCTACACGCTGGGGCGGACGCGCGGCTGCTGGTCCGATTGGGCGATCGCGAATTGCGGCGCCACCGCGGCCTGCTATGCCTGAACGCGCCCAGGCTCAACGCTCCGGCACAGCAGTCGGTCCAGTGGCACGGCGAAGAGCTGCTCGCGGTTCCCGGCTGGGGCGGTGCGCTCGTGTTCACACCCACCGATGGCGAGGGTTTCGACTCGCGCTGGCTCGGGGAAGAACCGTTGCTGTTGCGGTCGCGCACTGGGGGAGAGCGCCTCAAGCCGCACCCGACGCGCCCGTCCAAGCGCCTGAAGCAGATCTTCCAGGAGGCGCGAATCCCTGAATACCGCAGGCAGTCGCTGCCGCTGCTCTGGCGCGACGGCAGGCTGATCTACGTCGCTGGCATCGGGCCCGACGTGCGCCTGCTGGTCAGCGAGGGCGAGCGCGTGCGGATCGACTGGGTGGGAGCGGCGCCGCTCTCCTTATAATTCGACGATAGTTGTCGAAACGCCGCTTCGCGGCGAGTTCCTCCCAGGCAGAAGTCGTCCCCATGTCCTTGATCGTCCAGAAGTACGGCGGCACGTCGGTCGGTTCGATCGAGCGCATCAAAAACGTCGCACAGCGCATCGCGAAGTGGCGCCGAGCCGGCCATCAGATGGTGATCGTCGCCTCGGCGATGAGCGGCGAAACCAATCGGCTGATCGCACTGTCCAAGGACATCCAGCCGGTTCCCGATCCGCGCGAACTGGACGTCGTCGCTTCCACCGGCGAGCAGGTGACGATCGGCCTGCTGGCGATGGCGCTGAAGCAGCTCGGGCTGCAGGCCAAAAGCTACACCGGCCACCAGGTGCGCGTGCTCACCGACAGCGCGTTCAACAAGGCGCGCATCATCGAGATCGAGGAGAAGCGCATCCGCGCGGATCTGGAAGCCGGCACGATCGTTCTGGTCGCGGGGTTCCAAGGCCAGGACGAGCTCGGGAACATCACGACGCTCGGCCGCGGCGGGTCGGACACCTCGGCGGTGGCGCTGGCGGCGGCGCTGCGCGCCGAAGAATGCCTGATCTACACCGACGTGGACGGTGTCTACACGACCGACCCACGCATCGTCCCCGAGGCGCGGCGCCTGAAGTCTGTCACGTTCGAG
>Ga0187846_10001176_pt1 | contig 14812 bp, 9 predicted proteins | sample TC_taG_FD_161473 | JGI IMG/M metagenome (GOLD analysis project Ga0187846, IMG submission 161473) | Biofilm microbial communities from the roof of an iron ore cave, State of Minas Gerais, Brazil - TC_06 Biofilm (v2) | ecosystem: Environmental > Terrestrial > Deep subsurface > Cave > Wall biofilm ...
CGCAGCCGGAACGACCTCGTTCAGCACGCGCGCACCCAGGCTGCCGCCGATCACGAACAGCCGCAGGCGGCCGGCGGCGTTTGCGAGGCGCTGGGCGGGCGGAGGCAGTTGCGCGATTCGGCTGCGCACCGGTGCACCGGTCACGATGGCCTTGCGTCCCGCCAGGCGGCTCGCAGCGCCGTCGAATCCGCACAGCACGGCACTGGCGACCGGTCGCAGAAGCCGCATCGAAAGTTGGGGAGCGGCGTCGGCGTTCAGCAGCGCGAGCGGCACGCGGCGCGTCGCCGCCGCTGCACCGGCCGGGACCGCCACATAGCCGCCGGTGGCGAACACGACGTCGGGCGAGCGCTCGCGCAGCGCACGGCGGCTGGCGAAAAACGCGCGCACCAGATCGATGCTGCCGCGGGCGGCACCGGCAAGACCCTTGCCGCGCAACCCCGAGAACGGCACGGCGTCGAATTCGATCGCGAGCGGCGCCACCAGGCTGCGCTCGATACCGGTGCGGGTGCCGAGCCAGCTGACACCCCAGCCGCGCGCGCGCAGCACCTCGGCCACCGCCAGGCCCGGCATCACGTGTCCGCCGGTGCCGGCAGCCACCACCATCAGGCGTAGTGCCGGCGCCCGAGCGGCCGCAGCGCTCCCGGCCGGCGGCGAAGCGACCGCATTCATCCTGCCGCGCCTCCTCGCATCAGCGCCCGGTTCTCGAAGTCGACCCGCAGCAGCAGGGCCAGTGCCACCAGCGACGTCAGCAGCGCGGAGCCGCCATAGCTCATCAGCGGCAGCGTCAGGCCCTTGGTTGGCAGCAGGCCCGTTGCCACGCCGATGTTGATGAACGCCTGCACCCCGATCCACAGGCCCACGCCCTGCGCCACCAGTCCACCGAACGTGCGCTCCAGCGCCACTGCCTGGCGCCCGACCTCGAACGCCCGACGCGTCAGCCAGTAGAAAGCGAACACCACCGCCAGCACGCCCACCAGGCCGAGTTCCTCGCCGATGACCGCGACGATGAAGTCGGTGTGCGCCTCGGGCAGGTAATGCAGTTTCTCCACGCTCGCTCCCAGGCCAACCCCAAACCACTCGCCGCGGCCGAAAGCGATCAGGGAATGCGATAGCTGGTAACCGCGCCCGAGCGCGTTGTCGGCGGACCAGGGATCGAGGTACGCGAAGATGCGCTCGCGCCTCCACGGGCTCGCCCAGATCACGGCGATGAACGCGCCCGCCAGCGCCACTGTGATCGACGCGAACAGGCGCCCGTTGACGCCGCCCAGGAACAGGATCCCCATGCTGATGGCGACGATCACCCCGAACGCGCCCAGGTCCGGTTGCAACAGGAGCAGTGCGCCGACGACCGCCATCACACCCGCCATCGGCAGGAAGCCTTTGCGGAAGTCGTGCATCGTGTCCTGCTTGCGCACCGTAAAGTCGGCCGCGTACAGCACGCACGCGAGCTTCATCAACTCGGAAGGTTGCAGGTTCAGCGGGCCGAAGGCGATCCAGCGGCGCGCGCCGAGTGCGCCCGATCCGACACCCGGCACCAGCACCGCAGTCAGCAGCAGTACGCCGGCGACGAATACCCAGCCGGCCAGGCGCTGCCATCGTTCGAGCGGGATGCAGAACGCGATCGCCGCCGCAAACATGCCGATCAGCATCGACACCGCGTGTCGGAACAGGAAGTGAGTCGACGTGACGCTGTAGCGCGGCGAGTCGGCCAGCGCGATCGAGGCCGAATACACCATTACGGTGCCGAACATCAGCAAACCCGCCACCATCGCGACCAGTGGCGCGTCGATCCGGTCGAAGGACGCCTGCGCCCGGCGGCGGCGCTGCGAGGAAGAGCCTCCGAAGGCCGCCAGCGCGAGGGTTCGGGCAACCGGCAGCGGACGGTCGTCGCCGTACTCGCGCCGGCCTCGCAGTCCGAGGCGTTCGCTCAGCCGCACATCACCCTCGCGGCCGGCGGCAGTTGCATCACCGCCTGCACGAACACTTGCGCCCGGTGAGCGTAGTCGCTGAACATGTCGAAGCTGGCGCAGGCGGGCGACAGCAGTACCGCATCGCCCGGACGCGCCAGCTCGCGCGCGCGCTGTACTGCCTCGGGCAGCGTCGTGGCCGCGACCAGCGGGATCGCGGAGGCCGCTGCCGCCGCCTGCAGGGCCTGCCGGATCAGCGGGCCGTCACGCCCGATCAGCAGCACTGCGCGCACATGCGCGGCCACGGCGTCGGCGAGCGGCTCGAAACGCTGGCCCTTGCCGTCGCCTCCCAGGATCACGACGAGCTTGCGTCCTTCGCCCGCCAGCCCTTCGATCGCGGCGAGCGTGGCGCCAACGTTGGTGCCCTTGCTGTCGTCGTAGTATTCGACACCATCGATCACGGCTACGCGCTCGGTGCGGTGAGCTTCGCCGCGGTAGCGGCGCAGCGCCTGCAAAGCGGGGCCGAGCGGACAGCCGATCGCGCGCACCAGTGCGAGTGCCGCCAGCGCGTTCATCGCGTTGTGGCGACCGTGGATCGCCAGCGCGTCGGACGGCATCAGGCGGCGCACGTAGATCGAGCCTTGCGCCTGCGGTGGAGCGCCGCGCGCGCGCAGCGGCCGCTGATCCGGGTCTTCGGCCAGCGCCAGCCAGTCGATGCCGCGATCGTGCACGAGACCGAATTCGCCCCAGCGCTGCGGAGCATCCGGACCGAAGCTGCAAACCTTCGCCGTCGACGGCGCAAGTGCCATTACGGCCGCATCGGCGCGATTCAGCACCGCCACCGTGCCGCGGGCGAGGATCCGCGCCTTGGCCTGCGCGTAGTGTTCCATCGAGCCGTGCCAGTCCAGATGATCCTCGCTGAGGTTCAGGATCGCGGCGGCATCGCACGCCAGCGTCGCGGTGGTCTGCAGCTGGAAGCTGGACAGCTCCAGCGCCCATACCTCGGGCAGGCGGCCGGAATCGAGCCGCTGTGCCAGCACGTCGAGCGCGGCCGGCGCGATGTTGCCCGCCACTGCGACGTCGAGCCCGCCTTCCCGAACCATCGTCCCGACCAGGCTGGTCGTCGTGGTCTTGCCGTTGGTTCCGGTCACTCCGATCAGCCGCGGTCGGACATCCCGCTCGCTGCACAGACGTGCCAGCCCCTGGGCGAACAGCTCGATCTCTCCCGCCACCGGAACACGCGCCTTGCGGGCCGCCTGCAGCAGGGGCCCGACGGGCGCCCGGTGCGGCGGCAGTCCGGGGCTGATCGCCACCAGCGAGACCCCTTCGAGGAGAACAGACTCGAACGCTCCCGCTCGAAAGTCCGCCTGCGGCACTTCCCGCTGCAGCGCCGCCAACATCGGCGGGTCGGCACGCGTGTCCGCCACCCGCAGCTGCCAGCCTTCGCGCGCGAGCCAGCGCGCCATCGCCATTCCGCTCTGGCCCAGGCCGAGGATCAAGGCGCGCCCGCTCATCGGATCTTCAAGGTCGAAAGACCGATCAGCACGAGGATCATCGTGATGATCCAGAAACGAACCACCACCTGGTTCTCCTTCCAGCCGGACAGCTCGAAGTGGTGGTGCAGCGGCGCCATCCGGAAGATGCGCCGCCCCCCGGTCCAGCGGAAGTACGCCACCTGCATTACGACGGAGACGGTCTCGGCGACGAAGACGCCGCCCATGATGAACAGCACGATCTCCTGGCGGGTGATCACGGCGATCGTTCCGAGCGCCGCACCAAGCGCGAGCGCCCCGACATCTCCCATGAAGACCTCTGCCGGGTAGGCGTTGAACCACAGAAACGCCAGCCCCCCTCCCGCGATCGCGGCGCACACAATCGCGAGCTCGCCAGCGCCGGGAATGTGCGGGAACAGCAGATAGCGGGCCCAGTCGGCGCGCCCCACCACGTATGCGAATACGCCGAGCGCGCCGCCGATCATCGCGGTCGGCATGATCGCCAGCCCATCGAGGCCGTCGGTCAGGTTCACCGCGTTGCTGGTGCCGACGATGACGAAGTACGACAGCGCCGCGAAGCCCACCAGACCCATCGGATACCCGACGTTCTTGAAGAACGGAACGATCAGGTCGGCGCGCGGCGGCAGCTTGAGCGCGAAGCCGTTGGACATCCACTCCAGCAGCAGCGGCCACATGCGCGGGGTGCTGGGTGCGGTGATCGCGAATGCCAGGTAGAGCGCCGCGATCACCCCGATCACCGTCTGCCACAGGAACTTCTCGCGCGCCGGCATGCCTTTGGGGTCGCGTCGCACCACCTTGCGATAGTCGTCGACCCAGCCGATCCAGCCGAAACCGAGCATCACGGCCAGGACGACCCAGATGAAGCGATTCGACAGGTCGGCCCACAGCAGCGTCGTGATCACGATCGAGATCAGGATCAGCGCGCCGCCCATCGTCGGGGTCCCGGACTTTTCCAGGTGCGACTGCGGGCCGTCCGTTCGCACCGCCTGGCCGATCTTCATCTCGGTCAAACGCCGGATCACCGCCGGCCCGGCCAGCAGTCCGATCAGCAACGCGGTACCGGCGGCCAGCACCGCACGCAGCGTCAGGTACGCGAACACGTTGAACGCGCGCACGTCCTGCGACAGCCATTGGAACAGCTCAAGCAGCATCTTCGGTCCGCATCCCGCTCGCGATCGCCTGCACCACGCGCTCCATCCGCATGAAGCGCGAACCCTTGACCAGAACGGTGCCGCCGCGCAGCAGCGGGCCGACCGCTTCAATCAGCGCCTCGACGGTATCGAAATGACGCGCACCGCCGCCGAACGCCTGCACCGCCCCACGCGAAAGAGGTCCCGCCGCCAGCAGCGCCTCGATACCGCGCTCGCGTGCGTACTCCCCGATTTCGCGGTGAAACTGCGGCCCCCGATCCCCGACCTCGCCCATGTCGCCCAGCACGAGCAGGCGCGGGGGTGCCTCCGCCGCGAGCAGATCGATGGCAGCGCGCACCGAATCCGGATTGGCGTTGTAGCTGTCGTCGATCACCGCAGCACCGTGCGCCCCGGCCACGCGACGGCCGCGCCCGGCCACTGCCCGGAACGCCTCCAAACCCGCGACGATCGCGGCGGGTGCGATTCCCAGCGCCAGGCTGCAAGTGGCCGCCGCCAGCGCGTTGTGCACGTTGTGGGCTCCGGCGAGCGCGAGATTCACGTCGAGCACCGCAGAGGGTGCGGCGATGTGAATACGGCTGCCGGCGGGGCGCGCCTGCCAGCGCGCGGTGACCGCGGCCGCCCCGCTGCGCGCGAAGTCGATCACGCGGCGCAACCCGGCCAGCTCGCGCCAGATCGGAGCGCACGGATCGTCGGACGGGAACACCGCGATGCCATCCGGCGGCAGCGCGGTCAGCACTGCGCCATTTTCTCGCGCGGTGGCTTCGCGCGACGGCAGAAACTCCTGGTGCTCGCGCTGCGCGTTGTTCACGACAGCCAGCGTCGGCCGCGCCATTCGCGCAAGCTCCGCAATCTCGCCCGCGTGGTTCATCCCCAGCTCGAACACTGCGGCCCGGTGGTGCACGCGCAGCTCCAACAGCATCAGCGGAAGCCCGATGTCGTTGTTCAAGTTGCCGCGCGTGGCGAGCCACGCTGCGCGGCCGTCGCGCTCGCCGTACGCGCGTGCAAAGATCGAAGCGATCATCTGGGTCAGCGTGGTCTTGCCGTTGCTGCCGGTCACGGCCACGACCGGAAGCGAGAAGCCGCCGCGCCAGTGCGCAGCCGCGATTCCGAGCGCACGCTTCGCATCACGCACGCGCAGCTGCGGACAATCGACCGCGATCGCGCGCTCCACCATCAGCGCGGCCGCCCCGCGCTGCAGTGCCTGCGGCGCGAAGTCGTGGCCGTCAAAGCGAGGGCCGTGCAGCGCGACGAACAGGGCTCCGGGAGCGAGCGTGCGCGAATCGGTGCTGACCGATTCGATCCGGACATCGGGGCTGTCGGTGGTGGCGCCGTCGATCGCGCGCGCAAGTTCCCCCAGCGAAATCATGCTGCTCCTGCCTGTGCCGCCTGCGCACGGAGCTCCAGCGCCGCGCGCGCTTTCCATGTCGGAGAACGGCAGGCGCCGCCCCGCCACCTCCTGGTACTGCTCGTGCCCCTTGCCCGCGATCAGGATCACGTCGCGCGCATCGGCCTGTGCCACGGCGGCGCTGATTGCGTGCGCACGATCCTCGGTGCGCTCGGGGCGTATCCCGGCACCGACCGCGCCGGCCACGATCTGCTCGACGATGCGGGTGGGATCCTCGCCACGCGGGTTGTCGCTGGTGACGACGATGCGGTCGGCGCCGCGCGCCGCCGCCGCTCCCATCTCGGGCCGCTTGCCCGGATCGCGATCGCCGCCCGCGCCGAAGACGATCCACAAGCGGCCTGCACGCGCCTGCGCCACCGGGCGCAGCGCTGCCAGCGCCTGGTCGATTGCGTCCGGCGTGTGCGCATAGTCGACCAGTACGAGCGGAAGCGCTGCTGCTGCTGCCGCCTGCGGTCCGAGCTCGACCCGCTGCAGGCGCCCCGCCGGCGGGCGCAGCCGTTGCAGGGCAGCGGCCGCATCCAGGACATCGACGCCCGTCGCCAGCGCAATGCCGAGCACTCCGAGTACGTTGGAGACGTTGAAGCGGCCGATCACCGGTGCCTGCACCGACACGGCGTGCGCGGGTGCGCCCGGGCGCCGCAGTCGTACGTCGAAGCGAATGCCGTCAGTGGCTAGCTTGACCGCCTCGGCGCGCAGCTCCAGATCGACGTCGTCGAGCGGCGGCCGCGCTTCGGCATCCTCCAGCGCGGGCGCTCGCACGCCGTATCCGATCGCCCGCAGAGTGCGCTCGCGGCAGCGGCGCGCCAGCAACCGCCCGAACTCATCGTCCAGGTTCAGCACTGCTTCAGCCAGCGAAGGAGCATCGAACAGACGTTCCTTGGCGCGCCGGTACTCCGCCATCGATCCGTGATAGTCCAAATGGTCGCGCGTCAGGTTCGTGAAGAGCGCCAGGTCGAAGCGGATAGCGTCGGTGCGATGCTGGTCCAGGCCGATCGAAGAGACCTCGATCGCAAGCGCCTGCGCGCCCGCGTCCACCAGCGCGCGCGCCTGGCGTTGCAGGCCGAGCGCGTCGGGCGTCGTCAGCACGGCGTCGGCGTTCAGGGCGTCGGGAAAACCGGAACCGACCGTTCCGATCACGCCACAACGCCGCCCGCAGGCGGTCAACACCTGCGCGATCCAGTGACTGCACGAGGTCTTGCCGTTGGTGCCGGTGACGCCAATAGTCAGCAGCCGCGCGGTCGGATCGCCGTAGAAGGCGGCGCCGATGCCACTCAACCGCGGCGCCAGCTGCTCGACCTGCAGCAGCGGCACCAGGCTCGGCGGCGCGCCGCCCTCCACTGCCTCCGTCACGATCGCGCCCGCGCCCCGGGAAACCGCCTCCAGCACGTGGCGGCGCCCGTCGTCGCGCCGTCCCGGCAGCGCGAAGAACACATCGCCGCGGCGAACTTCGCGGCTGTCGATCCGAAGGTCGGCCGCCGCCGGAGCGTTCGAGCGGATCCACGCCACGATCTGTGCGGCGCGGCGTTGTGCATCGGCTTCGTTCACGGGTTCCTGCCGTCTCACTGCACGCCGCGCACGCTGTCCACGCTGCGCACGCTGTCTGCGGCATCGCCGGCGGCGAGCGCGTATGCCGGCGTCTGCGGCGGCACCTGCAGCGCACGCAACGCCCCGGCCGCGACCCGGGAGAAGACCGGCGCGGCCACGTCCCCGCCGAAATAGCGCCCGCCGTGCGGCTCGTCGATCATCACCGCGATCACCACTCGCGGGCTCGAAGCGGGGGCGAACCCCACGAACGACGCCACGTACGCATCCGAATAGCGGCCGTCGCGCAGCTTGCGCGCTGTGCCGGTTTTGCCGGCGACGCTGTAGCCGGGCACGCGCGCCGCCGGGGCGGTGCCCTCGTCGGTGCACGCCAGTTCCAGCATCCGGCGCATCGCGTGCGCGGTTTGCGGTCGCAGGACCTGCAGCGCGACCGGGGGGGTGTCCGCGTCCATCACGCTCACCGGCACGATGTCGCCGTCGCGCGCGAACACGAGATAGGCGTGCGCCAGCTGCAGCAGCGACACCGAGACCCCGTACCCGTACGCGATGGTGGCCTGCTCGATCGGGCGCCACTCGGCGGGCGGCCGCAGGCGGCCCGCCACCGCACCGCTCAGCCCGGCTCGCGGCGCCTGGCCGAATCCAACCGCGGTCAGGGTGTCCCACAGCGCTTGTGCCGGCAGTCGCAAAGCGATCTTGGCGGTACCGATGTTGCTCGATTTGGCGACGATCTGCTCGACCGTCAGCACGCCGTGCGAACTGGTGTCCGTGATCGTGCGGCCGCCAATGCGCACCCAGCCGGGATCGGTGTCGACGGTCGACTGCGGAGTCACGATGCCGCTTTCGAGCGCGGTGGCGATCGAAAACGGCTTCATCGTCGAGCCTGGCTCGAAGGTGTCCGTAACGGCACGGTTGCGCAGCACCTGGCCCTGCATCTGGTCGCGGCGGGCCGGATCGAAACTGGGCCAGCTGGTGAGAGCAAGGATGCCGCCGCTGGCCACGTCGAGCACGACGATCGAGCCGCCCTGCGCCTGGCTGGCTTCGACCGCGGAGCGCAGCGATTCGTATGCGATGTACTGGATGCGGTCGTCGATCGAGAGCCGCACGTCACGCCCCTCGACCGGCTCGCGCACCCAATCGTCCTCGACCGCCCGGCCGAGCCGGTCCTTGATCACGTGCCGCAGGCCCGGGCGGCCTGCCAGCGTGCGCTCGAACGAGAGCTCGATTCCGTCCTGCCCGCGATCCTCGACATCGGTGAAGCCGAGCAGCTGCGCGGTGATCGGCCCTTCCGGATACAGCCGCCGGAATTCGCGGCTGGTGTGGATCCCCGAGATGTTGAACGACTCGATGCGCTGGGCGACCTGCGGCTCGACCTGGCGCTTCAGATAGACGAAGCTGCGCTCCTGTCCCGAGAGGCGCTGGCGCAGCTCGGCTGCCGACACCTCGAGCAGTTGCGCCAGCTGCGCGAGGGTGCGCTTGCCGGCATCGACCTCTTCCGGGATCGCCCACACGCCACGAGCGGGCACCGAGGACGCGAGCACGACGCCGTTGCGATCGGTGATTGCGCCGCGGTTGGCGGCAACGTTCAGGGTGCGTGCATAGCGTGCTTCGCCCTGCCGCTGCAGGAATTGCGTCGAAACGCCGCCCTGCAGGTAGAAAGCACGAGCAGCCAGCGCGACGAAACCGCAGAACAAGCCGAACAACAACAGGCGAGAGCGCCAGGCCGGCAGGCGAACCGCCAGCAGGGGGTTGCTGGTGCCCGGCGCGGAGGCGCCGGATGCCCGGCGCATGCGCGCGCGCCGCCCTCCGGCTGGCGTTGCCGCGCTGGAAGAGGCCCGCGCCTGTCTCATGGGTGGTCCGCGGGGTGGTCCGCGGGTTGGTCCATGGGTTGCTCCGCAGGCGGTTCCGCGCCCGCTTTCTGCGGCAGCACCGTGGTGCGGTCGGGATCGATCGGCCGCATGCCGAGCGCGCGCGCGGCCGCTTCGATCACGGCTGGCTGACTCGCCCGCCCCAGCTCGATCCGCATCCGATTGCCCTCGGCCTCGCGCTGGCGGCCGAGCTGCTGCGCCACCTCCAGGTCGGCGAACAGATCGCGTGCGCGGTGCTGCGCGGTGATCAATCCCAGCGCACTCGCCATCAGGCAGAAGGCCAGGAGGGCGACGAGCAGGCGGGTGCGCACCATGGTTCGGCCCTCAGTGCGCAGGGGCGTCGGTGCGCTCGGCCACGCGCATCAGCGCCGAGCGCGCACGCGGGTTGGCAGCGACCTCCGCGGCATCGGGGCGGATGCGCGCCAGCGGACGCATCAGCGGCGGCGGAAGCTGGGTCGCGCGCAGCGGCACCCGCGGCAGATGCCGCTCCGGATGCGCATTGCGCGAGACAAAGTCTTTCACGATCCGATCCTCCAGCGAGTGAAAGCTGATCACCACCAGGCGTGCCCCGGGCGCCATCGACGCCACCGAGGCTTCGAGCGTCAGCGCCAGCTCCTCCAGTTCTTGATTGAGAAAAATCCGTAGAGCTTGAAAGGTGCGCGTGGCCGGATGCTGCTTCGGGTCCTTGCGGTCTTTGACGGAGACCGCATGGGCCACGACAGCGGCCAGCTCGGAGGTGCGTTCCAGCGGCCGGACACCCGACCGGCGAGCCACAATCGCCTTTGCAATCGATGCAGCAAACCGCTCATCTCCGTATTCGCGCAGCACACGGCGCACCTGCGCCAGGTCGGCTTGCGCGAGCCACTGCGCCGCCGACGGGCCGCTGTCCGGATCCATCCGCATGTCCAGCGGGCCGTCCAGCCGCAACGAGAAACCGCGCGCGGCATCGTCGAGTTGCGGCGAAGACACGCCCAGATCCATCAGCAATCCGGTAATCGCCGAAATGGCACGCTCCGCGAGCACCTCGGAGAGTCTGGAAAAGCGCGTGCGCACGAATTCGAAGCGGGGGTCGGCGACCGAGGCAGCATCGCGCGCAGCGTCCGGGTCGCGGTCCAGTGCAATCAGACGCCCGCCCGAGCCTAGCCTCTCCAAGATGCGGCGCGCATGGCCACCCCGCCCATAGGTGGCATCCACATAGACGGCCTGCGGATCGGTCACCAGCATCTCGACAGCGGAGTCCAGCAGCACCGCCCGGTGCTCGCGCACATCCGCCGAAGTCGCGCAGCTCATCCACGCTTAGAACGAAAACGAGGCCGTGGATTCCGGCAGCGCCTGCGCAAGCTGCTTGTGCTCCTGCTCGCGCAGCCGCGCAACGTCCCACAGCTCGAAGTGGCTGGCCATTCCGAGCAGCATTACGTCGCGCTCCAGTGCCGCCGCCTCGCGCAATTCCGCCGGCACGAGAACCCGGCCGGCGCTGTCGATTTCAGCGTCGGCCGCACTGCCAAGCAGCAGCCGTTGCAGCCCGCGCCACGAGTACGGCATCGCCGCGATCGCCTCGCGCCGCGCCTCCCACACCGGCCGCGGATAGACCAGCAGGCACCCGTCCGGATGACGTGTCAGCGTCAGGCGGCCGTCGCACTGCGCGGCCAGCACGTCGCGGTGGCGGCTGGGGACGGAGATCCGTCCCTTGCCGTCCAGTGTGAGCTGTGAAGAACCCTGAAACACGTCGCCCCGCCACCAATCAGGATTTACTCTCCGTTATCCATGCTATGAATACGTGAGAGCGACTGCTCACTAATCCACTATATCCCACATTTTTGCACCGGTCGCACACTCTAGAGCATCACCTGCGCCCCAGTCAAGGCAAAAGCGGGGTTTTTCCCCAATTTCTACGGGCACTTAGCGGGCGAACTTGCAGTGAAAAAGGGAGGCGAAACCCAAGCGGAATGAGCGTGATGCGATCCGGATTGAAAGTGATTTCTCAGGAAACGGCGGAAAAGGCGGGCGCCGCCACCGCGCCGGGGGCGCCTGGCGGCGCGCGAACCGCAGAACTCTCAGTTGGTGCTAAAGCGCTCGGGCTGGCCAAGCCATCGAAGCAGCGCCGTATACAGAAGCTCGGGGTCGACCGGCTTTACCAGCAGGTCGTTCATTCCGGCACTCAGGCAGGCGACGCGGTCCTCGGAAAACGCGTTGGCTGTCATCGCAACGATCGGCAGGTCCGGCCCCGTCTGGCGACGAATTCGCCGGGTCGCCTCCAGCCCGTCCATCACGGGCATTTGCACGTCCATCAATACGATGTCGTACTTGTGTGCGGCGACCAGTTCGACCGCCTGCGCGCCGTCGTCGGTTGTCTCCACCTGCAGGCCCGTTGAGCTCAACAGCGCCTGCGCCACTTCGCAGTTGATCGGGTTGTCTTCCACCAGCAGCACCCGCCTGCCGCTATGAAGTTCGCGCAGCTCCGTTTCGGCGGTGCGCTGCCGGTCGCGCGGCGCAGCGGACGGGACCGGAGGCTGCAACACTCGAACCAGCACATCGTGCAGCGATGATGCAGTGATCGGTTTCACAATCACTGCGCTGCAGAGCGCGTCGCGCGCCTGCTGGCGCATCTTCGGATCGTCGAAAGGGGTCACCAGCACACAGGGGGGCGTGCCGGCGCCGAGGCTGGACCGCAACCGGCGCATCGTCTCGATGCCGTCCAGCGCCGGCATGCGCCAATCGATCAGCATCACGTCGTACGAGCGGCCGACCGCGGTCTCCGAATCGACGCGGGCGAGTGCCGCCTCGCCGCCAGGCTGGGCGTCGACCTCGAGGCCGAGAGCGAGCAGGCGGCCGCCAAGGGCCGCCCGCGCCTCCGGCAGGTCGTCCACCAGCAGCGCCCGCCGGCCAGCGAGGCGCACCGGCGCAAACGCTTCATCCTGGTCCGCTGCGCGCCCGAACCATGCGGTGAACCAGAACGTGCTGCCAACACCCGGTTCGCTTTCCAGGCCGACTTCGCCGCCCATCATCTGCGCCAGGTGGCGCGTCAACGCAAGGCCCAACCCGGTGCCGCCGTGGTGCCGCGTGGTCGATCCGTCGAGCTGCTCGAACGGCTGGAACAGGCGCCCCTGCCGCTCGAGCGGGATTCCTTCACCGGTGTCTTGTACCTCGAAGCGCACGCAAACGCGGTCGGACTCTTCTGCCATGACATCGGCACGCAGGCGCACCCAACCGGTGCGGGCGAACTTGACGGCGTTGCCGAGCAGGTTGATCAACGCCTGCGACAGCCGCTTCGGGTCTCCACGCAGGCGGCGCGGCAGTCTGTCGGTATCAACGACGAGCTCCAGGCCGCGCTCGCGCGCCGCGGCGGCGATGATTTCGAACGTGCGCGACAGCATGTCGTCACGCGAGAACTCCACCTCTTCCAGCGCCATACTGCCGGTCTCGATTTTCGACAGATCGAGCACGTCGTTGATCAGGTGCAGCAGATGCCGCGCCGCGCTGTCGATCATGCCGAGGCGCTCGCGCTGCAGCGGATCGCGGCTGTCGCGCTGTAGAAGGTGCGTCAACCCCATGATGGCATTCATTGGGGTGCGAATCTCGTGGCCCATGTTGGCCAGGAACACGTTCTTGGCGCGAGTGGCCTCCTCGGCCTGCTCGACGCGGCACGCGAGCTCCCGGTTCAACTCGGCCAGGCGCACGCGTGCCCGCTCCAGCTCGGTGACGTCGGATCCGACCACGCTGTATCCCTGCACGACGCCACCGACCTCGTCCGGAGCGAGCACCACCATGACCTGGGTCCTGGTGCCGTCGGCTTTGACCAAGCTGTTCTGGAGCACTTGCCGTTCGCCACACAGCACCGCATGCACGTATGGTTCGCTGCGCTTGTACAGCTCCTCGCCCAGCAAGTCCTGCAATCGAATGCCGAGCATCTCCTCCGGCCGCCTGCCGAACCACTCTTGGTAGGCGCGATTGGCGAAGCGGCAGCGCAGGTCGCGGCCCCAATAGCTCACCAGAGCCGGAACCGAGTCGGTGACGTTGCGCGTGAAACGCTCGCGTTCGGCCAGCGCGGAATTGAGTCTCTCCAGTTGCATTCCGCGCTCGGCCAGTGCCGCGTTCGCCGCGGCCAGTTGCGCGGTCCGTTCGGTCACGCGCTGCTCGAGCTGCAGTTTCGCCTCGGCCAGCGCGGCGCGAGCCGCTGCCTGCTCCTGCTGGTGCTGGACGATCCGCGACATCATGCTGCGCATCTCGTGAGCAAGCAGCCCGATGTCGTCCTCGACTGCGCCGGCTTGCTCCAGTTTGCCGTCGATTCCTTCGGCCATCGTCGCAGCCGCCGGCGCCGCGGTGAAGTCGCTCGCCGCATCCTGCAGTTGGCGCAAGCGCCGCGCACGCTCGTTCATCCAGCGGCCGAGCACGATCCAGGCGGCGAGCGCGAAGAACGCCACCGCAGCCGCAGTGATCGCGGCCAATCGAACCCCTGCCAGCGGCGCGCGAAACAGGCGCGTGATCTCCAGACTCGGGGCGCCGGGTAGATCGTCCCACGGCATCGTCATCGTTGCGGTGTATTTCGGCCGGGGGCGCGCGCCCCCCGCCGCCTGCCCTTCAGAGCCGGGAGAAACGGCCAGGCGCTGCCCGCCATACACCACGATCAACTCGGTGTTGGGGTAGGCCAGGCGCCGCAGCAGCACATCGTCGAGAGGCACGTACAGCAGCAGGCGCGCCTCACCCCCGAGCGAGCGAAGGTCGGAGGAAACCACCCGGTATACGGTACGGTCGGCCTCGCTGTAGGCCCACCCCGACGCAGCCACAGCGTCCCAGGACGTACGCGCGATCCGATCCTGCTCGTTCGCTCCATAGTGCAGCAGGGTGCGGCCGCTGCGGTCGCCGATCAAGGCATGCGTGAAGTCGCCCTGGTCGAGCAGCGTGACCAGCAGTGCCTTGAGGCGGGCGTCGCGCTGCCGCGGCGAGACGCCGGGGATCGTCGCCTGCCACAGGTCGATCTGTTGCGACATAGCGAACGCGGCATCGTGCCAGCCCCGGTCGAGGTCCGCGATGCGCTTGACCAGATGCTCGCGCGCATCGGACAGCTGGTGCTCGCGCTCCTGTTCGATTCCCGCCTGCAGGACCAGGATCGCTCCCATAGCCGGAACGATCACCAGCAGCAGCAGCACAGCGACCAGCCGCAGTTTCAGCCGCCACGCTGCAGTGCGCGGCCGACGCTCGAGGTGGCGGGGGCCGCTCACCGTCTGCGCCTACTCGGAGTCGGACGCCGCGCCCAAGCCCCCCTGGGACTGCGGCCAATCACACGCAAAGCTTGCGGAAAAACGGCCCGAGGGTAGGATATTTTCATTGACGCGTTCCGCGCCGCTGCTGCCAGCGTATCCGCGAATCGGGAGGGTCGAATAATACCTGCGTACCGACAGGGGGACCTCGATGGAAGTTCTGATCGTCG
>Ga0187846_10001177_pt1 | contig 14779 bp, 22 predicted proteins | sample TC_taG_FD_161473 | JGI IMG/M metagenome (GOLD analysis project Ga0187846, IMG submission 161473) | Biofilm microbial communities from the roof of an iron ore cave, State of Minas Gerais, Brazil - TC_06 Biofilm (v2) | ecosystem: Environmental > Terrestrial > Deep subsurface > Cave > Wall biofilm...
ATCAGTGCGCCAGCTAGCCGCACTCGGATGATTAGCCCAAACACAGTGTGGCCATTCTTGCACCGCACCGTTACATCCTGGTCAGACATCTCGGAATCCCACGTTATCCAAGGCCTACCCTGTGTCGCCATTACGTCACACCCCTATCGTCGGATTAGATGTTTTCCCATTCGGCCCACTGGAGACCGCAGCCTGGGCATTCATAGATGACCCTTATCAGGTTCTCACCGGGAACCTTTACCCTCTCTAACTCAAATACGTTATCGTGACGGCACCGTTCGGGGTGATCGACGGCGCTATCCACTAGCATCAGATCGGCCGGTGACCGCACGGTGCCGCCGTCGCGGTGGAGTAGTTTACGGTGGGCCGCTAGCCCGGCAAGACCGCCCTGGGTGATACTCGGGCAGTGTGAGCAGGGAATAGCACCATCGGTGATCAGAAGGTTATGGTGTACCGTCCATTCTTGGTGCGGCCAGAGACCGGTAATCACATTTTCCCGGTTGTTATCGCAGGTCACCACAGTTCACCTTGTACCCACGGAGTGGTATCGCCCCATAGTTCGAGTCGTATGCCTGTCCGGTGGGCGGTCTTAGCTAGTTCCCACCCTTCATCGCATCGGGTCGTGTACGTGTCGCCTGCCGTGGTGCAGCGGGAACAGAATTTGACGTGCCGCGCGTCGGCTTCGGCCGCGATCTTGGCGGCCTGGCGCGCCTCGTGCTCGGCCGACCAACTGGCGGGCCGGTATCTAGGCAGTTTGCGCATAGCCGATCAGCTCCCGGACCTGATGTGCCCCCAGGCGATCGCCTGAGCGTGCGTGGCGGGTTAGCGGCCACGGGACGATATGGTTGGTATCCCCCCGGTCGGCCGATAGCTCCACGGGTCGCACAGCGCCATCGGCGAGCACCCATCCTGGCGCGTACACGGCCGCCAGGCGGTAGGTGTGAGTGGGTCGCACGTATTCCCCTGGCCTGCCGTGGGCCATTTGCCAGGCCAGTTTCGGCCATACGAGAGCATGTAGCACACCGGCCCTGTCTGCGATCGCACTAGCGGGGATACCGCTCATTCTCGCTTTGCCGTCCAAGCGCATATGTTGAGGCCCGATTATCTCGGCCTGATGATAGGACCGTTTCTCCCGCAAATGAAACGGTGCCGCCAGTTCCCCGGCCAGAGCAATCATCATCTCTGCCCTGGTCTCTTTTGGCCGGGCGGGTGATATGCGGCCGGTGACGGGGGCTGCCCGGTCGGTTAGCCGGTTAACGTCGATAATCATTCCATCAGTATCGCAACTGACCATCACGTCATCACCTAGTAGTGATGATGCCCGACCGATTGCCACTCTGACGTAAGACTCTACCCATGCCAGAATCGCTGGGTAGGCGTTGTCTGCTTCCCCGGCTGCCGTCACCTGCCAGCGCTGCCCGCCGAAGTCAACGATCGTCATGCGAGCACCGGCCCCATGGTGCCAGCCGTCAGAGGTATCCCACCCATCGGTGGGGGCGGTACCTAGCGGAATGGTTTCAAAGCCGCGCTGCGCCCATTTACCTACCGACGTTCTTCCCCAATGACGCAGCACGATCTTAGCCAGATCGGGAGTCTCACCTGATTGGTCCGCTTGCGCCGATAGGCACCAGTCGGCCCATGGTGTGAACGCGCGGCCAAGGCTATGCACCCATCCTGGCCCTATCTGCTCAACGGCGCCTTGCATGATGGCCTCACGGATATCCGGCCCGGCCAGAGTCGTCCAGAACCTTCCGACCGGATACCATACCCGTCCAGCGCACCGGGCAGGCCAGCGGGGTTGATCGGCGTTGAGCAGCACCCTGGCGATCACCCCTTGGCGATCGCAGGCAAGCCAGGGGTGATCGAGGGTAAGCGAGCCGAACCGTGCCATGCGACCTGACGGCAACGGCAGGTCGCGACAGGCGACGGTGTAGGCGCGTTCGATGTCCAGTTCGGCGTACCGGCCTGGCGGCAAGGTGCCGGTTCGCCAGCAATACCTTTTGCCCCCGTAAATGGCTGCCCGGTCGTCGTCGCATTCGGTCTGGTCGGGCCGGATGAGCACCTTGCCTAGTATGGGCCGGTGTCTCATCACATTCCATCCCGCCGCCGCCCCCGTAACACTCCAGCGGCCAAGATCGCACCTATCCCACCATGACATTAGTTTCAGCATAGCCTCAGCCAGTATGGTAACATCAGCGCGGCAGCGTTCAAGCCATACCGCCTCAGGGTCGGATTCGGAGGGTAGGGGCGGTTTAGCTCTCCCGATTGCTTCACCCACTTCGGCTAGCTTGACGGGTAGCCAGGAAAACGAATCACACACCGTCAGGGTGCATTCTCTCCTGTGCAATCTTAGCCACGGTGATGCTGAGTCAAGGGCAAAGTCGGTCACTTTCCATCCTAGCCAGATCAGCTCATTAGCAAGGTTGGAGATTTGCAGGTCGAAGTGGAGGTTGTGGGCGTAGGCCCAGACGGTTTTGCGCCGGGCGGTCCAGCGGTGAATCCTCACGGCCAGGTCTGCGGGCAATAGCCCGTGGTCGCGTTCGTCTATCGGGGTAACGCCCTTGGGTGCCCGCCGGTCGGTGAACCTTGCCGACCACAGCCGCATAGTAAGCGACTCCCCGGCGGGTACCGGTTTGGTTGTGGTCTCGGTGTCGAACGTGATTAGTGCCGGTGGCGTCCAGGTTGAATGGTTGGGGCGCAGGTAGTGAACCGGGGCCGTTCCTGACCGCTGGGAACGCATTAGTGCCAGTGAACATAAGAGTCGTATCTCTGGCACTTCCAGCACCAATAATAATTACCGGCCCTACGAATACCAGGATGACGTAGCCAGGTAAGCATTATATCCATCTCCTTGGGGGTGTTATACGGCAAGTATGGAATGCAGGGACACACCAACTAGGTCGCGGTTGTATTTGGCGGCAAGAGCCTGGGCAGCGGAGGTAACCGAATCCAGCAATTCGCCTAGCGTGCCCGGCAATACCAGGGGAATGGCGGAAGTCTTAAATTCGGTTGTTCTGTTACCGGCGGTATCAGCCGAAGTAAAAGCGTACACAATGTGATACAGGGGATAGGATTGTTGCTCGGCTATGTCCCTGGCCCATGGCGGAGTGGCAACCATGTCAGGGGAGATGAGTGAAGTATCCGAACCTGCTTGCACCACGACCCCGGCGTTAAAGATCCGCCGGGCATAGCCGTAAAGTGTTGCGATCGCGGCTGATTCGGTGAACGTGATCGGCTGCCCAGCCTCACGTGCAATACTGGCTGCGGCCGATACGGTGTCAGTGGTAGTGAACCCCGTCCCGGCCGCACTGCTGACCAGGCCCCACCATCGGCCTAGTGCCTGGCGCACAGTGTCGGGAAGTAGTGACATGCCGTCTCCCGGGTGGGCTAAGGAGGGTGGCCGTGCCCCGGTGTGGTGGCCGGTAACCGGGGCACGACCAGGCGCCAGCTAGAACGATGGTGGGTCGTTCTGCGGCGCCTTGCCGGGCACCCCCGTTCCCGGCGGTCCTGTAAGCGATTCTGCGGCCTTGGGCGCCCTGCCCCTACCCGACGGGTGGGCTGGGCGGTGTTCGGCCGCTGGCGGCGATCCTGGCGCGGCGGGCGGGCATTTGAAGCCGACCGCCTGGTGTACGGCGTCGAGTAGCGGCAGCCAGGTCGCCTTAACCTCATCCGGCGCAGGTGCGCAGAACGCTGCCAGTGCTGACGTGTACCAGATCACCATGCACGCCGGGCCGACCGCGACGGTGTTCCCGGTGTCCAATTCCGATTGCATGATGACGGCCTGCTCCCCGCCGCACAGATCACACGCTATCGGCGCGGCCATCACGCCACCCCCTCTTTCCAGCCGGGGCACGGACACGGCACCAGGCGCGGTAGCCTGACTCGGCCGCGCATGTACCAGCCACGCGCAACCGTGCGAGTGCATTCACCTTGCATGGTGTGATACGCCGCTTTATGGACGCAGCCAGGAGCATGGCACTTTGCGTCAAGCGGGGTGTTAGGCGGTGGCATCGGACGCACCGGCCGTACCATGCACTTTCAGGTGGTGAGGGTGGTAGCCGTCCCTGGTGGGCCGCTCAGCGACCACGAACTCCACGAACAACGGCATGAGGCCGAGTGCGTAGGCGCGGGCCACTTGCGCCAGGATCGACATCGCCCCGGTGGTTTTGGCTACCTTCTCGCCGGTCTTGATATCGGTGAGATGCAGGACCAGGAAAAATCCCATCCCCTCCGAAAAGTCGGACGGGCGACGCTCGGCCCGCTCTAGCCGGAACACCTTGCCGACCACATCATCGATCGATGCGGTATCCCATGGCGCGTCCAGGTCGTCAAGGGTGGTAGCGGTGAGAATCTGTGCCACGATCGCCTCAGCTCCCCGGTCAGTCTCGGCGGGAATCAGGGTGATCATCTTGGTGAATTCGGCCACCAGGCCTTTATCGAGCAGTGCTACTGCTGTGGTCGGCTCGGGCGTGGGGGTGGAAGCTGCCATCTCATCTCCTTGGATGATGCGACCTGCCATCGTCGGGCACCGGGCGGTCACCCCTGGTGCGACACCCTGCCGAAGCAGGGCGTTTCGGCTGGCGCCTACGGCTTGACGTAGGCGTTCAAGCCCAGGATCACACCGGAGTCACCAACCGGCCGGTTGCCGTGGGTCGATGCGACCTTGACCGTGAGTCCCGACTTTGACGGGCCGAGTCGCTTAGTCAGGTCGACCACGATTGTGGCCTTCTTGCCGTCAGGCGAGACCGTGATGTGGACGTTGTCCATCGGGGTACCCCTCTCAGTGTTGGGGGTGGGCGAAGGTCACGGTATCACGGACGCGCCGAGTGCGGTAGCCTCATACGGCACGCCGCGCTGACCCGAGTACAGTGCGAACATTCTCTTGCCGTCCGCGCTCATCCAATGCGGCGGGAACTTCTGTTCATAGCTCTCGATCGGTGACCACGAATCGGAGTAGTACACCGTGGAGAACGGCCCGGTCGGCTTATCAGAGGCGAACACCCCAAGGCTGCCGTTGTGGGTGGCGCCGCCGGGGGTTTGGTGCGGGGTTACCAGCAGATAGGTTTTCAGGGGAACGTTGTAGCTCATGCTCATCCGCAGAACGCCGCGCGGGTCGGTGAAAATCGGCGCCCGTTTGGCAAATTCAGGATTCCAGCCGGTACCATCCCAGAACTGCCAGGCTGATTGGATCATCGCCCTGGCTTCCGGCGCCCTGGCGAGTACCACGTCAGGCTGCCATGCGTAGGCGTCGGCGTTGTTCTGCCCGATCACATACACCCACCCGTCCGGTGGCGCCCCTTGAATGAAGTCACACACGCCGAACGCGACCGACATCAGCCAGGTGGCTCGATGCCAGGTTTTGCCTAGGTCCGCTGACCAGGCTATCCGCCCGTTACGGTAGCTGCGGCCCGAGGGAACGTTACGTTCCCATAGGTAGGTGATGCCGCCGCCGAACCAAAGCCCGGAAGCCTTGACCCCGGCCTTACCGCTACCGGTGGCCTCGATGCTCGGGACGCTCATATTCGCCCCGTGCATTGGCCCGGCCAGGGGCGTGCCGGTGATGACGGCCAGGGCGAGACTTAGTGTGCGCTTGCCGCCGAACCCTTTACCGTCGCCATAGGCTACTAGTAGCCTGCCGCCGGGCAGCGTCGTCGCGGGCCAGTTGTCGCCATTGCCGCCGACTACGTGATGGGCGGTATCCCATTTCAGGTGGAACGGGGCAGGGCCGCCGCCGCCGCCGCCGCCGCCGCCGCCGCCGCCGCCGCCTGGCCCGGTGGTCGGAATGGGCACGCCAGGCGATGGGGGGTTGGTGGTGAAATGGCGGGGTGGGGTTGGGGGTGATATGCCGATCGGCTGCTGAGCGGCCGGGCTAGTCGTTACCATCGGTGCCGCCCATCGGTGTGCTAGCTGGGTGCGCCTGCTCATGTGGCCTCTCTAGCGTATCACGGTCGGCGTGGCGCTGATTCATTCTCAGTGCCCATAGGGCTTGAACTATCTCACACGAGATAGCTGCCAGTCCCATAACGTGGCGGTTAACCTGATCGGCCTCACCTTGCGGCAGACCCGTTCGGGCGAAGTACGTTTCCGCCCGAATGGTTTCCCTAATTGCGTTACGACCCTGCCGCAAGAAGGCTGCCAGGGTGTCGCGTTCCCGCCGGGTAAGCGGCGCGTGGATTAGGGGGTGGGCTAGGAGTGAGTCGCTGGGGGTGGTGGCGGCCATGGGTGATCCTTCCGCTGATCGATCGAGCTAAGCCCACCTTAACATCCCGGCTACGGCCCGGCTAGGTCGCGCACGGTGACCGTTAGCAGCGGGGTGATGTTTCCGGCCGCGTTGTCGGTCATTGTCACCAGAACCGGGCGGGCCGGTATCCACAACTCGCGTCGATCGGTGGCGCCAGCGGCAACGGTGCACTTATCGAACTGAGGCAGCGTGGACAAGTTCACGCTAGATGCGTCGGCAATAGTAACGGTAACCGAGTTGGCCTGCCCGCTGTTGTCTGTAGCAACAGACCACTCACCGTTAGCCAACGCTATTAGTCTTGATTGCGGTGACCCATTTACCAGTGTCGGCTTGATCGCGGCGATAATGCCGTTTACAGGGTCACCACCAGGATTGGAGAAACCAACCGGTGCGGTAGCCGCATACGAAAGTTGCTTCCACCGGGTATCTCCCCACACGTTAGACGCGGGGAAAATGCCCCAACTGTAAGTCAGGGTTTGCGCAGGATCGATGTTTTGCAGCACAAGTGTTAGCTGACCGCCTTTAGCCGGTCCTCTGCCAAAAAACAGCAAAGCGTTAGTGGGACCGTTCCCGGCGGTAAGTATTACGTTGTCGGAACCGGTCTGGTATACGCCCGACGGGTCAAGCCAGGTAAACGCCAAAACCGCCCACGGTTTCGTGCCAGCGGCAGCCGGTAGGTTAAGGAGAATAGTAACTTCCCATCCCGGCTGAGACCATGGCAGGGCAGTGAGCAAATTAACTGACGATGCGCCGCCCAGAGTCTGCGAGTTATTGGCGGTACCGGCTCCGGTGAGGCGCAGTAGTGGTGCGCCGGTACTGGCGATCGCGCTGGCATGGGCCTGGGGAGTCTGGTAATCGGCGTAATCGGTCACCGTGCCCTCATTCCGTGCCCGGCTGTCATATGCCGATCGAATCGAGCCGTCAGGTCGTTAATTGCTGATTGCAGCGCGTTTCGATCCCGCGTTGCCTCGCCTATGCTGGCGTTGACTGTCGATATCAGGGCACCGACTTTGTAGGTTAGCCTTAGAACCGATACCACCATCACGGCTGCCACCGGGATAGCAGCCGCCACTATTGTCATCTCGCCGGGAGTCACGGCGCCTGGCCCGGTTGCGGTGCGGCCGGGACGGCGCCTGGCCGTAGTTCGGCTGCCACTTTCGCCATGGCGGCCTTTAGCTTGGCCTGGGCTGTTAGTGATTCCCTGGCTCTAGCTATCGCCTCACCCACCGTGGCCGGTATCGGTAGCGCCATGGCCGCCCCTTATGTTGTTCCGGGTATGACTTGGCCTTGCGGAGGCGCCGGGCCAGGCCCAGGTTTGCCCGGTAGCTGGGTTTTCGCCTTTTCCGACAATAGCACCCACGCATCAAATGGCGTATACCCGAGGTTTTCCAATTCGGTTTGCGCTTCGCCTTGGGTTAGGATCTGAGCGGCGAACGCATCGGCTATCTGCGCTTCGGTCAGCACTCTTACCGCTATCGAGTTTTCCACCTGCCAGGTTTGGACTACCGCAGCCACGCTAGCCGGTGGAACCCCTATCTTTGTCAGACTGTCAGTAGCGGTTTGCAGGGTGATCTTGCGTGCCGCAAACAACGTGCGTATCCGTGTCACCGCGCTATTGACCGCTTCGAACGCTCTTTGTACGTCCGAATAAGCCAATAGCAGTTCTACCGCCTGCGGAGTGACGTGCATATCCTCCAGGATGGTTGTCGCGTCGGTCGCGCTTAGTATCTGAGCATGGTATGACCCGACCACGGAAGATATTGCCGCGCCACGGTAATCGGATAGCGCCTCTGTGTGCGCTTCATCGATATAGGCTGCTATCAGGTCGGGAGTCATGCCCTGCTTAGCCAACAGGGCGGCGGCCTGATCGGCGGTTACCGCCCCGTGCGCCAGCAAGGTCACAACGGTGGACTCGGGGGGCACGTAGGTGGCGAACTGCTGATATACGGGTTGCCACTTGTTCCGCCACCGGCCCTCATGAAATCCCTGGGCATACGATACGACATCAGGACCGAGACCATCCCAGGGGATAAACCCCCTGTTAGCCATCTCTATCAGTTCTAGCGGGGTTGGCGCTTCACCTTGGGTATCGAATAGGACGGTGAAGAACTGAGGGTCGCCGCCTAGCTTGGCGTACAAGTCTTTACCGGCCTCTAGCGTCACCTGGCCTTTAAGGGTGGCGTCGAGTGCGTCAACAGGGGTAGGCCAAAGGAGTGCTAGCGCCTGGATCAGTGGTATCCATTTATCGGCCAACCTGCCCTGGCGGATACCTTGCACAAACCCTGGCGCGTCAGGCGAACCGGAATCGTAGGGGATTGCGCCACGTCTGAGTCCTTCGGCTAGCTGGGTAGGTCCTGGCGCGTCACCTGCCAGGCCAACCATCACCGTGAAATCGGCTTGGCTGATGCCCGATAGTGCCGCCACGGCTATCCCGGCCGTGTCTGGCAGGAATCCTCTTACCACCGCTTCGGCCGCATCGGCCGGGGATAGGATGGCCCGGTTAAGGTCGGCTAGTACCGGTCCCCATTTGTTGTGCAGCCGGGACTCGGCTATAGCCTGATCGAATGATGTCGAGTCGATCCCGGCGCCGGTCCTGGCGATGATGCCACGTCGCAGCGCTTCGGCAGCCTGCTGAGGTGGTAGCCCATCCCCGGCCAGGTCTGTCAATATCTTGAACTGTGCTGCGTCGATACCCTGGGGCAGCGCTTCGGTTTCGGCCTCAGCTAGGTCTACATACGATCGCAGCACCGCCTCCGCTAGGTCAGCCGGGCTGATACGCACCTTGGCTAGGGCGATCATCTGGCTAAGCCTGGTTGCGTCAATGCCGCCCTTGGCTGATTCGGCTTGCGCTTCGGCTAGCGTTGCCAGGTGGCGCACCGCTAGCTGAGCCATTATCTGAGGGGTTAGGGCAACGTCGGGGTGACGGGCTAGGCTGTCTTGGGTGAGAGCGGTAAAGGCTGGTTGCATGAAAGCACCGGCCACCTGGCCGACAACGTTCCATAGCAGGATGTTCTCGATTATCCCGCTGGCGCCTATCAGGTCACCCAATCCGGCCATGGCCGTTAATCTCCGGTCGGACCTTCGGATAGTTTGCCTACCCCGTCGATTAGCGCGGCCTGATCGTGTACTGCGGTAAATACGTTCTGCTGGTTATACCGGGCGTTATCGATAAACACGCTCCCCTCGTTGCCATCCCCGGTGATGAAGTACACGACCACTCCGGTTACGGTCTGCCCGGCCTGGGTGTTGCGTACTTGGTCGGTCACCTGACCCGTGATCACCCATCCTGATGTTGCCATGCCGCCTCACGCCTTCCCGATAAGCGCCGCGACCGCGCTGGCCGTCGCGTCGATCGTAGCGCCAACGGTGTCGTTAAGCGCGGTAGCCCACCCCTGGGGGTTGGCCGCAGCCTCACCAATGAACCCTAGTATCGCCAGATCCCCGGCCGCTGAGGTTATTTTCTGCCATTCCTGACCGGCCTGCTCCACCTGGCTACCCCCGTCAGCGAAGAACGTAGACCACTGGCCTTCCATGGCGGCCAGCCGGGCAGAGATGTCTAGAATGACACCGTGCAAATCGTGTGGCCGGACATCAGCCAGGATGGGGTTAAGCAAATCCGATATCAGATTGCCTAGCGGCTTTTCTATTCCGAGTCCGTTAATGATGCGGCGCAGCACGAAACCGATCACTAGCCGAGCTATCGGATTATCGATCGATGCCAGGTCAAGCACCAAGCCTATCAGCCGTTTTGTTAGCGCGGCCATCACCGGGTCGTTAGATTCGATTACCCGGATAAGGGTGGTGATAGCTGATACGCGACCGGGATAGCCACCCCGATATGCCGATGCGGCTTCCGCCTCAATGGTGGAATGCAGCACGCGGACGAGGTTACGTGCTTGCGCTTCGGCCTGGGCGACAGCGGCTTGCCGCTGCGATCGCTCCCTGGTTACCATGACAGATGCGACCGCGACGGCCTGGGAATACATTTTGAACACCGCAGAGTAAACCACGTCAATCAGCAGGATCATCTGATGTTTTAGCTGGGCTATCTGACGGTTAATGTAAGTGTAGATAGGACCGATCAGGTAATTGGCTGTCCACGCCGCTAGCCGGTGCAAAGCGTCACCGGCGTCAGATGCCAGATGGAATAGCTCGCGCCACCCGAACGTGATCACTCTTACGTATGTGCCGAGTGCGCCATAGAACTGACTTGCACCGTTTGCCACAGTGTTAAGGAATGCCCACACCACGTTGACGATCGGGCCGCCGGAATTGGACCCGCCGGGTGGGTTTGGTGATGACATAACCTTGCTCCTGTCATGGTCGCCACCCGTTACAGCCGATAACCCCTAGCCGGGCTGATATGTCAACTAGGTACCTTATCGCACTGGCCGTGTCCACGCTCGCTTGCCGGATAGCGGCGGTCGGCGGGGATGGAACGGGTGGGGGTGGCGGCAATCCGCCGCCGCCCGTGCCGCCCCCCGAGGCCGAATCGATGCACGCCCCTGATGTTCCCCACGGGCTGTTGCCAACCGCTGATGCGAACACCGACCGTGGCGCACTTGACTTTAGCGCCGAGATAATCGATCCGTATAGCCCGTTTTCTAGGGTGGCGACGGTGGCTAGGACGCCAGCGTTAAAGTTCGGATAGTTTTTCACCCCGGCCGAATTGTAATCACTTGATCCCGGCCATGGCTCGGTTGTGTTGAATGGGTTAAATGCGGCCGTGCCACCTTCGCAAGCCTGCCATGCGTCAAGGTTTGATGCGTTAGTCGGATCTAGCGGCGCGTGAAGCTGGCCCAATATGGCCGTCCACCATGCCGCGCTTGACACCCCCGAAAGCCCCAACGCATAAACCCCTATCACATAGCAGACGGTAGCGAATATCCGGCCTACCGCCAGCATTGCTTACCCATACGGCCACGCGGGCATGTCGGCAATATTGTCCAGCATTCTATCTGGTATCAGAATGCGTGGTATCTCTGGCGGGAATATAGCAGACACCATAAACGAGATGTAGATTGTGTGCGGGTGGGTGCCGGTGTTATATCCGTACACCCCCCAATCTCCGGTGGTCGGCAAGCTGGCAAGGTCGGCGCTGCTCATCTCCCCGGACGCAACATAGAACTGGCCGGCGCCACGCGGGAGGATCGCCACCTTGGATGAGGCAATCTGTATTCCTACCAGGCCCGACGGCCCTGGCGGGAATCTCCACCGGATGATATCGATTATCCGGTCGGGCATCACGGTAGGGGTGAACGCCGGGGCCGATTTTAGGGTTCCGGCCGGTATGGTGACGGCGAATTCCCACCCTTCATCGGACGCCATTCGCCACCATCCTTATCGTCGTTGGGGAACCGCACGTAAATACATCCCGACACTGTTCCCGAATTGACTTGAAGGGTAATGTCTTGGTTGACGTAGATTCCCTCATCGCCGAAATCTTCTGTCTCGGCGGTACCCGGCTGAATCCCGAACACTGCCAGGGTGGCCGTGGCCGACATCAGTGCCCCCTGACCGATCGCCCCTGATGCGATGGTCTCGGTTGCGGTGTAGGTGGTTCCGGCCGTAGCCGCGCCGATCGCCTTGATCGCCACCGTGGCACCCCCGGCCGGAACCTTGACCGTGATCGGCTGCTGAGGGTACTCGCCTGCTACTGCAGGGTTGAGGCTGACCGCTACCTGGGCGGCGCCGACGTAAAGCCCGAAGTTGTCGATATCGGCTGCGGCCAGGGCGCCCGCTACGCCCACCGACCATTCCACCGTGTACTCACCTACCGGCACGGCGGTAAGGCTGGCTATGGCCGTCCCAGCGGCCGGTGCGGCCTGGCTGCCGGTATTGGCCGAGTTGGTTACATCCCCGGTGGTCAGGGAAAAGCCGAGCAGACGCGCCAGAGCCGTGGTCAATGGCGCGCTATTCGGTGCGGTGGTGGCGGGCACCGCGATAGCGCGCCTGCCCCGGTAATCACGCATCGGACTACTTGGTTGACTTGAGTTCGGCCACGTTCAGGAACACTTCGGCCGCCCCTGCGCCGACCGCCGCGTGGTGGGCTGCTGAAACGAAAATGCCCTTGCGGTCGTTGGATTGCACCACGGGTATGAGCGGGCGCTGGTGGAGTTCGCTCATGCGGATGAAGTAGTTGGCGATGTCGAGTGTCTGCGACAGTCCTGGGCCGCAGAACCGCAGGTTCCCGGTGGCGATGCCCTTGATTCCAACAATGTCCACGGCCGGTACCGGGACGTAGCCCAGAATGGCGTAGGACTTGTTGGCGTGCATCTGATCTTCGGTGTTGGTGATCGCCGTGTCAGTCCACGCGCCGACGGCGATCGCGTTAAGGCTGACTTCTATCGCCTTGATGTAGCGGATGTCCGGGGAGATGTCACTCCACCGGTACAGGTCTGCGGCCTGGCCGCGCACGTCGTCGTAGGCGATGACGAGCCCGGCGGTGATGGTGGTGGCAGCGCCGCACTGGCCGTTTACCCCGAGGGTGTCCAGTTCGTTGAGTTCCACCGACGAATAGTCAGGGACCAAGAACGCGGCCGGATTGTCTGGGTTCTTCCACGTCAGCCCGGTAACGTTGTCATGCAGCAGTGGCGATGTGATGCGGAACTTGTTACCGGTGGCATCGGCTGAGAAGATCGCACTCAGCAGATGCGCCTTGGTGTCACCGGATGTTCCGCGCACCTGAAGGCTGTCGCCCGTAGTGGCCGCCAGCGCGGTCGGGAACGCCGACGCCGCCGCCTGGGTGCTGAATGCCAGCACCGTGTCAACTGCCATGCCCATGAGGGCACCCCCGTTCTATCACCTGTCACCAGGTGGCCTAGGTCGAGCCGGATAGGGCTACTTGGTGAACTTGGCCATGCCCCGGGCGAATGCGGCCGACCTGGCGATGTTGGCTTCCAGATCCCCGCGTGGCGGGAGCGCGCCGACCTGGGAGGCGATGTAGGGAAACAGCTTAGAGAACACTTGCTCGACCTTGGACTGTGCGGCGGTAGCGCCACTCATCAGGCGCCCCTGACCCTTGTCTACGGTGACCTGCTGCCACTGCTGCAGCGACACTGCGGCCGAGTTGGCGGCGAATCGGTCGATCGCCGCGGCGGTGTTCTGCGCCCATAGGTTCTTTTGCCGGGCTGCCGCCTGGCCTGGTGCGACGGTGACGGCCTGGACGCCTGCCGTCCACTTGGCTCCTGATGCGCCGAAGTTCTGCACCCACCTGGCCGCAGCATCACTTGGGTTGGGGATTGCCACTGTTGCCCCCCGTTAGGGTTTAGAGCGTGGGCGCCCCCGTGGCCCCGCGCTTGCTAGCCACCGATCATACATCACGCCTTCACGAGATGCCATTTGCCGGGCGGCATCTATTTGCCGCGCTATTCCGCACTCGGTGCAGCGCACCGGCTTTACCGGCGGCAAGCACCCCTTAATTTCGGTGCCGCATCCGGCGCACGTACGCGAACGGTAGCTGTAAGCCACGATTAAGCACCCCCTAACTTTCGTGTCGCGCAAGGCAGTAACGCGCCCGGGGGGTACCCCCTTATACCGGCGCGGTTAGCACCTAACCGATTGCCATCAGGTCACGGACAACCGCCTGCATGGCCGCAACAGCGGTATTGGTGGCCGTAAGCGCCGATTCGGCACTGGTAAGAGCGGCCGAGATGTCGGGCACGGCGAGGGTTGGGTGCCAGTTATCCTCCAGCACCAAGGATATGTCGATGGGCGCCCCGGAATGAGCGGCGTCGAGTATCTGCACCACGGCCGGGGATCGCAGCGGGGTATAGCCGGGGATGTGAACGGTGCCGTCGAGGGTCGCTATCCACCGAAAGTGCGGCACACCGGCTAGCGCGGCGTCGATCGCCGCTAGCTCGGCCCGGTCAGAGTAGGCGGTAAGGAACGGAACTCGGGCCGCGATCTTGGCTTCAAACCAGGATCGGGCCTCACTCACATCCCACGCGCCAGGTTCTATGTCGATGATCGACGCCTGGCCGGAAGGATCACCTAGTTTCCGGTCGATCAGCACTAGCTCGGAGTTCGGGAATCTGACTTGCAACTGGCTGGGTACTGGTACCAGGTCCGAGTAAGTCATGATGATGGGGAATGCCCCGTCCAGTGCGGCCAGGTTGTCGGTGTCCATCGCGGTTCTGATCATGTGCCCTCCTGGTGTCGTCGGGGTTTGGCGTGCTGGCCGCTAAGGGTAGCATAACGATCGTGGCTAAACTGACGGTGACCCTCGAAAATGGCGAGCTATATGCGGTGATAGACGCGCTGCTATACGCCGAGCATAACAGCCGATCGCCTGCCTCTAAATGGCGGTACCGGACGGTTCGTGAATGGCTGGAATACCGCTCGCACCATTCTCGCGGCGCGTGGCTAAAATCCCCCATGTCGTTTAGGCAATTCGCCAGCGCCATTCTTGCCATTCAGGCTGCGGCCGAAAACGCAACCCCGCCGGTTACGTAGCGTTACCCCCCCTCTCGACCGGTACCCCCCCCCGGTAACACGCATACCCCTACCCGGTACCCCCTGCCGCGCGCCCGCTCACTA
>Ga0187846_10001178_pt1 | contig 14775 bp, 9 predicted proteins | sample TC_taG_FD_161473 | JGI IMG/M metagenome (GOLD analysis project Ga0187846, IMG submission 161473) | Biofilm microbial communities from the roof of an iron ore cave, State of Minas Gerais, Brazil - TC_06 Biofilm (v2) | ecosystem: Environmental > Terrestrial > Deep subsurface > Cave > Wall biofilm ...
CGATGCGGAAAAGCCAGGTGGTAAACTTGGCGCTGGCTTCGTATTTCTTGCGCGCACGATACACACGCAGAAAAACTTCCTGCGCCAGGTCTTCTGCCGTGGCAGCGTCGCGCACCATTCGGTAGAGGAAATTGACCAGGGGCGTCCGATACTTCTGGAGCAAAAGCTCGAAGGACGCGTCGTCCCCCGCCTTTACGTCCAGCATGAGTTGGACGTCTGACCTGGTCATGACCTCCACATTGTATCTAACACCTGACGCTACAGAAAGTTGCGCTGTTCCTGAGTGAAACGACAGCTTCGATGTGGGCCAAACCGCAACACAGAGACGCCCGATATCCCTTGTGGCTGGATTGCTCCGTCCAAAGGGGTTAGGCTAAGAGCCTTGTGAACCATCTGGACAAGATTCAGGCCAGTCCGGCGCACCAAGTCCCTTTGATCAACCCACCGGGGGAGACTCTGGGGCGCGCGAACGCCATCTTAACCGGCAGCGGGAAAGACTACTTCGTCCCGGATTTTGAAGGCTCCCTTTCGATCAAGACCGTCGTTTCCGGCTCAGCCGTCTGGGAAGCAGGCGGGCGCCGGTTTCAAGTCCACGAAAATACCTACCTCATCTTGAATGACCGGCAGCGGTACACGATGACCATCGATTCCACGAACAAAGTGACCACGTTCTGCCTCTTCTTCGAACGAGGATTCGTGGAGGATGTCTTCCGCACGATGGCCAAGCCTGCGGATGAGCTGTTGGAAAACCCGCGCGACGCGGACTTCGCGCCGCTGGACTTCTTTGAGAAGCTCGAGCCGCAAGACAGCCCCGTGCTGGCGCGCGTAAGGAAACTTCGTGAGCGGCTCTCGCGGGGGCAGCGTTCAGGCCCCGCACTGCAGTACGATTTCTACTCCGTCGCTTCGGCAATGGTTCGCGAGCATCAGAATACGGCGTCTGCGATATCGAAATTGCCGGCGCTGCGGCCTTCGACTCGGCAGGAACTCTATAAGCGGTTGCTGCGCGGCAGGGACGCTTTGCTTTCCTCGCTCGATTCCCAGGTTGCTTTGAAGGATGTAGCTCGCGCCGCCTGCCTTTCGCCTTATCATTTTCACCGCGCATTCAGCCGCGCATTCGGTTCGACCCCGCACCAGTATTTGACCCGCCACCGGCTCGAGCGTGCGGCGCACCTGCTTCGCCGCTCCGATCGCAGCGTCACTGAGATTTGCTTCGAAGCTGGATTCGAGAGCCCCGGCTCATTCAGCACACTCTTCCGGCGCCACTTCGGCCTCTCCCCGCGCGACTTCCGACGGCGTTCGCGGGCCGTCATACAAACGCCGCGCTTCGGTCGGTCTTCACCGGAATTTGGTGCTTGAGTAGATAGCCTGGCTTGGTGCGCCCGTAGATTCGCCGTCGTCTCTGTGTCTTGGCCGATCGCAACCGTCGGTCCATCTGCCGCGCACTGATCTCCAATAACTGCTTCTCGATTTCCGATCGCACGCGAAAGCGTTTGCGAATCTAGGGCATCCACTCAGGCAGCAGCGCTTTCAACCGTACCGACCAGGGATAACCAACCTGGCCTCCCGCACCGCCCTCAGCACGGCCAGCGTTTCAGGGGCATAGCTCACTCCACGTCGCCGCGGAGGCCTACGCCGCTCCTGCGGCCCCGGCCCGTTCAGTAAACGGACATATTTGCGGTTTTATCCGGTGTTGGCGCAAAATTCGGCCAAGATCACCTCCCTATCCTTCCGCGCTGCCCGCTGATATCGCCCATAAATTGCTCGCAGATACTCCCACCGTCCTTTACTCCCCAACCTGTCCTCTTCTGGAACATTTTGGTTGGGTTTTATTCTAAATTGCGTGACGTTTCAACCTTCGGTTACATTTTAGACGGCGCGAGCGGCGCGATACGGGAGCTGGCGTTAACGCGACAAGGCTCGTATACTAATCCCAACCGGCCATGAAGGTTGCGCTGAGCCTCGGAATAGTCTTGTTTTCCGTGCTCACCGCGTTTTCAGCGCAACTGCCGGAACAGTGCAAGCCGCCGGCGAGCGCGGACCAAGCCATCCGCGACAAGCCCTCCGCCAAAGCATATATCGCAGCTGGCACCTGGTTCGTAGACCAAGGCAACATAGAGTGTGCCGTAGCCGTGTCGGAAGAGGCCGTCCGGCTAGAACCCCACTCTGCCCAAGCCCATTTCAGTTTGGGCGAGGCGCACGCACGTGCACGGGAGCTACCAGCAGCGGCTGCCGAATTCCGTCTCGCCCTGCAGTACGAACCCCAAATGGCAATGGCCCACAACTCCCTTGGGTCGGTATTGATTGATATGGGGGAGGCGGCCCAGGCTGAAACCGAGTTTCGCGAAGCTCTAAAGCTGGACCCTAACTCCGTATTTGCGCTGGACCACCTGGCCCAGCAGCTCGCCTCTGAGCGCCGCTATGCACTCGCCGTTCGTTACTGGAACCAAGCGCTGGCCCTTCAGCCTGATCCACGCGAGATCGAGTTGTCCATGAGCAAAGCTGCTCGTGAGAACGCTGATCCGCAGCTTATCTCGGCGCTGGGTGATCTCGGCGTGCTTCGCGCCAACAAGGGTGATACCGAAGGAGCGGAAAAGCTTTTTCGGGAGGCGATCAAAGACGATCCGACCTACGAACAGGGACACGTCAATCTCGGGCTGATTCTCGCGAGAGAGCAGGAGTTCATCGAGGCCGAAGCAGAGGTCGACCAAGCCCTGAAACTGGCTCCCGGGGACGTTGCTGCGCTCGAGGCGGCCGGCAGAGTGAAGGCGCGTGTGGGAAAGAGCGCCGAAGGCGTAGCACTCTTGCGCAAGGCCGTCGCCCTGGCACCGCAATCCGCCACGGCCCATCTGGATCTGGGCACGGTTCTCGCTGAGAGCTACGATTTACAAGGAGCCTTGACCGAAAGCGGTGAAGCGGTTCGGCTAGCCCCGTCGTCCCCTTTCGCCCACCTCAACCGCGGCCGGGTTCTCTTCGATCTCGGTCGCAACGCGGAGGCGCAACCCGACCTCGAATCCGCCTGCCGCCTCGATCCCCAGATGCCGGAGCCCTACTTTTTTCTGGCGTTGATGGCGAAGCAGGCCGGGCACTACCAACGTGCCGTCGTGTTGTTGCAGACCGTCGTCAAGCTCCAGCCGCGCAATGCCAGTGCGTGGTATTTGCTGGGACAAAGTCTCGAACGGACGTCGCAGACCCAGGCGGCTATCGCCGCGTGGAGGCAGGCGGTAGCGATTGAACCCGATTACAGCCAGGCGCTTTGGAACTTGGCGCGAGTCGTCAAACCAGACGATCCGGACGAAGCCGCTCGCCTGATGGCCCGCTACAGCCAAGTGCAAAAGAAGCGCCTCATCGTCGACGAGGCCGGCACTCTCGGCAATGATGCGCTGGCTGCCGGCGCGGCACATGACTGGCCCGAAGCTATCCGCCAGTTCAAAAAGGCAATCGAAGTCTGCGGTGACTGTGCCATCCAAGCGGACTTGCATAAGAAGCTCGGCCTCACCGAATGCCAGATGGGCGATATCGAGGATGGAGAAAAGGAGCTTCGCTTGGCCCAAGCGCTAAAACCAGCGGACCCGGACATCGAACGAGCTCTCGTGCGGATCGCTGCGGTCCGCTCCAAGCCCGTTGTGTCCCATCCCGGCCCAGAGAAGCCGCATTGATGCGCAATTGTGCGCGCGCGTCTTTGTTCACCTCTGTGGCGACCGCTGTCCTCGTCCTGGCTTTCACACTGTCACTCGAGCGCCGTGGTCTATCGCAGATGGCTTCGACAGGAGCCAAGGATCAGCCCGTGCGCCCGCTCCCGCGAGGCATGAAAGCTCCGACCGTCAATTTCCGGGATGTCGCGGCCCAAGCCGGGCTCAACGCAGTGGTCGTCTCCGGCGACCTGGAGCAGACCTCTGTGGTGGAGAATACGGGCACGGGCGTAGCCATCTTCGACTATGATAACGACGGCTTGCCGGACGTCTTCTTGGTCCAGGGCGACCGGTTGAATCCAGGCCCAGAGACCCTCACGCCTCATCTCTATCACAATCTTGGCGGGCTTCGCTTTGAGGACGTCACGCAGAAGGCCGGCATCGGGCACACCGGTTGGGGGCAGGGAGTATGCGCTGGCGACGCGGACAACGATGGAAACGTAGACCTGTTCCTCGGCCAGTGGGGTCACAACGTATTTCTTCACAACATGGGGAACGGCACCTTCCGCGACGAGACGCGCGATCGCGGCCTGGATCGTCCCGGCTCCCGTTGGAGCACCGGCTGCGCCTTTATCGACTATGACCGCGATGGGTGGCTCGACCTTGTAGTGGCCAACTACATCGACTTCGACGCCCAGCAGTCGCCTCGGCCGCGCGAACGCAGCGGCTGCAAATGGAGAGGCATCCCCGTGCCCTGCGGACCGAGAGGCCTCAAGGGTGAAACTGTGACGTTGTACCACAATGACGGGCACGGCCACTTCACCGACGTCACTAAACAGGCCGGCATCGAGACACCACCCGAATATCACGGTTTCACCGTCTTGACCGGCGACTTCGATAACGATGGATGGCCCGACTTTTTTGTGGCTTGCGATTCCACTCCAAGTCTGTATTTCCACAACAAGGGAAACGGGACGTTCGAGGAGATCGGCCTCTCCACTGGAGTAGCCGTGAATGAGGACGGGAGAGAGCAGGCGGGCATGGGAGCGACCGCCGGCGATTACGACGGCGATGGCTACCTCGACATCTTCAAGACCAATTTCTCGAGCGACACGAACACCCTTTACCGCAACCTTGGCGATGGTAGCTTCAGCGATGTCACCATCCGCGCCGGTCTGGCTGTTCAGACCCGCTATGTAAAATGGGGCACGGCCTTTGTGGATATCGACAACGACGGCTGGAAAGATCTGTTTGTTGCCGCCGGACATGTTTATCCCTTCGTTGAAAAGTACGGCCTCGGCGAGGAGTTCCGCCAGCCACGCCAGCTCTATTGGAATCGAGGTGACGGACAGTTCTTCGATATGTCCTCCACCGCGGGCCCTGCGATCACCGCCAAGCACTCCTCGCGCGGAATTGCCGTAGGAGACCTCGATAACGACGGCTCGGAAGAGATTGTGGTCGTCAACCTTTTTGAACCACCTTCGTTGCTCAAGAACTTTGGCCCGCGCGGCAACGCTCTGCTGATACGGGCCCTCACTGCATCCGGCCGCGACGCCATCGGCGCCCGGATTACCGTGACCTCAGGACGCCACAAGCAGATCGATGAGGTGCGCAGCGGCGGCTATTTCATGTCCCAAGGTGACTTTCGCGTCCACTTTGGCCTGGGCCGCCTCACCAAGGTGGACGTCGCCATCCGCTGGCCGCAGGGCGCCACGGAAACCTTCAAGGATGTCGCGGCCAATCAATTGATCGTTGCGCACGAGGGTCGAGGAATCGTCGAGCAGCATCCTCTCTCGCTTCCCCACAGCACGTCCCTTCAGCGATAGTCGTGGAGTTTTGTCCAAACCGAAATGAAGTTTTCACTCATGATCGATGTTTAGCGGAGCGCGGCGACTGGCGGCGTTTCTAGCCTTCAGCGCAACGGCCTAGGGGCTACCATGCGTGGGAGCTCCCGGTCACGATTTTTCGTCGCGAAATCGCCAATGTTTATGCGGGTTCCAGAGAGTGCTTTTCGTGAAAGTGTGACACCCGGACCGATTTTCGATGCGCTTTCTGCCGGCAGCGAGCGTTGCATGTAGCGTGATTGGCCCGGCGAGAACGAAACTTGCGGCCACAGCCCTTGCACAACCGGTACTGGTACGGCTTCCGCTCGCTCTCTAGATAGTGCAAAGCGTCGAGTCCCGACCGGACGTCGCTCATGCGCCTTATCCTTCCAGCCGCGCTTAGCTGACAGCAGGTGACGCTTGCTGACGTTTCCTTCCGCGCCGCTTTTGCTCTCGAACTTCTGCGCCTTCGAGCAAACGAGTGATCTTCTCATCGAGTTCTTCGATGCTGAGGTTGACGGGGCTTCCTTCAGTGCAGCGGCCCACTCCATTGTGGACCTGAGTGCAGCAACATCCGAAGCTAAATCTGCCCAGCAGTATGCTTCACCATGAAGTGCGCGCAAGTGGCCGGGGCAGCCCGCGCGGGCGGGATTCATGAGCAAGTAGCGAAACCACCAAGCTGCGCTGCCGTCAGCAAGCCCGAGCCTGAGGAACCAAGCCTCGTAGCGCCGCTGCATGGAGGGCTTCGTATAAACTGCATTGAGCGATTGGCGCATCGCGGTCATTTGAGGCGCGTATCTTACCCGTTTGCTGTCCAGGCAGCGACAGCGTGTTCGTAGGCGAAGGGAAGGCGCTGAGGGCGGCCGGGTCAAAAATCAAGCCGAACGGCAAGCTGGGTGATTCGATGACCTCCCAGGTCCCCATACGTCGCGAGCGACTTGCCGAAGTTTCCGGTACAAAGTCCCTTGGAGTCCGGGATGCAGTTACCTAAAAAACCGTTGGGGTTTTGGAAGTTTGGGTGATTGAAAATGTTGAAGAAGTTCCCCTGGAGCTGGAGCGCAAAACGCTCCGTGATTTTGAACTTCTTCGCAAGACCCATGTCGAAGTTGACGAAGCCAGGCCCGATCAAAGTGTTTCGTCCAAGGGGGCTGTTGCAAAACAACCCGAAATTGACGCTGGTCGGACAAGTAAAATTCGAGAACAAGTTCGGGTTGAAGTAGCCGTCCGCCGGGTTCTTGCCGTGTTGAATAGCATTGCTGATGGTTCCGGAGCCCGTGTAGACCGGGCGGTCTATGAAGTGGCCATCTTTGTTCGTGTCGGCAGTGGCGGTGAGTTGAATCGGAACACCCTTTTGTACAGTCGTGATCCCGCTCCAAGACCAGCCCCCCAGCCAGCGGTTCGACCTGAAGAGTGGAAGCTCGTAGTAATAGCTGACCACGAAGCGGTGGCGAATGTCGAAATCCGCATTGCCGCGGTCGAGTGCAATGTGGGTGATGTCGGTGGGAGAAGAAATTTGACCATGCCCGCCGTTAAACACGTCGCTTAATTCATCGATGGCGTGGGAATACGTGTAGTTCGCGTTGAACTGAAGCCCATTCGAAAAAATCTTCCGTCCTTCGATTTGAAGGCCGTAGTAGTTGGAGCGGAAGGCGTTGGTGCGGAGGTTATCTGCCGCTAGGGAAATATTAATCCGATCCTGACTGAACGTCGGCGAAGGAATTTCGCCAGCGTTAAAAGCCGCCTTACATGCCGGTGTCGCACTCGTGCAAGCTGTGCGGCCGTCGAAGGTATTGGCGTCGATGATCCCGACGAGCTTGTTGCCGATCGTTCCGATGCCATTCACACTCAGCACGAAGTCGTGAGCATACTCCCACTCCACACCGAGGTGAAATTGCTGGATGTAAGCGGTCACCAGATTATTGTCCATTTGGCGCGGCGAGGGGGCGCCACCAAACCCAGCGAAGTCTGCCGGGCTTGTAAAGGGCACCTGGTACAGTCCTGGAGTCGCAAGCGGGCCGACCGGAACTCCGTTAACGGCGGCGCCGAGTGACGAAAAGGCGAAGAACGGCGGATTGAAACGGATGTTTTCGAACACATTATTGTAGAGGCGGTCATAGAAAATGCCGTAGCCGCCGCGGAGGACCACTTTCTGAGAACCAAAGACGTCCCAGGCAAAACCCAAGCGCGGGCCGAAGTTGTTGAGGTCCTTGCGCCAGATATCGTGGTTGCGCACTTGGAATGTACCCCTGCGGACCCCGGCCGCGAGCGGAGAGTTCGAAGGAAAGAACGGGTTCACCGTGGGATCGGTGATTGTTGTTCCTGAGATGGGAGTGGCGGTTGAGCCGAAATAGAAGTTCGAATCGATCCCCGGACGAAAGTTGTGGGGCGGCCCGAAGTATTCCCAGCGCAGCCCTGCGTTGATAGTCAGATGCGATGTCAGGCGCAAGTCGTCCTGAAAATACCACGCGAATTCATTGGCCCGATAGCCGCGATAGTACTCGGGGAATCCGCTGGTCTGCGGGTTGATTGAAGCAAACGCAATCGCTATACCGCCGAGCGTAGGCGCTCCAAATGCGACCAGATCGGCTTCATCCCCGAAGAAACCGTCGGTCAGCAGGTTTTCGACGTCCCAGGGTCCGATTGCGCTGTTCCTACCGGCCTGAGCAGATGAGCCATTTCGCGTCCGACGATATTCGCCGCCGCCCTTGAACGTGTGTTTTCCATGCACGTAAGTCAGTCCGTCCTGATACTGAAACTGATTTTCCGTAAAGAACTGGGGTAGGCCGAACGAGTCCCCGAACGCAACACCAACCGGATCGAAGGACGTCACGACGCTGGGGATGCCTTGAAGCCCTGGCACATCGGGAAAGTTGGAAAGGCGCCGAAGATAGCTAGCGCGGAACTGGTTAATTACGACCGGTGTGAAAGTGTACGTGAATGTAATTCCGAGGTCTTGCGAGCGGGCCGTATTGAGGAAAGCCGGACCGATCAGCCCATCCGAACCACCAAACGTGTCCTGTATAGAGGAATCGATGATGGCGTAGGTGCCGCTGAGCTGAGCTTGCTGCTTAGCCTTTGGTCCACTTTTATTGAGCCCTGATTTTGATCGAGCTTAACGGGGTCGGACACAGTAACAGTCCCATAGACGTTTACGGGATATGAGATCGTCGCAAATGGAAATGCGCCGAGGTTCGGGCTTGTGAAGGCGCCTGCTGCCGTTGGTGTGAGGTTCTTCGTGGCCAGAGGGAATGGGCCAATGGCCAACAGCTTAGTAAAGTTAGGACCCAGTGTCGCGGACTTTGAGAACGCGCCTGGGCAAGCCCCGGCCGGCCCGAAGTTCGCCACGCAGAAGCCCCCTGGATCGGTTTCCATGAAGGTTTCGAAAGCGCCGCTTTTCACGAAATTGATGAAGTCCTGTGTGGTTCCGGTCGTTGTAATCGGCGATGCCTGACGTTTGGTGTGGCGCTCATAAGTGGCGTAGAAAAAGGTTCGATCCTTTACAATCGGACCGCCAAGAGATCCGCCAAACTGATTGCGCACTAGGCGGTCCTTTATGCCGGCCTTATTCGAAAAGAAGTCATTCGCCGCAAGGGCCTGCACGCGATTGTACTCGAAAGCGGAACCGTGCCAGTCGTTGGTGCCGGACTTGAGAACCGTGTCGTTGACGAATGCACCGCCCTTGCCGTACTCAGCCGGAAAGTCGTTGGTGATGACGCGATATTCCTGAATGGCATCCGGTGAGAGTTGCGTGACCGCTCCGGGCTGGCCCTCCGGGCCGCCAACTCCGGCTCCCCCCTGACCCTGATCGTTATTGTCATAGCCGTCCAGCAAGTAATTCGACATGCCTGGGCGAACTCCGTTCACGGCAGCGCCGCGAGTCGTGCCTCCGAACTGATCGGGCACCACGCCCGGAAGGATGTTGATGAAAGTGTTCTGCGTGCGGTCTTCCAGCGGGAGCGACTGCCAAAGCCTGCGGTCTACCAGCGTGGAGACAGAGGAGTCGGTAGTATCAATATGCTCGGCACCGGCTTCGACAGATACCGTTTGAGTCGCTGTGCCAATTTCGAGGTGAAAGTCTTGGGTAACTACGGTGCCGGTGCTGACCACGATACCAGCAGCTTCAGCAGTCTTGAAACCGCTGGCTTCGACCTTTATCGCATAAGTGCCCACGACGGGCACAGCTACAAAGCGGTATAGCCCCGCCGAAGTAGTCAGCGTGTCGCGGGATCCCCCAGTAGCGCTGCTCGTCAGCGTAACCTTGGCATTGGGCACGGATGCCCCGGAAGGATCCGTCACGAGTCCTGTGATTTCACCTTGCCCGACCTGGGCGTGTGTGATGCTGCTAAAGGACAAAACGAATAGTACAACCAATGTCAACAGGCTGAGAAGCAGTGAGGCGCGTCTTGAATCAACCATGGGTCTTTTCCTTTTCGAAAACGGCATGTACCGTGCGACCGCACCATGTCCTGGCGATGTTCCTGGGGGAAGAGCCTTGCCTGTGAGTGCGAGTCCAAAAGCGCTTCAACATTTTAGGCAGACTATCGCGACGCACTTCTGGTCTCGCTTTTACTCCTGCATGCGCGAAGATGTCAAGCGAACGGCGGAATTGACGATTTTTCGGTTGATAATCTGCGAGAGTTTCGAGAGCGCGTTAACGGGATAGGAGATAGCGCGATTCAGAGTTGCACCGCCCCTCTTCTTCACAATTCTCGTGTTCTTTGCCCGGAGCAGCCGCACTTGAAGGAGCGCAAGCGGGCATGCCCTCGGCGCGTCGGCCGGTACGCGACTCTACCCCCAGGGCGCGTTGACTTGCCTCCAAGCGCGCCATAAGATGAACCTCAAATGGCGGAGCTTCGGTCGCTCACTGGTCGCACCATCTCCCATTACCGCATCCTCGAACAGCTCGGTGGCGGTGGAATGGGTGTGGTCTTCAAGGCCGAGGACATCCGGCTTCATCGAATGGTCGCTCTCAAATTCCTGCCGGCCGAGATGGCCCACGACCCTGCTGCACTCGAACGGTTTCGGCGCGAAGCGCAAGCGGCGTCAGCCCTGAATCATCCGAACATCTGCACCATTTACGACATTGGCGAGCAGGACGGCCAGCCCTTCATCGCCATGGAGCTCCTGGATGGGGAGACCCTAAAGCGTCGCATCGAAGGCCGTGCGCTGGATCTGGCCCTATTGCTGGAGCTGTGCATCGAGATTGCCGACGCGCTCGATGCCGCGCACGCGAGAGGAATCATCCACCGGGACATTAAACCGGCGAACATCTTCGTCACGGAGCGCCGGCACGCCAAGATTCTCGATTTCGGTCTGGCGAAGCTCGCTCCCGTAGACCAGGGTGTTGGGGTTTCCGAGAGGCCGACCGCCACAGCTGAAGTGCTTCTGACCAAGCCCGGCACCCCGATGGGGACTATCGCCTATATGTCCCCTGAGCAAGCACGCGGCGAGGAATTGGATGCACGTACAGATTTGTTCTCCTTCGGAGCAGTGCTCTACGAGATGGCCACGGGGCGAATGGCGTTTCCTGGCAATACGGCTGCAATTGTTCACGAGGCGATTCTGAACCGAGCACCGGTTCCCCTGACGCAACACAGACTGGGACTGCCGCAGAAGCTTGGAGAAATCATCAGCAAGGCGCTCGAAAAAGACCGCAAACTGCGCTACCCGCACGCCTCGGAAATGCGCGCGGATTTACAACGCCTAAAGGGCGACACCGAGTCCGGCCGTGCAGCCGTTATAACATCCGATGCCGGGTGGAAGCCCGCTGACAAATCCATTCAGTTGCGATGGGCGGCGGCAACTGGCGCTGCAGTGGTCGCTACTGCGCTGGCGGTGGGCGGCTGGCTGTTGTACTCCCGCAAGGCCCACGCGCTGACTAACAAGGACACTGTTGTTCTCGCTGATTTCACGAATACGACGGGCGACCCGGTCTTTGATGGCACGCTCCGGCAAGGGCTGGCGGTGGAGCTTGAGCAATCGCCCTTCCTCAGCATCGTGTCTGACCAGCGCATTCAGCAGACCCTTCGCCTGATGAACCAGCCACTCGATACGAAGCTCACACCGGGGATTGCACGAAATGTCTGCCAGCGGACGGGGAGCGCCGCCGTCCTCGACGGCTCGATTGCGAGCCTGGGCAGCCAATATGTTATAGGCCTTAGAGCGGTGAACTGCCGCACCAGCGAGACGCTAGCTGAGGAGCAGGAGCGCGCTACGGGCAAGGAACAGGTACTAGCGACAATGGACAAGGCGGCCACGAAACTGCGAGCGAAGCTCGGCGAATCGCTCAGCACCGTGCAGAAGTTTGATACGCCTCTCGAACAGGCCACTACGCCATCGCTTGAAGCCCTTCAGGCCTACAGCCTGGGACGCAAGAGCCTTAAGGGGGCAGGTGGCAACTCTGGCGCCGCTCCTCTCTTTCAGCGGGCCATAAGCCTGGACCCGAATTTCGCCATGGCCTACTCACAGCTCGGCGAGATTTACAGCGCTGTCGGGGAAACCACTCTGGGGGCGGAGAACATTAGGAAGGCTTACGAACTGCGCGAACGGGTGAGCGAGTGGGAGAGGTTCAACATCGAGGCTAACTACTATCACTCTGTCACCGGCGACCTGGAAAAGGAGCGGCCGGTGGATGAACTCTGGGCGCAGACGTATCCACGAGATTATGAGCCACCGGACAGCCTGAGTTTCATCGACGACCGGCTCGGGCAATATGACAAAGCCCTTGAAGAATCCCGCGAGGCTCTTCGCCTCAACCCGACCAGCGCTCTATCTTATGCGGCCCTCGTTTATTCCTACCTCTTCGTGAATCGTTTGAAGGAAGCCCGCGCTATCGCTGACGAAGCGCAGGCGAAGAACCTCAATTCTGGTGCCCTGCACTACGCTCTATACCTGATTGCGTTCCTGCAGAACGACGTGACGGCGATGGCCGGGGCAGGTGAATGGCTGTCTCACAACCCAAACACGCCTGCCTATTTCGGGCGGCTTGGTGTGGCTCGGGAGCTTTCCCGAAGGGCAGTGGCTACGTTCGAGCAGGCGAAGCACAAGGAGACAGCGGCCGGTATCGAGGCCGATGACCTCGAGGTCCATCGAGGTGCTTCAGGCCGCTTCCGCCTACGAACTGGGGTCGCCCAGCACCGGCTTCTCGCCCGCTCTCTATCCCGTCTATGTGCGTGGCCAAGCGTATCTGGCCGCACATCAGGGTAACGAAGCTGCTGCCGAGTTCCAGAAAATCTTGGACCATCGCGGTGTTGTGATTAACGAACCCATCGGCGCCCTTGCCCACCTCGGCCTCGCGCGTTCCTATGCTTTGCAGGGCGATGCCGCCAAGGCCCGCACCGCCTACCAGGATTTCCTCACGCTGTGGAAAGACGCCGACCCCGACATTCCCATCCTGCAGCAGGCACAAGCCGAGTACGCGAAGCTGAAGTCACGTGGATGACATGCTAGAACTGTTCTATGCACAGGTTCAGGAAAGACCACTGGACGCCAAGGACATAAGCTTTGTCGTCGTTGTTTCTCCACCTCAATCCCCACGCTGGATTACGCAGGAGAGAACGGCGGCGTCTGGGCTTCTTTCACTCTAGCGCACGAAGCTTAACAATTACGGTAATATCAGGCAAGGCATATATCTTTCGTCCTTCTAAAAGCTGAACAGATAGTTTAGGAACAGCATCAGAGCGACGCCGATAAAAACAAGCAGAGCCATGCGCACGCCAAGCTCGCGATTAACTTCGGGGATCAGGTCGGAAGCAGCGACGTAAACGGTGACGCCGGCAGAAAGCGGCAGAGCGTCGCCCACTTTGCCGCGCAATACGTACATCAGCGCAATCCCGAGGAGTGTTGCGCCGCCTAGAAGGGCAGAAGAAAGAAACGAGACGCGGCGGCTTTGCCCGCTGGCCAGCATCAGAGAAGATACGGTGAAGCCTTCGGGCAATTTGTGCAGGAAGATCGCGAAAAAAATTACGATGCCGAGCTGGAAGGAAACCAGCAGCCCGGATGCAATTGCCACGCCATCAAAAAATGTGTGAATCACCAGCCCCAGCAGCGCCGCGTAGCTCGCGTGCGCGTGGGACACTTCTTCCTCGTGCGTCTCCTCTCCAAAATGGAAATGCGGTGCAACCGTGTGCTCGAAAAAGTGGACCAGGAAATAGCCAGACAGGGCGAAAGCGAAAGCGGGCTCTCCGCGCAGCCGCACCGATTCCGGAAGCATTTCCAGGAACGCGACCGCAAGCATGAACCCGGCGCCGAGCGCGACGAAATAGCGCAGATAGCGTCGCGACCAGTGGCGCTGCACGATGAGCAGCCCGCCGAGAATATTGGCGGCGGCAGCCGTCAACCCGAGCGCAAGAGCGAGAATGAGACCCTTGGGGACGCCAACGAAATAAACGTAGCTTTGGGTTTGCATTCGAACTTTCTTCAGCCGCTGTGGCGGAAGAGGATGACGTCGCCATCCTCCAACACATACTCCTTCCCTTCCAGGCGCACGCGGCCGCGTTCGCGCGCCGCGGCCCAGCTTCCCGCCTCGACCAGATCCTCCCAGCGAACGACTTCGGCTTTGATGAAGCCGCGCTCGATGTCGCTGTGGATCGTGCCGGCAGCCTTGTGCGCCGTGGTGCCGTGCGGAATCGTCCACGCGCGGCATTCGGGCTCGCCGCAGGTGAGGAAAGAAACAAGCCCCAACAGGCGATAGCTCGCCTGGATGAGACGGTCACGGCCGGATTCCACCAGGCCGTAGGCGCTCATCAGTTCCGCAGCCTCAGCGTCATCGAGCTCGGCCAGCTCCGCTTCAATTTTCCCGCAGAAGGGAACGATAGCCGTGCGAGCCTTCCCGGCGAGCTTCTGCAAATTGTGGCGTTCGATCACGCGGCCAGTCTCAGCGGCCTCCTCGTCGCCAAGGTTCAGCACGTAGAGCATCGGCTTCCGCGTAAGGAACATGAACCCGGTCAACTGCTTTTCTTCCTCCGGCTTGAAATCAAGTTCGCGCAGAGGTGTTTCCGCTTCCAGCGCCTTTTGGCAGCGTGTGAGTAAGGCCAGTTCGGTCTCGAGGAGCGGGTCTTTCTTTTTTTTCAGATCTTTCTCGACGCGCTCCATCCGGCGAGTGGCCTGTTCGAGGTCGTTCAGCATCAGCTCGATCTCGATGCCCTCGATATCGCGAAACGGATCAACGCTGCCGGCGGGATGCGGCACGGCAGGATTTTCGAACACGCGCACCACGTGCGCGAGCGCATCTGCTTCGCGCAACGGGACGAGCGAAGCGGCGTCTTTGGCGCGGTCCTTTTGCAAGCCGCCGATATCCACGTATTCGATGGTGGTGTGCGTGA
>Ga0187846_10001179_pt1 | contig 14771 bp, 9 predicted proteins | sample TC_taG_FD_161473 | JGI IMG/M metagenome (GOLD analysis project Ga0187846, IMG submission 161473) | Biofilm microbial communities from the roof of an iron ore cave, State of Minas Gerais, Brazil - TC_06 Biofilm (v2) | ecosystem: Environmental > Terrestrial > Deep subsurface > Cave > Wall biofilm ...
CATCAAGCGTGCCGCAGTCTTCTTCGGTGATAATTGAATCCTGCGCGACATCGACCAGCCGCCGCGTGAGATAGCCCGAGTTGGCGGTCTTGAGGGCAGTGTCGGCCAAGCCCTTCCGGGCGCCGTGGGTCGAAATGAAGTATTGGAGCACTGTCAATCCCTCGCGGAAATTGGCAGTGATCGGCGTTTCGATGATCTCGCCTGAGGGCTTCGCCATCAGGCCGCGCAATCCTGCGAGCTGACGGATTTGCTGCTCGGAACCGCGCGCCCCCGAGTCGGCCATGATGAAGATCGGGTTGAACGACGGTCCGACGACTTCCTTGCCGTCTTTATCCTGACCGTAGACCTGGCTGGAAAGACCCTTAAGCACCGCGCCCCCAATCTCGTCCTGCACCTCGGCCCAGATATCGACGACTTTGTTGTAGCGTTCGCCGTCGGTAATGACACCGTTGTTGTACTGCTTCTGAATTTCCGAGACCTGTTTCTGCGCCTGCTCCAGCAGCTGGGATTTTTGCGGCGGAATCGTCATGTCGCGAATCGAAATCGAAATGCCGGCGCGGGTAGCGAAATCGAACCCCACGTCCTTCAAACGGTCAGCGAAGATGACCGTCGCCTTGTTGCCTGCACGCCGGTAAACGGTATCGATCAGGTTGCCCAGCTCCTTCTTCTTCATCGTGCGATTAACTTCGGAAAAGGGCACCTCAGACGGCACGATCTCGTACAACAGCACGCGGCCGACGGTGGTTTCGACACGCTCAGCCGCTATATTGCCGTTGCCGGCATGACCATCGAACATTTGCGATGGCCTTACCTCGTCCTCGTCTTCGTCCACCATCGTCCGCGCGCCGGCGACCGGCATCCGCACCGTCACGCGAGCGTGCAGATCGACTTCGTCATGATCGTAAGCGATGCGAACCTCCCCGGGCGAGGCGAAGAACTTACCCTCGCCTTTGGCCAATGGCCGCTCACGCGTCATGTAATACAGCCCGAGCACCATGTCCTGCGTCGGCACAATGATCGGCTTCCCGCTGGCGGGCGAGAGGATGTTGTTGGTCGACATCATCAAGGCGCGCGACTCAACTTGCGCTTCAACCGATAGGGGGACGTGCACCGCCATCTGGTCACCGTCAAAGTCGGCATTGTAAGCAACGCACACCAGCGGATGGAGCTGAATCGCCTTACCTTCAATTAATACGGGCTCGAACGCCTGAATGCCGAGGCGATGGAGTGTGGGGGCACGATTGAGCAGCACCGGATGTTCGCGGATAACGTCGTCGAGGATATCCCAGACATCTTTGCCCTCTTTTTCCACCATCTTCTTCGCGCTCTTGATAGTGGTGACGTAGCCTTTCTCTTCGAGCTTGCTATAGATGAAGGGCTTGAACAGTTCGAGCGCCATCTTCTTGGGCAGCCCGCATTGGTGGAGGCGAAGTTCCGGACCGACTACGATGACCGAGCGCCCCGAGTAATCGACGCGCTTGCCGAGCAGATTCTGCCGAAAGCGGCCGGACTTGCCCTTGAGCATATCGGACAACGATTTAAGCGGACGCTTGGCCGGGCCAGTAATCGCGCGCCCGCGGCGGCCGTTGTCGAACAAGGCGTCGACCGCTTCCTGCAGCATGCGCTTTTCGTTGCGTACGATGATGTCCGGTGCGCTCAGTTCGATTAAACGCTTGAGCCGGTTGTTCCGGTTAATCACACGCCGGTAGAGGTCGTTCAAATCTGACGTTGCGAAGCGCCCGCCATCGAGCGGCACCAGCGGCCGCAAGTCCGGCGGAATCACCGGCAGGATTGTAAGAATCATCCATTCGGGTTTATTGCCCGACTCGCGGAAGGCTGTAACGACCTTCAGCCGCTTGGCCACCTTTTTGCGGCGCGCTTCGCTGGAAGTCGCCTTCATCTCAGTCCGCAGCTCTTCCGACAGCTTTTCGAGTTCGAGCTCCGAGAGCAGCGTACGAATGGCTTCGGCCCCCATCTCGGCATGAAAGCTCGCGCCGTATTGCTCGCGTGCCTCACGATACCTGCGTTCGGTCAACAGCTCCTTGTGCTGAAGCGGTGTCTCACCTGGATCGGTTACGACATAGTTCTCGAAGTAGAGAATCTTCTCCAACTCCTTCAGCGTCATGTCGAGCAAGGTGCCAATTCGCGACGGGAGAGAACGAAGAAACCAAATGTGTGCGACCGGAGCAGCGAGATCGATATGACCCATCCGCTCGCGGCGCACCTTGGACTGAATCACCTCGACGCCGCACTTCTCACACACCACACCGCGATGGCGCATGCGCTTGTACTTGCCGCAGTTACATTCGTAGTCTTTGGTCGGCCCGAAGATCTTGGCGCAGAATAGGCCGTCACGCTCCGGCTTAAAGGTGCGATAATTAATGGTTTCGGGTTTTTTAACCTCGCCATGAGACCATGAGCGAATCATCTCCGGCGATGCGATCGCGATGCGGATCGCGTTGAACGAGAGCGGGTTTTTTGGTTTTTCGAAAATCCCGAACAGGTCTTCCATTTCTTTACCTACCGTCCTGGCTATCCCACCCGGACCGTTTTACGCTAAACGGGCATCCCTCCTGACCTCCACCTGGTCAGGGGGAGGAATTAGCTCACCGTTGCTGGCGGGTGCTACGTGGCGATTACCAGTATGTGTTCTAATAAATCGCCGCTCAGACACAGAGTCACTGCTGTTCACGCTGGAACCTGTGTTGTAGCCTATGGGCGCTCCAGCAGTTCGACGTTCAGACACAACGACTGAAGTTCCTTCACCATAACGTTGAAGGACTCCGGCAGTCCTGGTTCAAGCGTGTTCTCACCCTTGACAATGGCCTCGTACATTCGGGTCCGTCCGGCTACATCGTCGGACTTGACGGTCAGCATTTCCTGCAGTGTATAGGCGGCGCCGTACGCTTCCAGCGCCCATACCTCCATTTCGCCGAGCCGCTGCCCGCCGAATTGCGCCTTGCCTCCTAATGGCTGTTGGGTCACCAGGCTATAGGGCCCGGTCGAGCGGGCATGAATCTTCTCCTCAACCAGATGATGCAGTTTCATGATGTACATCACACCCACGGTGACCGGCTGCTCAAACGGCAGACCTGTCCTGCCGTCGTACAAGGTGGCCTGGCCGGTGTCGGGCAACCCCGCGCGCCGGAGCAAAGCAAAGATCTCGTCCTCGCGCGCACCGTCAAAAACCGGCGACGCGGTATGAATTCCCTCGCGCGCTTTATCGGCCAGCCGCACCAACTCGGCATCGTCGAGGCCGTCTACGAAGTCCTGGTACTCGCGGTCGGGATACAACTCGCGCAGACGCTTGCGCACCTGTGTCGCCGAGACGCCGTCATGGGCTTCGTCATGGAGCTTGCGGCCCAGTTCCAGCGCCGCCCATCCCAGATGGGTCTCCAGGATCTGCCCGACGTTCATCCGCGACGGGACGCCCAGGGGGTTCAACACGATGTCAACCGGTGTGCCGTCTGCCAGGCGCGGCATATCCTCCTCTGGAAGGATGCGGGACAAAACGCCCTTGTTGCCGTGCCGCCCGGCCATCTTGTCGCCGACCTGCAAACGGCGCTTAAGCGCGACGAACACCTTGATCATTTTGATAACGCCTGGCGCCAGCTCGTCACCCGCCTTGAGCCGTTCGACCTTTGCGCCATACTTGTCCTGAAGTTCACGGACTTTGGCGCTCATGGCGTCCAGCGCTTGCGTTATCTCGGCCTGAACATTTTCCTGCTCGACGCGGAGCTGGCCCCATAGTGGTGTCGGCAATTCTTCCAGCTCATCGGCTGAGATTGTATCGCCCTTGTTGAACAGCACGCGGCGGTCGTCCGACATCAAACGCGCGGCTAGCTTCTTGCCTGCCAGTGCGCGCTTTAATCGACGCATCGTTTCCTGGCGCACGATGCGAACCTCCTCGGCTTCGTCCTCTTTAATGCGCTTGACCTCGGCGTCTTGGATCTCCTGCGTGCGATCGTCGCGCGCCACTCCCCGGCGGGCAAAGACGCGCGCGTCGATTACGGCACCCTCGACGCCCGGTGGTACGCGCAGCGAGGTATCGCGCACCTCGCCGGCCTTTTCGCCGAAAATCGCTCGCAACAATTTTTCCTCAGGGCTGAGCTGCGTTTCCCCCTTCGGGGTAATTTTGCCGACCAGGATGTCGCCGGGCCGTACCTCGGCACCGATCCGGATGATGCCGCTGGAGTCGAGGTTCTTAAGTGCCTCGTCGCCAACATTAGGAATGTCGCGCGTAATCTCCTCAGGGCCAAGCTTGGTATCGCGGGCAATACATTCGAACTCCTCGATATGAACTGAGGTGAACAAGTCGTCTTTAACCACCCGCTCGGAGATCAGGATGGAGTCTTCGAAGTTGTAACCACCCCAAGGCATGAATGCGACGAGTACGTTGCGCCCGAGCGCCAGCTCGCCCATATCGGTCGACGGACCGTCGGCCAGCACGTCACCTGCAGCCACCCGCTCACCCTTCACGACAATCGGACGCTGGTTGATGCAGGTGTTCTGATTGGAGCGCTGGTACTTAACCAGGTTGTAGATATCAACGCCGGCATCGCGTGCTTCGCGGCCCTGCCGTTCGGCACGCACAACGATCCGTTCCGCATCCACGCTTTCGACCACACCGTCACGCCGCGCAATCGTGGTGACCCCTGAATCCCGCCCCACGGTTTTCTCTAAGCCAGTGCCAACCAGCGGCGCTTCGGTCTTGAGCAACGGCACCGCCTGGCGCTGCATGTTGGAGCCCATCAACGCGCGGTTGGCGTCATCATTTTCCAGGAACGGGATCAGCGAGGCGGCGACCGACACCAGCTGATTGGGCGACACGTCCATGAAGCGCACGTCTTCGCGCCTCACCATGGTAAATTCGCCACCGACCCTTGCTGACACCATTTCGTTTATGAAACGACCATGTTCATCGATTGGCGCGTTAGCCTGCGCGATGGGCAGGGGCCGCTCCTGGCGGAAGCTCAAGTCTGCTGACCCTTTTGCCTCGCGCCGTTTTGTTTCGTCCTCGTCGTGCTCCTCGTCCAGCGCCGAGAGGTAGGTGAACCGGTCGGTTACGCGCCCATTCTCCACCACTCGGTACGGCGTCTCGATAAAGCCGTATTCATTCACGCGCGCGTACGTCGACAATGCTGCGATAAGGCCGATATTCGGCCCTTCGGGTGTTTCGATAGGACACACGCGGCCGTAATGGGTGGGATGGACGTCGCGTACCTCAAAACCCGCGCGCTCGCGCGTCAGTCCACCCGGCCCGAGTGCTGAGAGCCGCCGCTTATGGGCAATTTCGGACAGCGGGTTGGTCTGGTCCATGAACTGTGAAAGCTGCGAGGAGCCGAAGAACTCCTTGATTACTGCGGACGCCGGCTTGTAGTTCACCAGCTCCTGCGGCATCAGCGTCTCGATATCCTGCAGGCTCATGCGCTCTTTAATAGCGCGCTCCATTCGCACTAGGCCGATGCGGAACTGGTTCTCGACCAGTTCGCCGACGGCGCGCACCCGGCGATTGCCAAGATGGTCGATATCGTCGATCTGGCGGTTCGGGTTGCCATTTTTGAGTTCGATCAGATACCGGACCACCTCTAGGATGTCTTCACGCCGAAGAGTGCCCTGCTCCAAGGGAACTCGAAGTTTATCGCCGAAGAGCTTATGGTTGAGCTTAAGCCTGCCGACCTTCGAGAGATCATAACGCTCGGGATTGAAGAATAGATTGTTGAAGAAGGTAGTCGCGGTCTGCAGAGTTGGAGGATCGCCGGGCCTAAGCCGGCGGTAGATTTCGAGGAGCGCCTCGTCCGGAGTGGTAAGTTTGTCTTGAGCTAGCGTCAGCCGAAGCGGACCGGCACCTGGCTGGTCTTCAGTGAACAGTACCTCGAGTCGTCGCACATCGTGCTGCCGGAGCAGCTCCAACATTTGCTCACTGATCTCGTCGTTACATTGCAGCAATACTTCCCCGGTGGTCGAATCAACAACATCATGTGCTGAAATTCGGCCAACGATGTCCTCGGGGCCGATGGGTATCTCGCTGACACGCGCCTGTTCGAGCTGGCGTACGACGGCTTTGTTGAATTTGCGGCCCTCGCGAGCGATTACCTCGCCGCCCTTCGGATCTTTGACATCACGCGTGATGCGTTGGCCGAGCAGCTGCGCCGGAATAAATTCCATCGCCAGCCGGCCGCCGTCGAGGAGGATCACGTCTTTCTTGTAAAAGTAATTGAGTAGGTCCTCCGTCGTCATTCCCAGCGCCCTCAGCGGCACGGTCGCGGGAAATTTACGGCGGCGATCGATACGCACATACAGGACGTCGCGCGGATCGAACTCCAAATCAATCCAACTGCCGCGATACGGAATTACTCTTGCCGAATAAAGCAGCTTGCCGGTTGAATGAGTGCGGCCTTTGTCATGCTCGAAGAATACCCCCGGCGACCGGTGCAATTGCGAGACGATGACGCGTTCGGTCCCGTTGACCATGAAGGTGCCGTTGGCCGTCATCAAAGGAATCTCACCGAAGTAGACCTCCTGCTCCTTAACGTTTTTGATAGACCGCCGTCCGCCCTCGACGTCCCAAATCACAAGCTGGATTTTGACTTTGAGTGGGGCTGCGTAGGTCATCCCGCGCTGATGGCATTCTTCAACGTCGTATTTCGGCTGCCCCAGTTCATAGCTGACGAACTCCAGTGAGGCGGTCTCATTGAAGTCCTTAATCGGGAAAACCGACTTGAACACGGCCTGCAGACCGGTATCGGTCCGCTGTTCAACTGTAGTTTCCGCCTGCAAAAACTCCTCGTAAGAGCGCTTTTGGATCTCAATCAGATTGGGTATATCGATGATCTTTTTAATCTTGCCGAAGGAGCGGCGGAGACGAAAATTGCTTGTGACCTGCGACTGCTGAGCCATTTCTACCTCGCCCGGCACCAAAACAAGGCCTGCTCGCGGGGCGTTTCAGACTAAAAGGCGCGCTAGATACCGCGCGCCGTTAGTTAAAACGCTGCGGACCGCAAGCATTTGCATGCGGCCTATTTCCAACAACTCTTCCGTGGTAATTCTTTTTTGCGCCGCGCGGTTCAATGCGACCGGCATCTCACTTGGCATCGAATCGCGGACAACACAGCCGCGCTACTAAGGGCTTTCTCCCCAAGACAACGCCACCAGCAGCCCAGCACCAAACCTGAGAGAGAATGACCGGCCGAAACTCCCGACTTGCGCAAGAGACACCTAAGGAATTGTGTAACATCACCCGGCCGGCTCCTATTTGAGCTCTACCGAACCTCCGACTTCCTCCAACTTCTTCTTGATATCTTCGGCTTCGCCCTTGCTGACGCCTTCTTTGACCGCTTTCGGCGCCCCGTCGACCAGATCTTTGGCCTCCTTGAGGCCGAGGCCGGTAAGCTCGCGGACCACCTTGATTACTTGGATCTTCTTGTCACCTGCTGCCGTCAGCACAACGTTGAACTCGTCCTTCTCAGCTTCCGCCGCGGGCGCTGCCACAGCACTACCTCCAGCCGGAACCGCCGCTACTGCCACCGGGGCGGCAGCCGACACTCCGAGCTCTTCCTCCAACTCTTTAACCAGTGCTGCAGCATCAAGTAGGCTCATATTCTTGAGAAAATCTTTTACTTGGTCGCGGCTTAGCGCTTCTGCTTCTGCCATTTTAATCCGGTCTCCTTTGGTCGGTGGCGTATCGCGCAAGCTGATTGCCCGCACCAGATAGCGACCCGAGCCTATTCTTTAGCGTTTCGTTCAAGTCTGTTGTCGGGAGTCAAAATCGATTGGCTCGGCTCTGCCGCGGCGCCTGGAGCAGAAGCTGACTCGCTCTGTTTCTTCCCAACCGCCTCCAGCAAGCGAGCGAGCGCCGAACCCGGTTCATTGAGCAGGCGTGCCAGCCGGGTTGCAGGCGCTTTCAGTAAACCGAGTAGCTGTGCGAGAATAACCTCGCGTGGCGGGAGCGCGGCCAGAGCAGCGATCTCGGCCGGGGTCAACGGCCTACCCTCCAGCACACCACCGCGCACCTTAAACCGTTCACCGAGTTCGCGCAGTGAATTTATCGCTTTGGCGAGTTCCACTGGATCAGCATAGCTGAGGAGCAAACCGACAGCGCCGCCCAGACTCGGCTCGAGAGCTTCAAATTTTGTCTTCTTTATAGCCAGGCGCACAAGCGTGTTCTTGGCGACCCGGAATTCGCTCTGTGCGGCGCGAAGCCGGCGGCGGAGACCATCCGATTCACCCGCCTTGATGCCCCTGTACTCCGAGACCACAGCGATACTCGCCCGGTTCAGGCTTTCCGCCAACTGTGCGACGACTGCAGTTTTTTCTTCCTTCTTCATACAGACTGCGTTCAGACCGGTGAGCACTACTTAAGCAGCGGCAGCTACCTTGGTGGTACTGGCGGTGTCGACCTTGACTCCGGGGCCCATGGTCGATGAAACGGCCACGCTCTTGATGTAGTTACCTTTAGCGCTGGCCGGCTTGGCGCGCAAAATAGACGCCAGTAATGCATGCGCATTCTCGGCTAATTTTTCATCACCGAAGCTGAGTTTACCAATTCGCGCATGAACTACGCCCGCCTTGTCCACACGGTAATCAACCTTGCCGGCTTTGACCTCCTGCACAGCTTTGGCGATATCAAAAGTAACGGTGCCGACCCTGGGATTAGGCATTAGTCCGCGCGGTCCTAGAATTTTGCCAATACGGCCCACTGCACCCATGATGTCCGGTGTAGCAATGACGCGGTCAAAGTCGAGCCAGTTTTCCTCCTGGATTTTCTTAACCATATCCTCACCGCCGACATAATCAGCACCGGCATCACGTGCTTCTTTCTCCTTCTCACCCTTCGCCAGGACCAGCACGCGCGCGACTTTGCCAGTACCGTTAGGCAGCACGACTGTGCCACGGACGTTTTGGTCGGCCTGGCGCGGATCGACGTTCAAACGCACGGCCATCTCAATGGTTTCGTCAAAGCTTGCCACCTTGTTAGCGCCAACCAGCTTGAGTGCTTCTTCAAGAGCGTAGCGTTTCTGGCGGTCGATGTTTTTGGCGGCGTTCTGGTATTTCTTACCTGCCATGCTGCTTTTGCTCCGCGACTATATTGGTGCGGGTGGCTCGCGAACCGTCGGATGAGGCTTGCGACCCGTAATCTGGTTACTCGACTACTTCGAGCCCCATCGATCTGGCGGTCCCCTCGATAGTGCGCATAGCCGCGGCCACACTCGCAGCAGTCAAGTCTATCGCCTTGGTTCGGGCGATGTCTTCTATTTGCTTGCGGCTGACCTTGCCGACTTTATTCTTGTTGGGACTGGGGGAACCTTTCTCCACTCCTGCCGCCTTAAGCAGTAAAATCGAAGCCGGCGGGCTTTTGGTGACGAAAGTAAACGAACGGTCCGCGTACACCGTGACGATTACCGGAATCACCAATCCCTGCATGCTCTGGGTCTGGGCGTTAAAGGCCTTACAGAACTCCATGATATTAACTCCGCGTTGGCCAAGCGCCGGACCAACCGGAGGTGAAGGATTAGCCGCTCCTGCCGGAATCTGAAGTTTTACCTGACCGGTTATTTTTTTCGCCATTCAGTTCTTTGCTTCAAGCGCAAAAACGCCGGATAGCTTCTCGCGTTGCGATTTGAACGGGTGGGTAGCAGACCAATTTACCTTTAAGATTTCTCTACCTGCACAAAATCCAACTCGACGGGCGTGGCGCGACCGAAAATTGAGATTAGTACACGTACTTTGCCCTTTTCTGGGCGCACCTCTTCAACCGTCCCATTGAAGTCCTGGAACGGCCCATCGATCACTTTCACCGACTCGCCCACCTCGAATAGCATCTTTGGTTTAGGGCGCAATGCGCCCTCTTCCATTTGCTGGCGGATGGCGCTGACTTCCGACTCCGGCACTTCGGGGATACTCTCGAGCGCCGGTGGCGACGCGGTTAACGGCGCGGTGGAATGACCGACGAAGCCAGTCACTTTCGGCGTATTCTTAATAACATGCCAAGTCTCGTCGTCGAGGTGCATGTTAACGAAGATGTATCCAGGGAAGAACTTTCGACTCGAAACTTTGCGTTGCCCACCTTTGCCGAGTTCCTGCACGCGCTCGACCGGAACGACAACTTCACCGATCTTATCATCCATCTTGAGCGCCCGAACGCGCTCCTCAAGCGCAGCCTTGGCCTTCTGCTCGTAACCTGAGTAAGTGTGTACCACGTACCATTTTTTGTTGGCCGCTGCCCTGGGTTCGGTGATTGCTAAGTCTACCATTATGGAATCTGTCAGAATCGTTTCAGCCCCAGGTTGACAACGTGATCGTCCGGCTTAATTTCGTTGTCACCGGACGAGTGAGCGCACGAGCCAGGTGGCACCTAAATCTACCATCCACAGCCATACAGACATGACGAGCGTCAAGGCCACCACTACCGCTGTCGCCTGAGCAGTTTCCTTAGGCGAGGGGAAGTGGACCTTGGACAGCTCCGTCCACGACTCTTGGACAAAACTCGTGCCCTGCTCGATGTAGGACTTAAGATTATTCATTTTTTCACTAAGTTACAAGTGGCACGCTTTTGGCGGGTCAGGCAGGATTCGAACCTGCAACCCTCGGATTTGGAGTCCGATGCTCTGGCCGTTAGAGCTACTGACCCTTCCCCACAATCATGCTCGCTTGAACACTCTTCTCGTACGAGCCCCCTACTGTGGCCGGCTAACGAGCAAGCCGCGCGACGAAGGTCCTTAATCGCAGACTATTCTAGACCTTGGCCTCTTTATGAATAGTATGGCTTCGGCAGCTCGGGCAGAATTTCTTGATAGCAAACTTTTCAGTTTGGCGTTTTTTGTTTTTACTGGTGACGTAGTTGCGCCGTTTGCAGCCGTCGCATTGGAGGCCGATAAGATCTCTCATTTCCATTCACCTGTGGGACAGACCCTCACGTTGCCCCTTTTTGTGCATAGCCCACGATGGGAATCGGACCCATGACCTCTTCCTTACCAAGGAAGTGCTCTGCCGACTGAGCTACGTGGGCTTATTTGCAAGCGTTTCTTTGTCCGCCGACCTCGGAGACTCGTTCCCTCTCGGCTATGGCCTCGGCGCCACTCGGGTTCTGCTCAACGTTGCGGATGAAATAGCATCCAATTGCGGCAACCCGCCGACAGCCGTTGGTACGGTCTTGGAGCGGGAAACGGGACTCGAACCCGCGACCCCGAGCTTGGAAGGCTCGCGCTCTACCAACTGAGCTATTCCCGCTCTGTTTTGGCTGCTCTTGAGCTTGTGGAGAGGGGAGGATTCGAACCTCCGAAGGCGTACGCCGGCAGATTTACAGTCTGCTCCCTTTGGCCGCTCGGGAACCTCTCCCTCGGACACCAGCCGCTCGCACGAACTCGCCTCAGCCGATGGCGAGAATCGAACTCGCAACCTACTGATTACAAGTCAGTTGCTCTACCTTTGAGCTACATCGGCCCTAATCTTGAAAACATTCTGAACTATCGCCGTAACAATGGGAAGTCAAGCCGCCGTTGCCGAAGTATTGCTTCGGTCAAGGCGTTTGCTTACTCATCAGTCAGGGTGAACCGCAGTCGCCGCATTGCCTCGCGCAACTGCGGTGTCATTACAAGCGGCCCTAGTTCTTCCGCTGCTCTCACCGTCCCGCACTGGATACACCTACCGGACCGAAAACCTTGGTTTGAGCATTCGCCAGCCTGAAACTGATCGCAGCCGACGTTGGTGCAGTTCCTGCAGCCATAAACTCGACTGCCACATGAGGCTGACTTTCTCTTGCCGGTGCAGCTTGCCATTGTTCTCCCCCTCGCGGCAGGCCGTACGCGGAGCCTGCCTTCCAGCAAACATCTTGAGCCCACTCGATTAGACGTTGGCGCAACTCATAGCTAGTCTTGGTACTCCGCTAAATGGTCCGTCCGGTTAAATTCGATCGCCGACGAATAATTTCGAACAGGGCAATCCCTGCCGCCACTGATACGTTGAGCGAACTCACCCGGCCGTACGACGGAATTCGCACGACGAAATCGGCGGTTTTGCGCACGATGTCCCGAACACCCCGCCCCTCCGACCCCAATACCAGCGCCAGCCGCCGGGTCGCATCGAGGTCATAGAGCGAGGTGTCGCCGTTGGGATCCATCGCCGCTATCCAATAGCCCTCGCCTTTGAGGTATTGGAGAGCTTGAGCAACGTTGCCGCACCTGGCCACCGCCAGGTGCGCCCAGGCGCCGGCAGATGACTTAATTGCGGCCGGGGTGATCCCGACGGTTCGGTCCTTCGCCAGCACGATTGCACCGATGCCGGCGCATTCGCTGGCCCGCAGGATCGCGCCCAGATTACGCGGGTCAGTTACACCGTCGACGAGCAGCAACGGGTCTGGCCTTTGCGCGAGCACCTGTTCTAAAGGTGCATAAGAATATTGGTGAAGCGCGGCAACAATTCCTTGATGGCGCACTTCCGCACCCACTATCCGTGCCAGTTCTTCGCTCGCGACGGCAACGACGCTGCCGCCCTTTTCTCGAACCGCTTGCATTTGCGGCTCGAACTTCGTTTCTGTTCCTTGCTTGACGTAGAGCCGCCGAATGTGAAAAGGCGCCGCAGAGATAATCTCCCGCACGGGCTCAACACCAAAGACGATTTCGGGAAGTTCGTCGGAACGACGGTAGTATCGTTTATGAGGACTTGACTGATGAGCGTTTGAGCCAACCACCGCAACCCTGGCCGAAGGGCGACGTATGGAAGTGGAGTGCTTGAGGTCGCGAGGACGTTTTTTCATCCTCGCCTATTATATCCCGCGTCTCAGCGCTACTGAAAAAGCCGTATGGCAGAATATTGGCGAAGACCGTATCCTCCAGGAGGTCTTCCTTTTTCCGCATCACGATAGTGGCGCGGCACTTGAGCGAGGACCATCGATTAGCAATGCCTCGAACGAAGATCATCGATGGCTATGTTGCCCGCGAGATTCTCGGCCCTTTCGGCTTGGGCGTTCTGTTGCTCACTTTCGCCTTGGTTACTGCCCGCCTGCTCAAGCTTACGGAGATGGTGGTGAACCACGGTGTTACTTTAGGGGCGGTGGCGAGTCTGATCGGCTTCATTATGCCAGCATTCCTGGAACTGACGTTTCCAATGGCGGTTTTGTTGGGTGTACTGATGGGCTTCGGCCGGATGTCTGGTGATCGCGAACTCATCGCGGCGCGCGCGTGTGGAATTAGTCTGTACCGCCTGGCGATGCCAGTGATAGGCGTGGCGTTTGCGGTTTATGCGCTGTCAAGCTGGCTGGCGTTCTCAGTAAGGCCCTGGGCGAACCGTCACCTCGAGGAAAGATTATTCGAGTTGACACGAACCACTTCGAGTGCAGGTTTGAAGGAAAAGGTGTTCAACCGTGATTTCCCCGGGCTGGTGATGTACGTGGACACTTTATCACCAGTCGACGGCACCTTGCGTGGGGTGATGATATCGGACGCGCGCAACCCTGCTCAGCAGAACACGATTATAGCTCGCCGCGGAATCATGATCCCGGACGAGGCCCGCAAGTCCATTACGCTCAGACTGTTCGACGGCTCACTGTTTGGGGTAGAAGCCGACCGCAACTCCAGTCATGTGACAAGCTTTCGCACCTATGACCTCAACATTCATCCCGAAGAGGGGTTGGAGTTGGGGCGGCGTGACCCCGACGAGATGAGTTATGCGGAACTGCGGCAGACGATCGCTGCGGCGCGCTCGGTGGGCCAACCCGACTATGAGGCCGAAACCGAACTGGCAAGCAAATACACAGTGCCTTTTACTACGCTGCTGTTCGCACTGATGGGCGTGCCTTTAGGGCTTAAGCCAGCGCGCGGCGGTCAATCCGAGCGCTTCGGTCTCGCGATCGCCCTGTTCTTCCTCTATTACTCGCTGATGCGCGCGGGGGAGGCGCTGGCTGAACGCGCGCGTCTCAACGCATTTTTCGCGATGAGCATACCAGACCTGGTCTTCGCGGTGCTGGCGATTTGGCTCTTCCTGCGCAGTGCGACGGACACAGGCGACCAGGGACGAGGAGCTGGCGATTTCCTATGGGAACTGGTTGAACGCTTTGAGCGGCGACGCGAAGTCAGCACCTGAACATGGGCGCCGAAGCCTTTTTCTGGCTCCGTCTAGCGTGGCACAGGCTCCCTGTGATCGTTCGATCAGATCAAACCACACTGGCTGGAAGCCTGTGCCACGCAGAGCACTCGACTCATGAAGCTTCGCAGGGCGTTATCTCCAACCGTTAACCATTTTTTGGCGGCACAATTTTTTGGGCCCTTCCTGGTGAGCCTCGCGGCCTTCACCATCGCCTACCTGCTGGGCGACATGTTCGATCGTTTCAGCGATCTGATCCGTTATGGTGGTTTCGGGTTGCTGGGGCTTGAATATTTCGCGTTCAAGCTGCCGCTGATTGTGTCGCAACTGCTGCCGGTCGCAAGCCTCGCCGGTGTGCTGTTGGGCTTTGCGCTGCTCAACCGCTCAGGCGAGGTGTTGGCATGTCAACAATTAGGCATCAGCCGGCTGGAAATGACCGTGCCCGTGCTAGTTGTGGCTGCACTAATTTCGCTGTTCGATTTCACCCTGAGTGAGACCGTGGTGCCAAGTGCGACACGCGCTTCACGTTATTTGTACGAAGTTGAGTTGAAAAAGCGCCAGCTCAAAGGCGTGTTTGCCAACCAATCGATATGGGTGCGAGTTCGCGCCGGATTTCTCTCGGCCGATCATTACGATCCCCGCGGCGCAACCCTGCGCGGGGTGACCATGTATCGCCTCGCACCGGATTACAC
>Ga0187846_10001180_pt1 | contig 14763 bp, 23 predicted proteins | sample TC_taG_FD_161473 | JGI IMG/M metagenome (GOLD analysis project Ga0187846, IMG submission 161473) | Biofilm microbial communities from the roof of an iron ore cave, State of Minas Gerais, Brazil - TC_06 Biofilm (v2) | ecosystem: Environmental > Terrestrial > Deep subsurface > Cave > Wall biofilm...
CACCCTGCGCGGCGACGATGGCGAGAGCATCGCGACCAAACCCGTGCCGATCTCCGGCGCGAACCCGGGTAGCGATCCGGTGTTCGTGTTCCGGCCGGGAGGTGTCGGGGGCGGCAACGTCTACACGACGCAAGCGACGCTCCGCACAGCGATGCTCGCGACCTCGGGGCCTAAGACGCTGCAGATCGATGGCACGGGCGGAGGTCCGACGAGCTTTAGCGGAGTCGTCGATTTCTTGAACCAGACCACGCTCGTCGCGCAGCTGTCCGAGACGCTGACCTTTGCAGCGGGCGCGACCTTGACGGGCATCACGCAAATCGCCTTCGATCGCCTGCTATTCGTCCAGAACACCGGCACCGTCGTGTGGACCGTGGTGGGCACGCCCGTGCTGTACCTCAACAACCTGGCCGGGTTTGGCGGTTCCGCGGGAGCGGCATTCGTCACGATCCCACCCGGGACATCTCTTGGCGTCATCATCGCCAACGGAGGGGGCATCGGCGACACCCTGAACGCGGCCATTTCGGGCAGCGGGTTGCTCGGCATGAACAACATCAGTGGTGTCATCACAGCCAACGCCATCGGTGCGGGTCTGACCTGGGACTATGCGGCGGACGGCACGGGCGAGCTCGACTTCCCACAAGGCTCGACGCCGGTTTTCACGTACTTCGCGCTGCCCAACATCCTTCAGGAGCTCGACGCCGCGGGACACGGCGCGGCAGCCACCGTCACGAGCAATTCGACGGGCACGCTGCGCCAGACCTACTCGGGGCGAGTGACCGTGCGCGTGCAGGCAAGCTTCACGCAAGGCGGAGGGGCTCCGGGCAATACGACCATGAGTGTGCAGCGTGATGGGGTCACCATCGCGGGCGCGCCGACGGTCACCGGCACGATCCCGCTAGGTTCGATCGGAACGCTCAGCGTCGAATGGGTCGACACGCTGCCCGATGTCCTGCCGCATCACTACGGATGGACGGCGACAACGAGCGCCGGGACCATCGCCGTGGCCGGCGGGCAAGCCAGCATCAAAGCGATCGAAGAAAAGTAAGGAGGAAGACATGTCCGGCAATCTCAGCATCCGGCTCGAGGGCGGGGAGGTGGTGGAGCTCCCGGGTCTCGGAGGCCTCAATTTCAATAACGCGAGCGGAAGCGCCGCTACCGGCGTGCCCGTCGTCATGGACACGGGCTTTGCTCCTCCCGCGGGCGAGACGGCGGCCCTGTCGGTGCTAACCAACGTGGATGACAAGACGACGCCCGCGAGCGCGGCCAATCTCGATGTGGTGAGCGTCAAGACGAGCGCAGCCGGCTTGCTCACCATCAGCGGGACACCGGTCAACGTAGCCAAGACCGGCACCGCGGCACTCATCGCGGGCGTGTTCGCCGTCAGCTATTCGGTGAGCGCGCATCAGACGCTGGTCGTGACGGTGACGCCTCCGGCCGCGTATCCCGCGGGATTGACGGCGGACGTGCAAATGCAGATTGTGCAAGGCTAAGCCCATGGTTCGGCGCCGCCGCCGCGTTCGGCGCCGCATCGGCGCATTGCCCGGCCTCGATGATCTGCTGGGTACGGTACTCGACCATTATCAGGCAGCCGATCCGAGCAAGCTGCCTGGACCCGTGCAGGATGCGTACATACGAGCTCGCGGCGCGCTCGACGCTGCGACCCATTCGGTGGCAGGCACGTTGGGGCTGGATCTGAGTGACCTCACGCAACAAGCACGCGCGGCGGGCGCCGTGCTCGGAGGCGCGACGCCGGAGCTCGTGGCGATGGCGGGCGGTATCTTGAGCGGCAATGCACAAGCGACGTTCCAGGCCATGCAAGCGGCGACGGTCGGCATTCTGACGGTTATCAATCCGGCGATGGGAGCGGTGGCCGCGGTTGCCGAGCAGATGTTTGACGCGATCATGGCTGCCTGGCCGGCGACGGGACACACGGCAGCTCTGTGCGAAGGATGGTACGGAGGCTTTGGTCCGGGCAGCGCGACGACACCATTTGGGCCCGAGGACACGAATCTCTGGATCCCTTGGACGAACAAAACCCCCGGCCTTCGCTCGAACGGCTCGGCGTGCGCCGACGACACGCCAACGCTCGCAGGCCGCTCGGCGCCCGTGTACATGACGGCGGACAACACGCGCGCGTGGTTCGGGATCTCGGGCAAGTTCCTCTGGCTCGAGAGCATCATCGCTGCGGCCCCGAGCGGCTTCGACGTGCAGGCATGCCACAGCATCGGGGTCATGCTCGAGCGGTACATGAATCGCCGTGGACCGGCACCCGACACGGTGGGTAGCCAGAGTGTCTGGCCGATGTTTTCGCTGGCCGATGCGATGTACGCAATGCTCGTCGGTTGGAACGCGACGCACCAAGGTCCGATGATCAGTGTAGACACGGCGGGCGGGCCCATGGTGCACGTGCCGGCGCAGACGAGCTCCTGGGGTGGACGCACGACGACGACGCCAGCGCACGATGATCGTGACTGGCCGGCGAGCGATCGTCTGCCGGGAGCGGTGCTCTGGCGCACGATGCCGCCCGGGCACGTGCTGACGTTGGCGGTCGGTCCCATGAATCCCGATATTGCGAGGCTTTTCGCTGCGCCTGCGCGCATCATCCATTTGCATGCTCCTCGAGCGGGCAGGCCGATGACGGCGCCCGCGGCCGCAACGCCGGCGGACGTCGCGGTGGTCTACCCCTACTGGTTCACGGGGACAGCTTGGATGCCTGAGCCGGGACACTGGGGCGACCTCGGCACAGTGTACGCCGTGAGCCGCGCGCATCCGGGCGCGCCCGTAGGTTACTACGCGTGGGACGGCGCCGCGATGCACTGGCGGAGCGTCGCATGATGCCGCTCGTCTTGATCGGCCTGGTGTGGGCGTGGACGATGCTCCACCCCAACCCCTACGCCGATCAGACGCTCGGCGCGGGCCGACGACGACGACGACGACGACGGAGGTAATGATGGAAACCGAGTCGAAGTGTCCGCATTGCACGAGCCCGAACGTCATCTCCATCCGCGGCTGGGCGCGTCGCATCAAGTGTCACGACTGCGGACGCGTCTGGTTGGACTGGACGGCACGACGCCTGCCGCCCGAGCCTGCGCCCACGTTGCCGGAGGTCGAGAGGGTGATGGCGCTTCTTCCGCCCCCTCCTCCGCCGAGCAAGCCAGCGCGCCGAGCTCGGAGTGACTCGTAGTAACTCCGCGTTGCTATGCTCGAGCTCGTCAGTTACGCTAGGTAGCGATGAGCAACCGAACGAAGGCGACCATGCTGCGGTTCACCGAGCAGGAGTACGCGGGGGCAAGGCGCGCGCATGAAGAGAGCCCCGAGCATCCATGGATGCCCTTCGCGCAATGGGTGCGGCGGAAGTTCCTTCAGACGCTTGCGCCGCCGCCCAAAGCGCGCAGGAAGAGGATTGCATGAACGCGGCGGCTCGACTTCTTCTCTTCAACAGGGCCTTGACCGCGGCAACGTTGAACCTGGCTCCATGGGTGCTCGCCGTCAACGCATGCGGAGGAGGGTTCGTGGGGAGCGCGGACGACGCTGCGGCGCCCGACGTCGGACGCGCACCCGACGAGGGTGCGGACGTCCCTGCCGACGCGTTCGCACCCCCCGCGGACGCCGATGCGGCGGACGTCCGCACCCTCGACGGGAGCGCGCCCGACGTCCACGACTCCCAGGCCGACGAGCTCGCGGCGGCGCTCTGCTGCCACATCGATTGCAACGGCCCCGCCGACCTGCCGTGCGACGCGGCGGGCGTGCTCTGCTACGACGCCGGGTGCATGTTCTACATGTCGTGCGGCGGCAACGTGGAGAAGTGTCCATGAAGGGCGAGCCCGTCTACTTCGCGCGCGGGCACGTGCGTGTCGTCGTCGTGCAGTGCGAGGGCTGCTACGAAATCCGCGAGCTCCTGGGCGGCGCTGGCACCGAGACCCCAACCGACTACGACACGATCGCCGAATGCTGGGACGAACGTGCGGCGCGATGCCTGGCGCGCGCATGGCTGCGGGCGTTCCGTATGGGTCGGTCACGAAGCCGGGTTACGAGAGCCGCGAGCTCAAGGTGCAGCGCTGGGTCGCTCCGTGGGTGGCGCGCTGGTGGCGCTGGCGCCTCGGGGAGCTCTGGGAGATCTACATGGATCTGTCCTGAGGGCCAGGTGGATTTTCCATGATCGTGCGCGGCATCACTCCCGACGGCGAGGCGGTGTTTCTCGAGCTCGAGATTCACGGCTTGTCGCGGCGGCTTGTCTTGCACGTGCAGAGCGAGGGGCGCGGAGGCGGCCGGTGGGTTGCCGTGGGGCTGTCTGCCTCCGAAGCGCGAGCGCTGTGCGCCGTGATGGCCCAGCAGGTGGCCGAGCTCGAACGCTGGGAGAGGAGCGCGACGAGCGCGCAGGATGCGCGCGTAGCGCTGAGCGGCGGCTCGCCTGCGCCGGGTCGGCCGGTGCTGCCCGCGCTCTCGTATGATCGGCATTGGATCGCAGGTGTAATGCGCGGGCACGAGGACCGCGCGCCGAAGCTCGGCGACGTGCATTGTCTGCACTGCGGGGCGTGGGTGCGTTGGGGCGAAGACGACGAGCCGGTCGGACACGAGCCCGATTGCGATGCGCTCCGCTCCTGGCGGAAGACAAGGAATCCGGGCGGTTAGCGCCTGCGGATTGTCGGGGACAAATCACGGCCCCCCCATTTACGCGCCCCAAAACACGCCTTAGTCTGGCCGGGCGCGGGAACCCGAGCAGGCACGCTCCCCGCGCCGTTTCCACCCCGAGGAGAACCCCATGAGCCGATGGACCCACCTGCTGTGCGAACACTGCTACGACGACCTCGAGCCCGGCCGTTTGCCCGTGCGCGTCTTCGAGGCTCCCCACGAACCTTCCGGTGAGCCCACACGCAAGTGCTGCCGCTGCCCTGCGCTCACGAGATCGGGCATCTACTACCGCGCCGACCCCGAGCGCTTCCCTTGCCGGGGAGAGGGCGAGGTGCATTCGTGAGCCTCCGGAGTTCCTACGTCATGGGAATCGAACGCGGCTCTAACAATGGGCCCAACATCGACGACATGGGGGAGCCTGTTGTGCACATTTCGGAGTGCTCGATGACGCTCACGTTGAGCGACGAAGAGGCAATCTGTTTGGCAACCGATCTTCTCAACCAGGCGCGCAAGGACGACATCGTGCAGATCCACATCGCAGCCGGCCTGCTCACGGTCCGCAAAGAGGAGCCATGAGCCTGCGCACCTGCGAAGCCAAGGACTGCACCGACCACGCAGCCGTAAGCTACGTATGGCCGGGGCGCGGGCGTCTCTTCGCGTGCGTCACGCACTGGCTCAAGGTCTGCTCGACCACGGGCGCCCTCGGCATGCCCATCGAGAGCCTCGATGCGCGCCGCTTCATCGACCACCCGAAGGAGTTCATGACCCCATGAACCTCTGTCCTGGTTGTGGGAACGCGTTCCGCAAGGGGCGCCGTCGCATGGTGCTCATGGCCTCGGGCGAGCTCGTCTCGCGGCTTGTGTGCGCCCCGTGCGCGGTCGGCCGGGCCGTCGGCATCGTGCCGTGCATCCGCGCCAACCCGTGCGCCAACTGCGGGCACCGGACGAAGAACACGGCCAGCACGTGCGGCGATTGCCTGAACGCGGCCGTTCATTCGGCCGTCACGAAAACGCTCGCGCCCTTCGCAGCCGAGCTCTATCGCCTCGCGAAAGTCTGCCGGCTTGACTCTCATCCGGATGCGCCCGGCCTCGAACGCGCCGCAGACTTCCTGGCCGCGTCCGCGTGTCGCATCCATCCGCAGCTTCCCGAAGTCGACGACGCCGACCAGGAGCACGACGCATGACCGAATCCTTTCCCCCGCTCGTGCTCATGCCCTGCAAGGACTGCGGCGCCGAATCGTTCGGCGACTGCAAGGAGTGCGACGAGCCCATCTGCGAAGCGTGCGCCGTGGCGCACCTGTACTGCGAGCGATGCTCGCGCGAGCTCTCGGATGAACAATCGGAGAACGAATGGGAAGACGGCCTCTAACCGTCGTCCAGGTCAAGGACCCGCTGACCGGAAGGCGCGTGCAGATCACGTGCACAAGTCGTTCAGCCGGTGAGCGGGTCAAGGCGGACGTCGCGCGCATACGCCGGGATCTCGCCGAGGGCATCATCGCGCCCGAAGACGCCCACGCCCGCTTTCGGCGCCTGCGCGGCGCCGAGCCGCACCCGCTCGCCCGTGACGTGCTCGAGGCGTACGCCTCGACCCTTGGCGTAGCCAGCGCCCGCAACGTGCGCGGTCTCGCCCGCACGCTCCTCGAGGCGCTCGGACCGATGCAGGTGCGCTCTCTCACGCCGCCCGCGCTCGGCCGCTGGATCGCGGGCGTGCGCGCGCAGCAGTACGCCGAGAGCTCCATCCGCGTCGCGTGGCTCGCGCTGCAGGCCGCCGTCCACGCGGCCGTGGCCGCAGGCACGCTCGCGCGCATCCCGTGGCTCGGCTGGCACCCCCCCAAGCTCGCCCGGGCGAGAAGCCGCGTGCGCGAGTGCTGCCGCACGGCCGAGGAGCTCAAGCTTCTCTTCGCCGCGGCCATGGACTACGACATCGAGCGGCGCGAGAAGTTCGGGAGCTACAGCGCCGCGGCCGTGACCATCCTCGCCGTCGCGCGCCTGGGGCTTCGCTCGGGCGAGGCCGCGGCGCTCCGATGGAGCGACTTCGCGCCCGAGCTCGAGAGCGTGCGCGTCGAGCGGACGATCATCGGTAACGGCCGCAAGCTCGGGCCGGTCAAGGGCCGGCGCGCCGCCGTCCTCGGCGTTCCGGCGCCCCTGCGCCAGGAGCTCGCCGTGCACCGGAACTACCTGCGCGAGCTCGGCTGCGACGTCGATCGCGGCGTCGTCTTGCCCGCGCCCGACCTCGGACCGCGCGACGGCGCCTCGGTGCTCAGCCACGAGACGCTGCGCGAAATCGTCCATCGCGCGGGGCTGCCGCGCCCCGATGCGTGGACGACGACGAGCCTGCGCGACACGCACTCCACCCTGTCGGCCCACGAGCTCGGGGGCGACCTCGGCGCGTGGCTCGAGGTGACGCGGCATGCGTCGCTTTCGGCCGCGCAACGCTACCTGGCTCCGCCGCGCGCGAAGCTGCTCAACTAAAGTCGCGCTCGACGCGCGCGCGAGCACAGCTGTAGTCTGCTTGTCAATGGTCGCCCTGGCCGTCCGGACTGGTTTCGGGCCCGCCCTGGCTTTCGCTGTCCCACAAAAAGCGAACGCGTCCCGCCAGGCACGGGGGACGCGTTCGGAGGAGCACCACCAGCATGGCGCTCGCCAAATCGACGGGTGGCCGCTTGGCACCCGCGATCGTAGCCACGGCTGCACGTCGTGGCAACGAACACGAACACGCACCCCGAAGTAACGTCCAGCCGCCGCGCGCCCGCGCCGCATGCGATGCGCACAACGTCTACGAGCTGCGGCACCGGCACGCGCGCCTCTTGCCCGTCGTGGACGCCCTGCCGCTCTGGCAAGCCGCGCGCGCGTTCCTCAAGGCGTGTCTGCTCGCGGCCGACCGGTACGGCTACCTCTGGGACGAGCTCGAAACCATCCGCCAGCGCATGCCCCGGAGCGAGCGGGTCGGCTGCTACTCGATCCAAATGGTCAAGCTTTCGGCGCGCGTGTGCCGCGACGCGCACCTCGCGCGCACGGCCGAGCGGCTCTATCCGCTCGGTCACTACCCGGAGCGGCGCCATGGGAGCATCGTGCTCGACAACGGCCTGCCCGTCGGACGCACCGGAGGAGGGGCGGTCCGGCAAGTCGCGCTCCCGCTCCTGGGCGAGCTCGGGCGAGCCCTCGAGCACGAGGACCGCGGCGTGTGCCTTGTAGGGCCGTTCGTGGTGCTCACGCCCGTCGGTCCTGGAGGTGTCGTGCTGCAGCGCCGCATCCTGACCCCCCAGCAAGCCCTTACGTATGTGGACGGCCGGGGCCTGGGATTCGCGTGGGGGGCCGTTCTGCGCGGGCAGAATGCGTGTAGTGCGTGGTCTAATGCATTCGACGGGGGTGGTCTAATGGATGAGACTTCCCTCCCTGAACCGCCTTCGGCGGATCTTGATCTGAATCCGGCGGGCCGCCGCCCTTCGGGCTCGGGCCCGCCGGGAACCGAGCGCAACTGGCGCGGCCGGGGCCCGAGCTCGACGCGCTCGGAGCGAGAACAGAGGAAGCGCGCCCGAGGCGCGCAGCAGTCCCGTGCGGCGGATGCGCGCCGCGCCGCTACCGCTACCGCTGCTGCGCGGCAGCCGAGCGCTCCGCATCCGGACCGCAGGGAAGGAGGGAGAGCACGGCTCGTGCCCCCCGAGGTCGACAACGCCGAGATGAGCTTCCGAGCCCGCATGGCGATTGCGAGCCTCGAGGCGCACTGTGCGCAGCCCGAAGTCATCGATCGAAACGGCCGCATCGTGCATCGGGTACGCTCGAAGAAGTGAACCCCTTCGATGATCGGCGCCTCTGGATACCCGGCTCCGAGGACGAGCTCGCCGAGATGCAGCCGCCCACCATCGCGCTCTCGCAGCACGACCTCGATCGCATCGCACGGCTCGCCCTGCACTTGACGCAAGCCGAGCTGCGGCGAAACGGCGCGGCCGCGCGCCTCAACCGCGCGCCCGGAGCGCTCGTGCCCTACGAGGAGCGGCCCGAGGAGCAGCGCGCCGCCAGCCGCACGACCATCGTGCGGATCCTTCAAGCGCTGACGATGCTCGGCTACATCGATGTGAGCTAGGCTCGGTCCCGGGCTGGAGTCTGCTCCCCGGGTTTCCGACTTGCCCGGGGTGGGCGGCCGCTCACCGCTTGCCCGCGCGTGCATGGTGCGCGCGTGGGGGCGTGTGTCCCACGGGTTTTCCACAGTGTCCGCACGTCGGTCCTTGCCAAGCAAGGCTCATCGAAGCGGCATGCGTCGAGGGATTTCGCGAGCGCGCGCCGAAATCGCGCGGTAACGTCGCCAACATGCCGAAAAAAGAACCGAACGGACGCCATGACGAACGCGCCGAGCACGAGGACAGACCTAAGCCTGACAAGCTCGCTCGCGTCGAGAAACTCTTTCGCCTCGCGACGGACAAAAACGCGAACGAAGAGGAGGCGCGCACGGCAGCCCTCGCCTGCGTGCGCCTCATGAAAGACGAGGAGCTCACGGTCATCCCCTCGACCGAGCTCGAGACGGTGAAAAAAAAGATCGGCGAGATGACCCAGACCATGGAGAAGATGAAAAAGGCCATGGACCGGCAGTTCATGAAGGGGATAGGGGTCGCGCTCATCGGCAGCAAGCTCCTGAAGCTCAACTTCTGAGCAGCTACCGGCCAGGCCCAATGGAGCTAGCGTCGAGGACGTGGCTCGAGATCGTCGCTATCGTCGACGCTGGAAGCGGCGCACTGTCGGCATCGTCACGCAAGACGACGTGCGCGCGCTGCAGATCAAGGTGTCCGACTACTTCGCCGAGCTTCAGGCGGTCATCGCGGACGCCGCCAACAAGGGCGATTTTTTGCCCGACCACAACGAGCCTCGCAGCGTGCAGACCTGGGCTGATCTGGCCGGGCGCGTGGACGAGTACACGCACGAGTCTCCGGCGTTCGTGTTCACGGGGGGGCAGTACGACCGCGGACGTGATCTCGTCGGAGAGCTCGATGGCTGGCGCGATTACCTCGCGAGCAAACGCGAGGGGCAAGGTCCCATGCCGAACGTCCCGCCCCCCTTGCCCATCCCTCACAGCGACGTATCCATCTTCGGAGGCATGGGAGGCATCCTGGCCCTTGTCGTAGCGGTCCTCGTCTTGCGCGAGCTTCACTAATGCCGCGCCGTCCGCCCAAAGAGTGGATGCGCGAGTGCGTGGGGAGCGTGCGCGCGAGCGGCACGGCGCGTGACCCTGGCGCCGTATGCGGCGCGATCTGGTACCACAAGCTCACCCCCGCTGAACGCGCGGCTCGGTTGCGCGGGCGCGAGAATGGAGGGAATCCTAGAGCCATGGCCTCGACCGCGATCGCCGTCCGCCGCGCCCTCGCCCATCGCCCGCGCACCGCGCGTCCAATCGTCATCCGCACGCGCGAAGTCATCAAACCCAAGCACAAGCGCCGCCACGGCCGGCGCGGCGGCAGGAGCGAGAAGCAGCGCCTCGGCATCATGGCGGCGGGGTTCGTGCTGGGACTCATCGACAAGAGCGGCATGGACATCCCGACGCTCCCGTACGTGGGACGCGCGGGCACGCTCGCCATCGCTGCGTACGTGGGCGAGCGCTACCTCGGCTTCGGCTCCTGGGCCGATGATGCGGCGACGGGCTTCGGCACCATCGCGCTCTATGAGCTCGGAAAGGAGGGTTCGATCAGCGGCGACGGCGACGGCGACTACATCGCCGGCGACTTCTGAGAAACGAATTCCCCATCCCGCGGCCAGCGGCTCGAAGCCCGGTCGCAAGCGGAGAAGAGGCATGTACAGACATCGCGCAGGCGCGGGCTACCCGCGCGTCATCGGTGGCCACTACTACCCGGGCACCGGGATCTACGGCTACATGGCCGGAGCGGCCCTGCCGGCCGCGGCACACACGGTGATGCTCTCGCATCCGGGCGCTGACGCAGGGATCCCCGTCGTGCATGCTCCCGGTCCCGCCATCGTGCAACCGCCCTGGCGTCCGATGGTGGCCCCGGGTACGCCTCCGACGGGCGAGGGGCACGAGCCCATCCCGCTGACGCCTCAGACGTTCAACGGGACATGGGGAGGCGCGGCGGGCGCGCCCGCGGGCACGCTCATTCTCTTCACCGCGCAGCCGCAGCACCCCTACAAGGTCACGCGCTGGATCGTGCGCGGCACCAAGAGCGGCGCGACGGCCATCGGTAACCTCATCGGACAGGTGTTCGTGGGGACCGACTTGCAGCAGGGCCAGCTCGGGCTCATCGACCTCGAGACGCTCGGCGCGGGCGGAAGCTTCGATACGTGGGTGAGCGCCAAGCAAGCCGAGCCTGGCGTCTTCATCCAGGTGCAAGCGACGTTGACAGCGTTCCCGACGCCGCCCGATTTCGAGACGTACACCATCAGCGCGCTCGGCCACTATTTCCACTGAGAGGGGAGCCACCCTCGCGAGAGGAGCTCTCCCCCATGCGAGTCAAGCTGAGTGTGCCCGAGGAGTACGTCTCCCCGGACGTCATCGAACCGGCCCTGGAATCGATTACGCGCCTCAACCAGGCGATGATCCGTAGTGGGGCCGTCCCGCCCTGGACGCCCGACCTCGCGCAGAACGTCCAGTGGAAACCCGAGCCGTGGGGCGACGAGCATTTCGATGATGCCGCCACGGTGCTCGCGCGCGGCTGGGGCGACTGTGACGATCTGTCGCCGTGGAAGGCCGCGAGCATGCGCGAGACGGGCGAAGACCCGGGCGCGCGCTCGGTCCTCTTGCCGTCGGGTCCCAACACGTACCACGCGATGGTGCAGCAGAGCAACGGGGAGCTGCTCACCGGAGACCAGGACATCTCGGTGCAAGCGGGCATGAGGAGCAAGGCGCAAGTCATCGGTCAGGCTGAGGGCATCTACGTCCAGGCGCTCGACCCGCATGATGGCCGCGTCTATTCGGGCTCTCTCTTGCCGACGACGGGTCCGCTCTCGACCTGCGCGGGTCCTTGCTACGCCGTGCGCAAACTCCACGGCCAGCAGGGTGAGACCTACTGGCAGGCTCGATGCGACACGCCCATCATGGGCTCGCGCATGGCGCACGTGCGCAGTTACTGGCGGCACCGCGGCCACCGCGGCCGAAAGCGCGCGCATGGCCTGGTGCCCTACAGCCTGGCCTGCATGCACTGCGCGATGGATCCGCACGAGGCGCTTCACGGCGCCGTCGTCGGCGCGATGATGCTCGCGCAGCCCGGTGAGCACCATCGCTACTGGCGTTTCCTGCGAGGATAGGAGCCCGAAAGGAAACCCCCACCCATGTCCCTCCGATCCTGGCTCCGCAAGACCCCGCAACCCGATCGGTTGCGTATCCACACCGTTGACGGCGACGAGCGCATCCTCGAGCTCTCGAGCGACGTACGAGGCAAGTGGAAGGCAGCCGAGGAGAGCATCATCGCGGCGCAAGCGGTCACGGTCGAATGCCTGGGCTCGACGGGCAAGGACGGCCAGCCGCGGATCCTGCGCGCCAAGCGCATCGAGTACGACGACGGCGAGGGCCCCGATGATGGCGGCATCTCGAGCGAAGAGAAGGCGGCCGACAAGATTGTCACCAAGCGCATGGCCGAGACCGCGAACGTCCTCGACGCGTACGGAAAGCGCCTGAACGAAGCCACCAAGCTGGGCCTCGAGAGCAAGCTCGGCGCGACCGACCAGCTCATCGCGCTCGTCACCACGCTCACCGAGCAGATCACGGGCTTCATCCTCAACATGTCGAGCCTCGCCAAGACCGTCGGTGATCTGCTCCAGAACGGAAACGAGAAGCGAGACAGCAATCCCGTCGTCGACAAGCTCGCAGGCCTGGCGATGATGCGCATGCTGGGCGTGACGCCGGAGATGGCTGCTGCTGCGGCTGCCGCGCAGCAGAAGCCCAATAATGGCAAGAAGGGGGGTAGTCGCGATGCCTGACCCGATGGGTCTCGTTGCGCTGCTTGCGTTTCTCGAGATGCTGGGCAAGGGGCGGCAGGCTCCCGGTCCACCTGCTCCGGGACCGCCCGGTCCTCCAGGTCCTCCGGGACCCCCGCCTCCACCTCCTCCGCCCCCGCCTCCGGGACCGCCCGGTCCTCCGGGTCCTCCGGGACCGCCCCCTCCTCCTCCGCCGCCGCCTCCGGGACCGCCCGGTCCAGGGCCGTCGCCCGCTCCCGTGCCCCCGCCGTTTCCGGGGCCCGTGCCGAGCACCCTGCCGCCGTTCCCCGGACCGGGATGGATTGCCGTCAAGCCGCTCACCGAAGACGTCGTTGCGCGCGCGGTCTACTGGAACCCTCAGCTCTGGGACTTCCCCTCGCGCACCATCCGGCGCGCGTACGTGACCGAGATGTACGGCGGCCGCTGGCTCACTTTCCGGGCCGCGTGGCATCCGGGTCCTAGCGGACCGCAGACGTACATGAGCACGGAAGCCTTCATGCTCGCGAGCGCTCCTCCTGCGCCGGGACCGATGCCTCCGGGTCCTGCTCCCGGTCCGTCGCCAGCGCCGTCGCCGGCGCCGGAGCCAGGCCCTTCACCGGAGCCAGATACGTCGACCTGGACGCCCGTCGCGAGCGACATGCACAACGTGCCGAGCCAGTATCACGCGCCGCTCGTGACGCAGGCCGAAGCCGATGCGAGCGACGCGAGCATCCCGACAGGCGGCACGATCGTGCACACGATCATCGACCGCGGTTTCCTCTTCAAGAAGCCCGGGCCGGGCAACATGTGGGTCACCAAGATGGCCCCGAGCGCGGGAGCGTGAGGGTGTGGCGTTTCGATTTCACCCCGCGATGCTGCTCCTGGCGGCGTTGCTCGTGCCTCGACGCGGCCGCGGTCCGGGTCCCCGTCCCGCGCCTCCGTCGCCGGTGCCGCATCCTCCGAAGCCTCCTAGGGGCGGAGGGACCGAGGTCCCGATCTTTCTCTCGAGCGGCACGCTCGACCCCAAGGGATGGGCGGGCAGCCGGTGGCGCGCGGCCGTCGTTGCGCTCGACAGTTACCCCGAGCTCGCGGGCCGCAACGTCTCGGACATCGCCACGAGCGTGCTCGCGCACTGGGGCATCGAGACGGGATGGGGCACCGACGAGTTCAACTACAACCTGGGGGGCATCCACGCGTTCCCCGGCGTGCCCTACTTCTGGTCCACGGACGCAGGCGTGCGCACGAAGTTCCAAGCCTGGCCGACACTCGACGCGGGCGTGCGCGGCTATCTCGATCTCATTCGCAGGCACTTCGCCGATTGTTGGGCGATGCTCGTCATGCAACCGCCGTTACCCTGGGCGAGCTGGTATGACTGCTTGGGGGCGCACGGCTACTACGGCGTGCGCGGCGCGTACGAGTACGCACGCCAGCACGCCGAGATGCTCCTGGGGGACTAAATGAACCAATGGCCCCCGCCCCGTCCTGCGCTGCCGCCCGGGTACGTCTACGCCGACGAGCTCGGCGAGCCGCTCTTGCCCCCCGGCGCCGAGGTGCTCGTGCCCGGCGAGCTGCCGCTCGACACGGGGCCCCCCCCCTTGCCTGCTGCCGCCGTGCCGACCCCGGGAGGGTTCGGGTCGAGCGAGAGCGAATGGGACAGCGTCAATACGATCCGCTGGGGCAACGCCGACGGCTTCGGGCAAGCAGCGGCTGCCGGTGCGCCGTTCGTGCGCACAACGCAGCAGCTCGTGCACACCAAGACGCCCCGGCCGATCGTGTGGCTCGTGCAGCTCAATGCGCGCGGGCTGCAGGTGCCGGCCGGGGAAGTCGCGCCCATCACCGTGACCTTCAGCATTACGTTCGGGTGCGGCAGCGCGCAGACGACGATGACGCCGGCCATCGTGCTGACAGCGGCCAACGGCTACAACGTGCCCGCGGGTACCGCGCCGCCGCAGTTTTTCGTGCCTGCCGCGGACATGCAGGTCACGGCCAGAATCACCTACACGCCGACGGTGACGGGACAGACCTCGATCGAAGCCTCGACAATGTGCGCGCCTTGGGCTGTCGTGCCGGGAAGGGGACCGCAGCGATGAGCTTCGCTCTCACCATCGATCAGAACGAGAGCGTCAACCTGCGCGGCGACGATGGCGAGAGCATCGCGACCAAACCCGTGCCGATCTCCGGCGCGAACCCGGGTAGCGATCCGGTGTTCGTGTTCCGGCCGGGAGGTGTCGGGGGCGGC
>Ga0187846_10001181_pt1 | contig 14756 bp, 14 predicted proteins | sample TC_taG_FD_161473 | JGI IMG/M metagenome (GOLD analysis project Ga0187846, IMG submission 161473) | Biofilm microbial communities from the roof of an iron ore cave, State of Minas Gerais, Brazil - TC_06 Biofilm (v2) | ecosystem: Environmental > Terrestrial > Deep subsurface > Cave > Wall biofilm...
TCTCCACCAATCCCCTCCCGTAGGTCGGGGCGTTTGCCGCCCGTCCCGCGACTGCACCGCTTCTACGCCCTCACGAGGTCTCCTCCGGTCCGGCGGGATGCCCTCCCGCGGGCCGCGGCGCCATCGGGCGGGATCGCCGCGGCGGCAGCAAAGGGACGGCCATGCAGAGCCCAGGAACCTGGCGCCGCCGGAGCGGAAACGGCGGGGGAACCACAGCAAGTCCGGGGGCCTCGAAGTACCGTGCCTGCAGCAGGGCCAGGGGCCTCGATGATCCCGCGAGCGCGATCACTGCCCCGTCCGGAATCCGCGTGAGTTCTTCTGGGGGCATGAGCGGCTGCACAACCGGATGGACGGTGGTGCTGCGGTCCCCCCGAGCGCGGGTCGTGACCGACACCGCCGGCACGCACGTGCGGCCCAGCCAGGCACTGACCATCCTCGCCGTCTCCAGATCGCCGGCGCGGAACACCAACTTCGTTTCGGTATTGCCGATGAGGGTCCGCGCCTCGGCGCGCCCGTACACCTCTTCGATCTGGCTCACCACCTGAACGCCCAGCAGCACGCTGATTCCCCGCTCGCGCAGCGTGGGGAGTTTCTCGCTCAAGCCGGGCAGGTAGCCGAACTGCCTGAACTCATCGAGATAGATCCGGACCGGACACCGGAGCCCGATTCGCTCGGCCTGTTCGATCAACCCATCCAGGAGATCAGCGACCATCCAGGCGACAAGCGGCTGGAGGTGCGGCCCGTCGGTCTCCGGCATGACGATGTACAGCGCGCGGGGCTCCCGCCCCAGCACACCGAGATCGAAGTGCTGGGACGTGCCCGCGACCACGAGGGGATCGGCCCACGGGGCGAGCCGCTCCAACAGTCCCGTCACCGCGGCCTCCTGCACCCGCCGCTCGCGGGCGGCAAACATTCCGTGACGTTCCCGCACCTCGGCCACGCGGCTCGTGCGCAGGACGTCGCGAACGACGGCCGGCCCGCCCATGGCCAGCCGGTACACCGATTCAATCGTGTGCCCATCGTGCCCCCGATCCTGCTGCACGTGGAGGAACAACAACGCCGCAAGATCGGCCGCCGCCGCGGCGTACACCCGAGCGTCCCCAGAGAGATCGCGCGGGGTCGTGTTGTGCATCAGGAGCTCGGCCTTGCGCTGGGCCGCCGCGATCGATTCGATATTGGCCAAGGGATTGTACGAAATCGACCCCTCAAGCAACGGACAGAACAGATGTGCCCGGAGGCCATAGCGCCCGGCCGTTACGTTCCAAAGCGACCGAGGTCCGGTCTTGACGTCCAATACCACAATGCTCTCCCGGGTAGGATCCCGCAGGAGAAGGTTTGGCGCAATGGATCCCGCGGTCTTCCCGCTCCGGGTGGGGCCCACCACGAGCACGTGTCCGGACCACCGCTCTTCGCTCAAGTACATCGGCCTCCTCGACTCCGGCCACAGGCCAAGGAGAAACGGTCCAGGAGCGCTGAACGCCGCCGCCTCACTTCGGTTCGCCCAGCGCGCTCCGGCGTTTGGGCCTTCAGCCCATCCGGAGCCGCGCACCGATCGAAGGAGCACGATGAGGATGCCCGCGCACGCGGCGTTCACCCACGCCATCGAGGCCGCTTCCGGGGACATGAACGACATGGCGAGCACGCTCGCTGCCGCGATGGCCGCGGCCTGCCAGAGCCAACCGCGCTTCATCGATGTCCCTCCCCGCCGCCGTTCAGCCGAACATCCGCGGGAGGCGTGATTCCACCGGAAAGCCCGGGAAGGGAGGCCATCCGGGACGCGGCGACGCCAGCGCCAAGCGAGGCCGCCAGACTCATGGGCAGCTCCGCAGCGGTTCCCGCCCAGACCCCGTCGAGCCCGCATTCGGCCGCCAGCCGTGAGGCGAGCTCCGCGCGGCGTGCATCCTGGCAGGCAAACAGCATCCAGCCGGAGGCGCGGGCTTCCCACAGCGGGTCATCCCGGTGAAGCGAGGCCAGGCGGCGCATGAGACGGTACCGGCCGAATTTCTCCCACAGCGCGTCTGGCGCCATGGTGTGCCGATCGAGTTCGAGGCAATACATCCACCAGCGATCCTCCGGAGTCGCGGCCAGGATCACCGCGTCGGGAACAAGCCGCGTCTCCCCCAAATCCACCCCGGCGTGGTGGCTCCCGAACCATCGGAACATCCCCAAGCGACCGGCCCTGTACTCCAGGCACAGGCCGCAGAACACCTGGTTGGTGGCAATGAGGTGTTCCATGTAAAGGCCCGCCAGGGCGCACGACCGCGGCCGATCTGGAGGGACGTCCGCGAGCGCCCCCGCGACGATTCGGCCGAGCGAGGACAGGCACCAGAACGCGCGCCGGTCATCGAACCGACGGTGGAGAAGGCAGTCCAGCAGGCCGCGTTCGCGCAGCAGGGTGAGCCGGCATGATGTGGCGCGCACCGACACCGAGCAGTAACACAGGACCTGGATCTGGTGAACCGTGAGATAGCGGAGTTCGTGCAGCACCTGCATCAACGCGCGGTCGCGCGGGGTTAGCCGCATGAGCGCCGCCGCGAGCGAAGCACCCATTCCGATCATCCCCTTTCTCCGTGCAGATTCGCCCCAGGCGCAGGACGGGGCGGGGAACGGCTCAAACAGTGCGTGGTTGAACGGCAGAGCAGAACAGGCGGTGGGGGAAGGCCTGCGCGGTGAGACGACGCGTCTCGCCGGCGTCCGAATTGCGCCGGAGGCGTGCCGCGATGGGAAAACCTGTCTAGGGTGTAAGGTGCCGGGGAACGCCCAGCACCGGCTGGGGGATCAGGGCCCGGGGGGTGGTCTCTTCGGGGCCGGGAGGCCGAACGGCTCGATCAGGCGGGTCCGACCGCCCGGACGAGGGGGCGCCAAGAACGCCCGACGCTTCGGAAGGGGTGGGAAGCGTCCACCGCGTGGGTGCCCCGCCCCCGGGGGTCGGAAGCGATGTTACTGCTCTTCTGGCGTGGCTTCTTGGTCCTCGATCACCTCGGGCTCGCCGTCCGCCGCATTCGCGTCTGACGGCCGACCGGCGTCGGTCCGAGGGCTGTCCAGAAACCACACCCGATCGCCGACGACCTCGCTCGTCCGCCTGCGCGATCCGTCGCGCGCTTCGTACGCGCGTGTCTGCAGCCGACCTTCGACCGCCACCAGCCGGCCGCGCGCGCAGTACTGTCCCACTTGCTCCGCCAGGTTGCGCCAGGCGACGCAGTTGATAAAATCAGCCTCCCGGTCTCCGGCTGCATTCTTGAAATCCCTGTCGACCGCAAGCGTGAACTGAGCCATCGGATGCCCGTTACCTGTATATCGCAGCTCCGGATCTCGTGTGAGACGGCCAATCAGCTGAATCCGATTCAACATCCACCCACCTCCGTCCGTGACGTCTTCGGACTGCTCGTGCCCTGCTCGATCGGAGCTCCACGAGGGGCCGCCCCGCTCCCGCCCGCCGCCGCACCAGGCCCGCGACAGGTTGCACATCGTGAACAAGTAGGCCCAGCATAACAAAGTAATGTTTAGATGTCAATATATCTGAATGCCGAAATATACAGTCGGTGGCCTGGTTCGCTGCCTCGACGCGCTAATCGTCGAATCGCTGGAAGGCGCTCGCCTCGGCGAGCGTCCCTGCCCCCGCGTCTCGTCGGAACACGGCGGGAACGCCGTGCGATCGTGCGAAGAATCGACCCTCGGTGGCGGCCATGCCGCCCCCGGGGGGGGACGTCGACGGCCAGGGCTGGCAAACGAGAAATGGAAGCCTCTCTTAAATGACGGCTTTTGGAAATTGAGCGGGGTTTTCCTCGAACGCGGGCGCCTCGGCCTTCAGGCTGCGGTCAGCGCCTCTCTTACTTGCCCAGACGCTGCACCATCACCGGAACCTCTGAGGTAGCCCCCCCCAGCATCACCCGAATGGTTCCAGTGCCAGGCGTCCCTCCGGCCACGAACTCTCCAGCCGGTGAAACCGCGCCCAGCCAGCCCGGGGTCACCGCCCAGGACGCCGCCCGTTCGGGCAGCGCGATCGGCTGCCCGTCCGCATCGTTGCTGCGGAGGGTGAGCGTGCGTGTGGCTCCCGGGGCAACAACCACCGCCCCTGGCACCACCGCCAGGCGACTCAGTGTCGTGACGACCGTCAAAGAGGTCTGCCCCGTGGTCGGCCCGCTCTGCACCCGCACCAGCCCCGTTCCCGGGAGGCGGCCGGCACGCACTAGATCACCAGGGATGAGGGTGGTGAGACGCGGCGGCGTCATGATCTGGACGGGAGGGAGCGGCTGCACGGGATTTCCCTGCGCATCCACGCCGATGACCGCCAAACGCGCCGAGGCCCCCGTGAACAAGCGCAGCGGCTGGCCGTCGTTGACGAGCAGACGGACCATCGGACCCGGCACCGCGGTCGTGTAGACGAGTAAGGCGTTTGCGACGGGGCGTTCCCGACCGTCCGACGGCGAGTTGACCACGCTGGGAACCAACTGCCCCGGAAGCCGGACGACCATCGTGGCAGATCCGCCGCTGTCCAACTCCATCGCCTGAAAGGCCCCCAGCCTTCGCAGATAGACGGCGAGCTGAGCCGGAGTGAGTCCGATGCTTAGATGCGGCTGCCGCCCGTCGACCTCCACGAGCAGCACCGTCCGCCCATCTCGGCCGATACCAACCGCGGCCACCGGATACCGCCGATCGCGTTCGCCCGCCGCCGGGGCGTAGGGGTCCGCGATCACCTCTCCATCCCGCACCAGTTGAGGGCCGCCTCCGATCGCTAGCTGGAAGCCGTGCCAATCGGGATCGGTGGTCAGGTTCACCTGGACGTGTCTTCCGGGAGTCATCTTCTGCAGAAGCCAGTCGACCGCGGCACCCCGGCCCACGATGATGAGCGCATCCGTGGGGAACGGAGCATAGTAGGGCTGCTGCACCAAGACTCTCTTGACGATGTAGTCGCCCGTGTCCGACGTCGCGGGCAGGACTTCGGTCTGCTCCGGGGAGACGAAGAAGCGGGCGGCCACGTCGTCGCCGGGAGTGAGCTCCACAACCGCCTGACGCGATCCGCGGTCGGGTACCGGGGCGCCGTACCCACGAATGTTGGAGACTGCGACAAGGCCGTTGGTCACAAACCCGGTGTTAAATCCAGCCAGCGCATACGACTCGCGGGTGTCCGGGAGGACCACCGAGCCCGTCCAACGGTAGCGCACGATCCGCGCGCTCCCATCCTGGTTGATAGCGAGCGCCACCCACCCGGACGGACTGCGAACGAGCTTCCGGTCTTTGACGACGATATTGATGGGCATCCCCGACCCGTGAATGTCGAAGTAATCGCCGTTGACGCCGGCGATGGCGCGGGTCCGGCGCGCCATCGAAGAAACGGGCTCATCGTCGCTCATGAGCTGGTCGTGGGCAAGCGCTTCTCCTAAGCGCACCGTCGGATTGCTGAGGTCCACGCGGAGATGGTGGATATCCAGGGGACCGGCCGTGGTGGTGACGGCGAAATGGCTGTACTCGATGCCGGATGCAACCGGAACCGTGGATCCCGAGGAGGAAAGGACCAGGGGCCAGAATGGCAGGGAGCCCGCCAGGCCAGGGCCGGCCAGGACGACCACGAAGCACGCGACGCACACACCGATGCGGCCGAGGCGACGACTGTGCATGTCGATGTTAAGCGGCGATCTCTTCAACGGCCATGACGCCTTGGCGCGCGTCTTCCGATTGGCGGCAGCGGGTCTCGGTCCATTCGCGATTCATGCCGATTTCCATCACCCCCTTACTTGCCCAGACGCATCGGCTTTCAGACCCGTGACGGCGCCGGTCCACTCGGGGGGAGGCCCGTCCCCGACGCCATGCGCAGGCCTCCCGACCGCGGTCGACGGAGCCTCGCCCGGGAGGGACTCGCCCGCTCCAGCGAGGAACTCCAGGCCAAGCGGTCATGGACAAGGGAGGGTGAATCGGGATGCACGGAGGTGGGGCGGGAGAGTTCCGGGCTGTGTTCCCCGGAAAGGCAATGATCGGGATGATCCACCTGCCGGCCCTGCCTGGTGCCCCGCGCAACACGTTGTCGATCGACGAGCTGATCGGCTACGCTCTCTCGGAGACGGCCAAGCTTGAACGCGCCGGGCTTGATGGGGTGATCGTGGAAAACGTCGCCGACACGCCCTTTTTCAAGGAACGGCTCCCGCCGGTCACCGTTGCGGCCATGGCGGTCATCGCCCGGGAGGTCGTCGGGCACACGAAGATGAAGGTCGGCCTGAACCTGCTCAGGAACGCCTGCGCGGAGGCGCTCTCGGTGGCCCATGTCTGCGGAGCCCGATTCATCCGGTGCAACATCTTGATCGGGGCTTACGCGGCAGATCAGGGTATCATCGAGGGCTGCGCAGCCGAGCTACTCCGGCTCAGACGGGAGCTCGGTGCGCAGGTCCTGATCCTCGGCGACGTGCACGTCAAGCATGCCCATCCGATCTTCGACGTGCCCATCGAAGATGCGGCAAGTGACCTCGCCGAGAGGGGAGGCGCAGACGCCGTGATCGTCTCCGGCGCGAGAAGCCCCGTCCCGCCGTCGCGGGAGCGCCTGAAGAGAGTGCGGGAAGCCATCGACTTGCCTGTGCTGGTGGGGAGCGGGGTGGGGCTAGCAACGGTCCAGGAGTTCTATCAGGACGCCGATGGGCTGATCCTCGGCGAGCCCGATTTCAAGCTCGGCGGGGTGTGGGGAGGGCCGAGCGATGAGGCCGCGTACGCCGAGGCCGTTCGGCGCTGCCGGGGCTAGAGGCAGGGCTGTGATGTCCCCCGAGGGCGCGACCGTTCAGCGCTGAAGCGATCCGGGGGCCCGGCCTACGCGGCTAACGACACGGGGCTGGTGCTCAGACCGGCTTCATGATACGCTCTCACCGTGATGAAGATCCTCTTTTGCTTGGCCTTCAGGTACCTTCGGCTCATCATCATCATGCGCTATCTCCCGCTTTTCCTCGATCGCGTCCTTCAGGAAAGGATTCGTCATCGCGCCGTCCGCCGCCCGATCGTATGGTGGCTCGTCAGGCGGCTGCTCGCGCACTAAGGCTTGGCCCGAAGCTCCAAATAGGAACCCCAGTTCCGCCCTGCCACCGGAAGGCGGCGGGGCAGAGCGTTGGGCGACGCGCTGGGCCGAGCCACATCCTTCGATTCGAGCTGAGCCCAGAGGATGCAATCTCGCGGTCAAAGAACACCACAGACCAAGGCGCCATCGCCAGATCGTGATCTCATTGAGCGCAAGTTTTCCAGCCCTTGGCGTGACCTGGGGCTTCGCGTGGGGTTGAGCGTCCCGCGCAGCACTCCTTCACGCCGTCACGAGCTCCTTTCCTGTGTCGTTTCGTTACGATTTCCCCCTATACTCAAACTATGGCATGATTAAGACCTACAGGGGGGGGAATGCTCATGGACCGGCGCGGCGACAACGGATCTACACGGGGGCGGCATGAGACGGCCGGTCACGGGGGCGGTCTCCCGCGAGCGGCATGCCGGACCGTCATCTGCCTCATCGCGTTGCTCGCCCTGTTCACCACTCCCTTCCTGCAGGGGGCGACCGGGCAGACCCCCCCGAAGGTTGGCGTGACCGATTTTTATGCACCCACCCCGTTGGGCGATTTCTTTGGTTTCATCCCCGAGCGTTTTGCGGCTGCAGATTTGACCGATTCGCTCTCCCGCACCACCGGAGGGAAAATCATCGTCATACCCCACGCGACGATGGACGCCGCACAGAGGGGGATACAATGGCAAGGGGTGGACGTGCTGCACTACGATCGGCTGGGAGCGCTCGCCCAAGCCGTCGGGGCTGATTGGCTCGTCACGGGTTGGATTAGGGAGCTCGTCATCAGCTCGGCGGCGCGGCCGAACAGCGACATCGTGACCATCAACGGGCAAGGCCAAAAAGTGGGATATGCCACCGTTGTCGTCCAGACATTTAGTGCTTCCGAAGGGCGCATCGTCCGCCAGGAAACGAAATACGACTCCACGACGTCAGGGGAACTCCGCCAGGACGTCGCCGCGCGGGTTCTCCACGATACTCTGCGACCCACTGTCCCATGGATCGTGAACGCGGTGACAGAGCAAGCTCACTGACCCTTCCGGAGGGCTCGCCGCACGCCGCGAGAATCCGCGAAGAGGGAGGTCGCGTGCGCAGCGGCCGGGGGAACGGACCCCTCCGTTTGATTTGGGCCTGAGCGCCGGAGCCTCCTTCCTGATCCGTTAGCGTCTCTTCAGTAAACGCCGCTGCCTCCGGACGAGCGGGTCGAATATCGCAGCGGAGCGCTGCCCGCACCGCGCTGACGCGTGTTTCTCACGAGGCCTCACGGTGGTGCTCCCCATAGACATTGCACAAGAGCATGCCATAATGAAAACAAAGGGGGGAACGCTCATGAACCCGTACTGCGTCAGCCGATCCACTCGGCATCGGCACGGGCTGGCCGGTCACTGGGGCGCTCTCCCCCAAGCGGTATGCAGGACGGTCGTCTGCCTCATCGCGTTGCTGGCGTTGTTCACCACTCCCTTTCTGGAAGGGGCGACGGGACAGACCCCCCCGAAGGTGGGCGTGACCAGTTTCTATGCGCCTACCCCATTGGCTGAGTACTTTGGCCTCATCCCTGAGCGTTTTGCCGCCGCAGACCTGACCGATTCACTTTCCCGCACCGCCGGTGGGAAATTCACCGTGATCCCCCACGCGATGATGGAGGAGGCGCAGGCAGGGATCCAATGGCACGGAGTGGACGTGCTGCACTACGATCGCCTGGGGGCGCTCGCCCACGCCGTGGGAGCTGATTGGCTTGTCACCGGATGGATCAGGGAGCTCGTGATTAATCCGACGGCTGACACGAACAGCGGCGTCCCCTTCTTCGGTGGATCAGGGCAAGAAGTGGGGTATGCCACCGTCGTGGTTCAGACCTTCAGTGTCTCCGAGGGGAGGATCGTCGGCGAGATCACGAAGTATGATTCCACGGCGTCAGCGGAGCTCCGCTCGGACATGGCCATGCGGCTTCTTCACGACACTCTGCAACTTACCGTCCCGTGGGCGATTAACGCGGTGACCGAGCAGGCTCCGTGAGCACCGCCACGGATCATCCGCGCCCCTCCACCGTGTAATCGTCCGTCCCGCGTCTTGCCGGCGAAACCACGCTGACCACCTCAGCTCCCTCCGGCCCCGCCGTGGCGCTGTGAAGCTCATTTGGGGGAATGAAGATCAGTTCGTTCGCGCGGCAGGTCATTCGCGCACGGGTATTCTGGAATTCTACCGAACCCCGCAGGACGAACGCCAACTGTTCTTGGTCGTGGCGGTGCATGGGGAACGCCGCACCCGGGTCGAAGCGGTAGAGGGTCAGGGTCATTCGCTGAGCACTCGCCGTCTGCCGCCACACCCCCGGGTACGTCTCGTCCCAGCCGGCTGTGCCGAAGCCGATCGTCCTCATCTTTTCTCCACCCCGCGGCTGTCAGTCCACACACGGACACCCCCGCACCACCTGGTACGCGACCGGGCTCGCGCAGTGGCCGGCTGGGGCTCCGAGCGCCCGGGCAGCGCCGCCGAGATATTGGCCTCCCCGACGAGCACCCCCTGGATCAATTCGGAGCCTGCTGACGCCTTTTTCAACCATGGTGCGCGGGGACCTGCCCGCATCGAGGGTAGTTCCTCCGGGGCAGCGCCTCGGACGCCAGGTGATCCTCTCCCGCGGCCCCGACCGTGGGCGGGCAGAGGATGCGGAGTGGCATACTCCGCGACGGGCCGCGTTATAACCATGTAGAGCATGCTCAGCCGAAGATTTTGGGAATACATCGCAAAGCACAGACGCGCGTACCAAGTGGGCTATGGCGCAGTCGTCGCTTCGATCGTCATGGCGCAGCTCTCCCCTTGGGCGCTAAAGCTCGCGATCGACGCAATCCGGCATGGCGCCCCAAAGATCTGGCTATTGGGGTACGCGGGGGCCCTGCTGGCGCTCGCGATCGGCGAGGCGGGGTTTAACTATGCGATGCGGGTGAGAATTTTGGGCGCGGCGCTCACGATCGAAGCGGAACTCCGTCGGGACTACTTCGCGCACCTCCTGAAGCTGGACCTGAAGTTTTTCCAGACCGCCCGGACCGGAGACCTCATGGCCCGCGCGGTCAACGATATCCGGGCCGTGCAGCGGTTTGCCGGGGTGGGCCTCATGCGGTCCTTTCATACAACGGTCATGCTGCTGGCGTCCGCGGCGTTCATGCTGTCGATCGACGTCAAGCTCACGCTGTGGACGCTGGGCATTCTTCCGATGGTCACCGTGCTGTTCATCGCCCTGGGGCGGGAGATCCGGAGACGGTTTGATCTGGTGCAAGCCCAGTTCAGCGCCCTCTCGGCCCGCGCGCAAGAAAACTTCAGTGGGATCCGCGTGGTGAAGGCCTTCTCCCAGGAGCAGCCGGAAATCACCGCCTTTCGCCTCGAGAACGAGAAGGTCGTCGAGACGAACCTGATGCTGGCCCGGATTCAGGGCGCCCTGTGGCCGGCGATTGGTTTCATTCTGGGCATCGCCTCGGTGGTCTTGCTGTGGCAGGGGGGCACCGATGTGATCCGCGGGCGGATCACCCTCGGGCAGATGGTACAGTTTTCCTATTACTTGACGCGGCTGGGGGCCCCGATGATCGCGTTGGGCTGGGTCATGAACCTCTGGCAGCAGGGCCGCGCGTCGATGGAGCGGCTGGATGCCGTCTTCAACCGCAGGCCGCAGACCACCGACGCACCGGGCGCGCTCACGCTCGAGTCCGTCCGCGGAGAGATCGAGTTCCGGAACGTGACGTTCGCGTACGACGCGATGCCGGTCCTCCGCAATATCAGCCTCCGCATCCCCGCGGGAAGCACGCTGGCGATCGTCGGGCCGACCGGGGCGGGGAAGAGTACCCTCGTGCACCTGATTCCCCGCCTGTACGATCCGACCGAGGGTGAGGTGCTCGTTGATGGCCACGACGCCCGGCAGGTCGCCCTGTCATCCCTCCGGCGAGCCATCGGGATCGTTCCGCAGGAGACCTTCCTCTTTTCCGACACCGTGCAGGCGAACATCGCGCTCGGAGGCGACGGGGCCGACGGCGAGGGGGTCGCGAGCGCGGCCCAGACGGCGGGGATCGCCGGGGAGATCGAAGAGTTTCCCCATCGGTACGCCACCCTCGTGGGGGAGCGCGGCGTCACGCTCTCCGGCGGCCAGAAGCAGCGCACCGCGATCGCCCGGGCGCTGATGCGCAATCCGAGGATCCTCATTCTCGACGATGCCCTGAGCAGTGTGGACGCGCAAACCGAGCACGAAATCCTCCATGGGCTGCGCCGGGTCAGAGCGTCGCGCACGACCATTCTGATCTCGCACCGGATCTCCACAATCCAGGACGCCGACTGGATCGTGGTCTTGAACGACGGGCGCATTGCGGAGCAAGGGACGCACGAATCGCTGCTGGCACTCGGCGGGCTCTACGCGGATCTGTATGAAAAGCAGCTGCTGCGCGAGGCGCTCGAGGCGGAAGAGGCGTACGGGAGCGGCGGGGCGGTCTCGCCGGATGGAAGGACCCGCGCAAGTGAATGACCGCCAGGGGCGGAGGGGATGAGCACCTCATTCCAAGAGGATGAGATCCTGGGGAAGGCGTACGACGCGCAGCTAATCCGGCGACTGCTGCGGTACGTGTCCCCCTACCGCGCCATCACGTCGTGGGCCATTGGGCTATTGGTTCTGGCTTCGCTCTCTGACCTCGTCGGCCCGTACCTGTATCGGATCGCGATCGACCAGTATATCGCCCCCCGCGCGGGGCGCGGTGCGGTCGGGGTGGATCTGCGCGGGGTGGCCGTGATCGCCGCGTTGTACCTGCTCATCCTGGCCGCAGGGTTTGCGGTCCGGTGGTTCCAGAGCTATCTGATGCAGCTCGTCGGGCAGCGCGTGATGTACGATCTGCGAATGCACATTTTTAGCCACCTCCAGCAGCTCCCGATGGCCTTCTTCGCCCGCACCCCCGTGGGGCGGCTCGTGACACGCGTCACCAACGACGTGGATGCGCTCAACGAGCTGATCACGTCGGGGGTCGTGGCCATCTTCGGCGATGTGGTCACCCTCGTCGGCATCATGGCCATCATGCTGTGGATGGACTGGCGGCTGTCGCTGGTGGTGTTTTCCGTCCTGCCGCTCGTCTACTGGGTGACCGAGCAGTTCCGCGTTCGGGCCCGGGACGCGTACCGCGCGATCCGGATCAGGCTGGCCCGGATCAACGCCTACCTGAACGAGCAAATCATGGGGATGCCGGTCGTCCAGTTGTTCAATCGAGAGCCGCAGAGCCTGGAGCGGTTCGAGGCGCTCAACGAGGATCACCTGGCGGCGAACCTGGAGGGGACCCGGAACTTCTCCCAATTTTACCCTGCCATGCAGGTGCTGGGCGCGCTCGCCGTCTCCCTGCTCCTCTGGTACGGAGGGGGCCAGGTGGTGCAGCGCGCCGTCACCCTCGGAGTCCTCGTCGCCGCGCTGCAGTACGCCGAGCGGTTCTTCGATCCGATCCGCGATATCGCGGACAAGTTCAACCTCCTCCAGGCGGCGATGGCGTCCTCCGAGCGAATCTTCCGATTGATCGATGAACCGGTGGCCCTGCGCGATCCAATCGAGGCCTCGCCTCTCGCCCGGGTGGACGGGCGCATCGAGTTTCGGGACGTCTGGTTCGCCTACGAGGAAGAGGAAGGGTGGGTCCTCAAGGGGGTCTCGTTCACGATCGAGCCCGGCGAGCACGTGGCGCTCGTCGGCCACACCGGGGCGGGCAAGACCTCGATCATCAACTTGCTCCTCCGGTTCTACGACCCGCAGCAGGGACAGGTGCTCGTCGACGGCGTGGATGTCCGCACGGTGGGCCAGCAGGAGCTGCGCCGCCACATCGGGCTCGTGTTGCAAGACCCCTTCCTGTTCTCGGGAACGGTCGAATCCAACATCCGGCTGGGGAACGCCGAGATCAGCGATGAGCAGATCCGGCGGGCCGCCCGGTACGTCGGGGCGAACCGGTTCATCGAGGGGCTGCCGGAGGGCTACAAGACCGAGGTGCAGGAGCGCGGGTCCCGCCTCTCCGGCGGACAGAAGCAATTGGTCGCGTTTGCCCGGGCCGTCGCGTTCAACCCGGACATCGTGCTCATCCTCGATGAGGCGACCAGCAGCGTGGACCCCGACACCGAGCGCCTGATCCAGGACGCGATGACCAAGGTGTTGCAGCACCGCACCGCGATCATCATCGCGCACCGGCTGTCCACCGTCCGGCACGCAGACCGAATCATCGTCCTGCACAAAGGTCGGATCGCCGAGCAGGGAACGCACGCGGAATTGCTCAGCCGCGGCGGGATCTACGCGAAGCTCTACCGCCTCCAGTACCAGGACCAGGAGCGCGCGGGCCGCCCCGCCTGAAGTCTGCGGGGGTCATCCCGACTCGATCGGGGCGAGCGCGATCTCCAACCGCTTGTTCTGCCTGCCTTTGTTCTCGGTCTTGACGATGCGCAGCCGGCCGCATTCGCTCGTGGCGGCGACGTGCGTTCCCCCATCGGCCTGGGCATCGAAGCCGTCGATCTCCACGATGCGCACTTGCTGAACGCCCTCCGGAACCAGGATCCGCTGTGTCCGCACCAGGGCGGAGGTGGCCAGAGCGTCTCGGGCGATCGAATAGATCTTGATCGATCTTCCCTCCTGGATGATCCGGTTGGCCTCCTCCTCGATCTGTTGCAGCCGCTCCTTGGTGAGATCGGCCAGCGTGAAGTCGATGCGGGCCCGATCGGCGTAGATCTGGCCACCCGTAACGACCGCTCCGAAGACCCGATAGACGACGCCGCACAGGATGTGGATCGCGGTGTGATGGCGCATGACGCCGTACCGATGCGCCCAATCGAGCCGGCCGCGCACCGCCGCTCCGACCGGCGGAGGCGGACCGCCCAGATCGTGCCACGCCGCCTCCCCCTCGCGGCGCATCCCCACCACCTCAACCTCCCGCCCTTCATGGTTGAGGATCCCTCGGTCGGGAGGCAAGCCGCCGCCGCCGGGATAGAACGCCGTGCGGTCAAGGCGCACGGCGCCATCACCGGTTTCCGTGACCACCGCGTCAAACTCGCGGCACATCATATCCGAGAGATAGAGCGGCTCGGCGGCGGTGTGCATACGCTCCCTTTCCGTGCTCGGCGGACCTCTCCCTGTAGTTGGATGCGCGGCCGCCTTTCCCTTGCCGACGGCCGGCGGTAGAATAGGTTGTGAATCGCTGAGACGATCACCACCTCGGCGGTGGGAGGAACGGATCGTGGCGACCAGTCACCTCGCGGACCAGAAGTGCGTGCCCTGCCTCGGAGGAACGCCTCCGCTCACTGCGAAGGAAATCGCGCCCCTCCTGGCGCAGATGGAGGGGTGGAAGGTCGAAGACGACAAACGGCTCAGCAAGTCGTTCCGGTTCAAGAACTTCGTGCAGGCGGTCGATTTCGTCAACGCCCTCACGCAGATCGCAGAGCAGGAACAGCATCACCCCGATTTGTACGTGCGCTGGGGAGAGGTTCGAGTCTACCTGTGGACCCACAAGATCGACGGGCTCACGGAGAGTGACTTTGTGATGGGGGCGAAGATCGACCGCGCCTACGCCAACACCCCGCGCGCATAGCTCACGCCCCCGCGCAGCCCTCGCCCGTCCGGTCCAACGAGGGAGGGATCTATGAGGCTGGTGACATTCGTGCACGACCGCGAGCCCCGGCCGGGGGTGCTTCACGGAGGCGAGGTCGTCGACCTGGTCGCCGCGTGGGGGAAGGACGGCCCTCCGCCCGCCTCACT
>Ga0187846_10001182_pt1 | contig 14756 bp, 12 predicted proteins | sample TC_taG_FD_161473 | JGI IMG/M metagenome (GOLD analysis project Ga0187846, IMG submission 161473) | Biofilm microbial communities from the roof of an iron ore cave, State of Minas Gerais, Brazil - TC_06 Biofilm (v2) | ecosystem: Environmental > Terrestrial > Deep subsurface > Cave > Wall biofilm...
CCGCCCGAATCTGATAACCTTCCTGCGCATCGGCTTCCAGCATGTCCAGTCACGGCAACATCGCGGCAATCATTTTCGGGTTGGTGATCATTGCCATCGTTTTGCTGGATGCTTTCGAGACGGTCGTTCTGCCGCGCCGGGTCACTCGCCACTTCAGACTGACTGCCTGGTTCTACCGCCGCACCTGGATCCCATGGATCACCATCGCCCGCCGCATTCGTTCTGCGCCGCGGCAACAGAGTTTTCTGGGATACTTCGGCCCGCTTTCATTGATCCTTCTATTAATTTTCTGGGCCGCCGGACTGATCTTCGGTTTTGCACTCCTGCAATACGGCCTGGGCGGGCACGAGCAGCTCAGCGGCGAGCCGCTCACGTTCGGCAAGATCGTTTACCACAGCGGCGAGACGTTCTTCACCCTGGGCTACGGCGACATTGTTCCCACGTCGGCGGCGGCGCGCGCGCTCTCTGTGCTGGAAGCGGGCATGGGCTTTGCGTTTCTCGGCGTGGTGATCGGATACATCCCGGTCGTGTATTCCTCGTTTTCCCGGCGCGAGATTCAGATTTCCATGCTCGACGCGCGGGCGGGATCGCCGCCAACTGCCGAGGAATTGCTCCTGCGGCTGGCCAGCCGATACGGCGACGCGGGTATCGATCAGGTAGTGGCGGATTCCGCCTTGCGGGATTGGGAACGGTGGGCAGGAGAACTGCTCGAGAGCCACATTTCCTATCCGGTGTTGAGTTTTTTTCGCTCGCAGCACAGCAATCAGTCGTGGCTTGCGGCGCTCACTCTGATGCTGGACGTAACCTCGCTGGTGCTGGCGGGAATTGTTGAGGATTTCAATCCGGGTCAGGCCAAGCTGACGTTTGCCATGGCGCGGCATGCGGCCGTGGATCTGGCGCAGGTGGTGAACGCGAAATACGATCCAGCCGCGGCGGACCGGCTGCCCGACGCGGAGTATGAGTCGTTGCGCGCAGGCCTGGCAGCTGCCGGTTTGCGTGTGAAGAGCGACGAGGCGGCGCGGGACAAGCTGGCGAAGCTGCGCTCGACGTATGAGCCGTACGTGCACGCGACGGGCCGGGGTCTGATGCTCACGCTTCCACCCTGGAGGCATGCACAAAAAACGAAGGACAACTGGCAGGCCGGACCCTGGGACCGCATCATTCAGGCACAGGGCCTGGCGATTTTGGGGCAGAAGCAAAGGCCGCCGGCGCGGCTAAGCGGGGATGCTGATCATTTCTGAAGAGAATTGAACTTCCGGGACTGTTGAACATCTGGAGGCACAAAATGCGAAGGATACTCGTACCGGCTTCTCTTTGTGTTTTGCTGTCCGCATTCAGTTTAGCGGGAGATGCTGCCGGGAAGTCGCATCCGATTGCCATTCGCGCGGCCCGGCTGATCGATGGCAAGAGCGATGCGCCGATGTCCAATGCCGTGGTGCTGGTCGAAGAGGGCAAGATCGTCGCGGTGGGTTCGGGGCTGGCCACACCTTCCGACGCGCAAGTCATCGACTTAGGCGACAAGACGCTGCTTCCCGGCCTGATCGACGCGCACACTCACCTCCTGTCGGAAATGGACGGCACGAAAGCCGGCATGCAGGATGCGGAAATGCTGCGCATTGTCGCAACCCAGAGCACGGCGGAACGCGCCCTGCTCGGGGCCAAGCTGGGACGCGAGGATCTCGAGGCCGGCATCATCACGGTGCGAGACCTGGGGAACTCCGGTGTGAACGGCGACGTGGCCCTGCGCGACGCCATCAACCGCGGATGGCTTCCGGGACCGCGCATCGTCGCCGCCACGCGCGCGCTGGCCGCGCCGGGCGGGCAGTTCGGACACCTCACTCCCGAGGCCCAGAAACTGATCGAGCAGGAATACGTGACGGTCAATGGTGCGGACAGCGCCCGGCAGGCGGTTCGGCAAGCTCTCTATGACGGCGCCAATTGCATCAAAGTGATCGTCAACGGCAGCCCGGCCGACGTGACTCCTGAGGAAATGAAGGCGATTGTTGAAGAGGCCCACGCCAACAAAGTGAAGGTGGCGGCGCATGCCATTGGCGATCGTGCGACGCGCATCGCCGTCGAAGCCGGTGCGGATTCGGTGGAGCATGCCTACACGGTTCCCGACGATGTCCTGAAAGTGATGGCGGAGAAACACATTTATCTGGTGCCCACCGACGGCACAGTGCAGGAGTTTCTCGACATGTTCTTCGGTTCGGAACATCCGTCACCCGAGGAACGGGGCCGGATGGAGGCTGACATTAAGCCGTTCGTGGAGCACAGCCGGGAACGCCTGCGCCGCGCCCGAAGTTTTGGCGTTCCTATTGCTGCGGGATCCGACATGTATCTGTCGATCCCGGGCAAAACTCGCGGGCAAGCCAGTTTGCTGTTGATCGAGGCGTTAGCCGACGACGGGATGCCACCCATGGAAATCATCCATGCGTGGACCAGCAATGCAGCCGCTCTGTTGGGGCTGCAGGACCGGATCGGCACGCTGGAAAAGGGAAAACAAGCGGACATCATCGCCGTGCCCGGCGATCCGCTCAAAGACGTGACGGCTCTGGAGCGCGCCACGTTCGTCATGAAGGCTGGCGTTGTGGTTAAGAATGAGAGGTAACAGCCGCTCGCTCCGGGCGCTCCCGATCTCGGGCAGCGCGGTTTCGCCGCTGCCCAAGCCGCGCGACGTCAGGTCCATCTGTTAAGATCGCGTCCGGATGAAGCACACCGGCGAAAACGTAGTCCGTATCGAAGCCGAAGCTTTGCGTGCGCTCGCCGACCGGATAGCCGGTCCCATGGCGGTGGCCTTCCAGCACGCGGTGGACTTGATGTTTTCCTGCCAGGGACGTGTTGTCGTTAGCGGCATGGGCAAGAGCGGGCTGATCGCCCGCAAGATCGCTGCGACCCTGAGCTCCACGGGAACACCGGCGTTGTATCTGCATCCCGTCGAAGCTCTGCACGGTGACTTGGGCATGGTGGTCCGCGGAGATGTGGTGCTCGCCCTTTCCGCCAGCGGAGAAACCGAGGAGATTCTCGAATTGCTGGCCACGATCAAGCGTTTGCGCGTGCCACTGATTACGATGACCGGGGATGAGCTCAGCGACGCGAACCTGACGCGGGTGCTTCCGCCCGCCAAGGCCGGCGCGACACATGGGAAGCGAACAAAACTGAAGAGCTCCGGTTCATCGTCGCCCGGCGCGGGCGAAGGCGCCCGCGGCACACGCGCCATCTCCACCCTGGCCTCCGCAGCTGACGTCGCTCTCGACTGCTCGGTCGCACAAGAAGCGTGTTCGCTGGGACTTGCCCCCACGGCGTCCACCACCACCATGCTCGCGCTGGGTGACGCGCTGGCCGTTGCGCTCAGCGAAAAGCGCGGATTCCAGGAAGAAGATTTCGCCAATTTGCATCCCGGAGGCAAGCTGGGGAAGCGCCTGGCGCGCGTGGAATCGCTGATGCACTCAGGTGATGACCTGCCGCGAGTCTCGCCGCAAGCGAAAATGCCGGATGTAATCTATGAGATGTCGCGCAAGAAGCTGGGCGTGACTGCCGTCGTGGAAGGCGACAAACTTGTCGGCATCATCAGCGACGGCGATCTGCGACGGCTGCTCGAAAAACGAGGCAAGGATGTTCTCGATCTGACCGCGGGCGAGGCCATGACGCGCCATCCCAAGACGATTGCCGCATCGGAATTCGCGGCGACGGCGCTGGCCATGATGGAGGAAAAGAAGATCACCTCTCTGATGGTGGTCGACGGACATGCCAAGCTGGAGGGCATCGTCCACCTGCACGATCTGTGGGGAACTGAGATGATGTGAGTCGGGAAATTGCGTGACTTGGTAATTGCGCAATTGAAACAGCTGGGTCGCGGTGGGTTTCCAATTACTCAATTACCAAATTACCCAATTGTCCAATCATTATGTATCACTACGATCCCAATACGGCGCTCGAAGAACTCACCGAAGATGCGACCCTCCCCAACCCGGTGCACGTGCGCGACATGATTCTGCGCAAGAAGCTGACGCCCGACAAATCGCTGGAGATGAACCGGCTGTTCGTTGAGTACCAGAAATGTTTCGGCGAAGCACAGAAGCTGGGGAAACAGATTCTGGCGGAGCTTACGAAATAGGTGAGGCGCTGGAAACTCGCGATCTTGGTTGTCTTCGGCCTAGCTCTGTTCTACCTCGATCTGACGTATCGGTCCGCGCCCGAAAAACTCTAAGAGTCGGGCGCTATTCAGGTTGTTGCGGTGGAGCTCGACCGCACAGCCGGGGTCGGCGAGGCAAGCGATTCCTTGTGCATCGAAATGCCGCACGATGACAAGGCCAGGCGAAAGCTTTTCCAGATCGAAGCAAGCGTGGCTGCTGCCGGAGGATTCGACCCGGTCTCCGATGACGGGCAGAACGACCTTTTGCTGCATGGGCTCAAAACGTCGTTCCGGCCCTGAACTGGCCGAGCAGGCGCGCGAGTTTCCAATCAGCGACGACCCGCGCGCGTCAAAATACATGCTGCTACAATAGCCAATTCCCCTGCACCATCTGCGTGCACCTGAGACTCGGTGCTCGGTACTCGCGAATCGGGGCTCGTTACTCAAAAACTATGCATCGTTGGTCCCAGCTCTTCATTCCCACCCTGCGCGAGGCCCCTTCGGACGCCGAGGTTGCTTCGCACAAGTTTCTTGTGCGGGCCGGCTACATTCGACAATTGATGGCCGGGGTTTACTCGTACCTGTTTCTGGGCAATCGCTCGTTCAACAAGATCGTAGCCATCGTCCGCGAGGAGATGGACCGCATCGGGCAGGAGTTCTTGCTGCCGGCATTGCATCCGCTCTCCCTGTGGGAAGCCAGCGGACGCTGGCCACACGCCGTGGGCGACAACCTGTTTCGCCTTAAAGACCGCAAGGGCGCCGACCTGGCTCTCGGGATGACCGAAGAAGAAGTCATGACTGAGATCGCACGCAAGGAGTTGCGCAGCTACAAACAGTTGCCGCAGATCTGGTACCAGATCGCGCCCAAGTTTCGCGACGAGCCCCGGCCCAAGGCCGGCCTGCTGCGCGTCCGACAGTTCATGATGAAAGACTCGTACTCGTTCGACATTGACGCCGCCGGCCTCGACGTTTCGTACAAGAAGCACTACGAAGCTTACTGCCGTATCTTCGACCGCTGCGGGTTGAAGTACATGGTGGTCGAGGCCGATTCCGGCGCCATGGGCGGTAAGGAGTCGCACGAATTCATGGTGCGCACACCCGCGGGCGAGGATCAGATCGTGAGCTGCGAGGGTTGCGGCTACGCGGCAAATCTCGAGAAAGCCACGTCGAAGCTGGAACCGGTGGAGGACTTGCAGCCGGAAGGCGACGGCAAGCCCCTGCTGGTGCACACTCCGGGCCAAAAGACGATCGAGGATGTCGCCAAGTTTCTGGGCGTGTCCCCGAAAAACAAGATCAAGACGCTGGCCCTGATGGCCGACCATAAAGATCCCGCGGGGAAAACGAAGTCTCGGGCGATTATTGTGCTGATGCGCGGCGACCACCAACTCAACGAAGCCAAGCTCAACGCCGCGTTGGCAGTCGGGACCCGGCCGATGGAGGAGACGGAGATTGAAGCGTTGTTCAATTCTCCGGCGGGATATCTCGGCCCCATCGGGATCGAGTGGGCGAAGGACTTGAAGAAAGACGCGGACAAACCCGTGCTGCTGGCCGACAAAGCGCTCGAAGGTCGCAGGAACCTGATCGCAGGAGCAAACAAGAAGGACTATCACCTGAAAAATCTGACGCCGGGAAAAGACTTCCATCCCACGGCGTATGCCGACTTGCGTTCAGCGAGCGGGGGCGAAGCTTGCCCGAACTGCGGCAAGCCGCTGGGCATCGACTCAGCCGTCGAGGTGGGGCACATTTTCAAACTGGGCTACAAATATTCGGAATCGATGGGCGCGCGCGTGCTCGACAAGAACGGCAAGGAAGTCATGCCCATCATGGGCTGCTACGGCATCGGGATCGACCGCATCCTCACGGCGGCGGTCGAGCAGGCCAACGACGAGAACGGATTCTGGCTGCCGATGCAGATCGCTCCGTTCGAGATTGTGGTCACGGCCACGAATGTGGGTGATGAAAAGGTACGAACCGCTGCCGAGGACATAGCAAAGCGTCTCGCAGCCGCCGGATTCGACGTGATCCTCGACGACCGCGACGAGCGGCCTGGGGTGAAGTTCAAAGATGCCGACCTGGTGGGGATCCCGTTTCGGATCACCGTGGGGAAGAAGGTTACCGAAGATACTGTCGAAGTCGTTCTTCGCTCGACTCGCGAAGTGCGCGATGTTACGATCCCCGCGATAGTGGAATATTTTCAGGGGATGCTGCGCGTGAAGCAGTAGCCAGGCTTAGTGTGCGGGCTTCCGCCAGCCAACATCGCCATGGGAACGATTAAAGCTGTTGTCGGGATTCTTGCGGTGGTCGGCGTGGTCATCGCCTGTTTTCAGGTTGCGCCGCCGTTGTTGAGAAACTACAGTTTTCAGGACGATCTGCGCAACGTGGCGATGATGGCGGGCGCCAATCCGCAGCGCACCGATCAGGACATCCGCAACGACGTGATTAAAAGGGCTCTGGACCACGACATCCAGCTTGATCCCGCCAGAGTCACCGTGCAGCGCATCGGCACGCCGGGCGCACCCGCGGTCTTTGTCGCGGCGGACTACACCGAGACTGTGAACCTGCCGGGCTACTCCTTCGACATGCACTTCACCCCGTCGAGCGGGAATAAGGGCTTCTAAAGCGCGCACACCCCCGTCTGGCCTGAGCTTTCGCGGCCCTGGTTCCAGCTGAAGATTGGTCGGCATGGGAAAAATCAAGCTCATCCTGGCGATAGCAGTTCTTCTTCTGCTGGTGGTCGGCGGCCTGCAGATCATTCCTCCGGTGCTGGCCAACTACCAGTTGCAGGACGACCTTCACGACGTTGCTGCCCTCGGCGGCGCACGCATTGGCCTCTTGCCCCCCAAGACCGACGACGAACTGCGCAGCGAAGTTGTGCGCCGCGCCGCCGAGCACAACATTCAACTCGATCCTGGCCAAGTCATCGTGCGCCATGGTGGGGTGTCCGGCGGACCCTCGGTTTACCTGGAAGCCGACTACAAGGTAACTGTCCACATGCCTGGGTATTCTTTCGACGTGCACTTCGAGCCGTCGTCGAATGGGAACAAAGGCTTCTAGTTCGGAGCTGCGCCCGCCTTCCGAAAAGACCTCTGCACATTACGCCAGTGACATTCGTAACGTTGCCATCGCGTTACCTTCCTCCTACTATCGCGATTGGGTAAGAGTGTTTTCACTCCAGCCGCAAGACAGGCTCGGGCGCGTCTAGAGAACGAGCAGAATCCCATTGCGGCTGTCCCGGCGAGAGTTCACAAGCGACGAAAACGCTTAGGTGGAGAAGGTTCATGACGAAGCAAGTTCGACTGGTTCTCAGTTTGATGTTGGTAGCGGCGGCAGCATTGCTCCTGGCAAGCTGCGGCCACTATACGTGCGGTGCCACCTTTGGAAATTCGTCGTGTTCCGCGTCCGGGGGCGGCATCGGCACGGGTAACGGCAATGGCGCGGTGACCGTTGCTTCGTACTTTATTGCCAACGGCGGCAACACCCGGAACATGAACAGTATCGAACTGACCTCTGCCGCTGGATTGGTCACCACTCCCGGCTTCAGCAATCCCGTGCTTCCGCCGCTGGTGAACAATCTCTATTCGGACGCGCTGCTCATCGTGAACAAGAAGTTCGTGTATGTACCTTACGGACCGAGTGCGCAGCTATTCGCCTGGTCGATCAACTCGACGACAATGGACCTGGTTGCGATCAGCGGAAGCCCGTACCCGGCAACCTATGCTCAGGGGATCCCTCCCGTATTCGTGATCATGCAGCCGATCGCCACCACGCCAAACGGAAACTTTCTTTTCATCGCTGACACCAACGACCAGCAGATTATTTCCTACCAGATTGACCAGAACACGGGAGCTCTGACGCAGTCACCGGGTTCCCCGCTTTCGACCTCCGGTGTGGTCACGCCGTGGAACCTGGCCACCGACGGTCAGGGCCGCTTCCTGTACGTCACGGAAGGCAACGACTTCGGCGAAGGCCAGAACATCGCGGTGTACCAGATCAATCAAACGAATGGATCGCTGTCGGGAGGCACTGCCCTGGGATTCAATATGTGGCAGGTGCAGGGCGATTCGAGCGGGAACTTCCTGGTCGGCGCCACGGGAGAGACGAGCAACGCTCCCGACAAGTTGCTGGACCAGAGCCTTCACGTGTTCAGCATCAATCAGACGAACGGCACCTTGACGCCGGTTTCCGGATCGCCGTTTGCCACGGTGAGCGCGCCCACCTGGGTTGTGATCCATCCCAACGGAAAATTCGTGTACTCCGTCGGCATCGTTCCGACGACTAACGGAGACGGGCCACTGGAAGGCTTCAGCTTGGATTCCACCACGGGACTGCTGACCACAATACAGGGTTCTCCGTTCTCTAATCTGCTCATTCCGTTCGGGGCCATGTTCGATCAAACGGGCGGCAATCTTTTCCTGCATGTCCCAAACGAATTGGGATTCTGCACCGTAAACAGCGCGACCGGCGTGCCCACGCTGTCGTCATCCACGCTGCACATTTCGGGCAATCTGCCCTGGGCGGTGACCGACACGCAGTGATCTGACGTTTTCGAAGATGTAAGTGACCTGAGGGATAGCGGGAGGAAGCATATGTCGATGCGAGTTCGAGTGTTGCTCAGTCTGGTCGTCGTGACAGCGACGCTGCTGCTGGCCCACTGCGGGCATTACACCTGCGGCGCGACGTTCGGCAATTCCTCGTGTTCGGCCTCGGGCTCCGGGCTGGGTGTGAACGGCGGCGGCAGCACGATTTCGGCCGGCAACGCGGCCATGCTGGTGTACTTCGGCGACGGCCTGGAAGCCGCGGGATTCGGCGGCTCCTCCTTCGCCAGCCTGGCCTCTTATACAGCTCCAACCTTGTCAGGAAATGCTGCCGATCAGATGACGATTGTCAACAAGACGTTCCTTTACGTGCCCACGGGAGGCACGACCATCGGCGCATTTAACATCACGCGCTCTTCCGGAGCGCTCACGCCGATCACAGGAAGTCCGTTTACCGTGAGCGGCGCGTTCGGCACTGCCGATGGGGCCTGGAGCGATCCCAAGGGGCGCTTTCTATTTGTGGGCAGCGAGGGTGGGGCCAATATCTGGTCGTTCACAATCGACCAGACGACGGGAGCGCTGACCCCAACTCCAGGCATCGGCGTTTTCACCGGGCTTTCGTCGGCGGACATCATGACGGTCGATGCCAGCGGCAAATACCTGTATGTCGGTCAGGGATTCTCTTCGAGTGGCGTTGCGGCGTTCTCGATCAACCAGAACACCGGCGACCTGACTCCGATCCCGGGCAGCCCGTTCAACCTGGGAGTTGCTCAGATTCATGCCAGCCTGACGGGAGAATTCCTGCTGGGAGTGCAGCAGATTCAGGACGCGGGCTCTGCGACCGACCAGCACATTTACGTCTTCTCGATCAATCCCAACACCGGCGTTCCGACGGCCGTGACCGGTTCGCCTTTTGCGACGGCGTCAGCACCGCTGGACTTTGCCATCTCGCCGAACGGCAATTTCGTATACACGTTCGGCACTTCCGTAGGCGGTGGAACCCTGGGCCCGATCGAGGGCTTCCAGATCGACAGTACGACCGGTGCGCTCACCAGCCTTTCGGGATCCCCGTTCGGTGGCCTGTCCACGACTTCGGGTTGCTATTTCGACCAGAGCGGCGCGTATATGGCGTGCATTGATCTGCTGTTTGGCCAGAAGATGTTCGTTCTGGGCGCCAGCACCAGCACCGGGGCGCTCACCAATGCGGCCTCAAATTCGGTTGACGTGAACTTCCCGTTCGCGGTCACCGACTAGGCAGAGGTCTGTACCCGCGCCGGCAAGCACTGCGGCATATTGATCTCTTAGAGACCCGCCTGTACCGCGGGTCTCTTTTTGTTAGCCGTCTGAGCGGTACAATAGAAGCACCGCTTCCGCCATTTCGCCTCGCTGGACTTGTGTGCAAAGGATGAGCGCGGAGCACGGAGAGATACTTCACCTTTTTGCGCCTGCTGTCGTCTGACCATAGAAGTGTCCTTAGTTTGGGCGCGTGAGTCGAAACCGTGGCTATTAAGATCAGGATTCCCAAGACCGAAGGCGACAACGGCAGGAAACGCCGCGGCCTGCCGCGCGATCCCGTGCTGCGCGCCGCGCTCATGTTCTTTCTTCTCCTGGCGGTCACCATCGGCGGGGTGTTTTCCTACTTCTACATCAAGTACGACCGCATCATCTCCCGGCGTTTCAGCACTCCTGTATTCAGCAATTCGGCCAAGATCTACGCCATCCCGCGAGTCGTGCGCAACGGCGACAAGATGGAGGCCAGGGACATCGCAGCTCAGTTGCGCCGCGCGGGCTACACCGACAAGGAAGGTGAGTCGCCGCTGGGAAGCTTCAAGCTGGCCAAGGACAGCATCGAGATTGCGCCTGGACCTGAGTCCTACCACAGCCCGGAGCCGGCGCGAATTTCCTTCGAGGACGGGCAGGTCTCGCGCATCATCAGCCGCGGAACGGATCTCTCCGCTTACGAACTGGAGCCTCAGCTGGTGGCGTCGCTGTTCGATGCGGAGGACCGCTCCAAGCGGCAACTGGTCAAGTACAACGACATTCCCAAAGTCATGGTGGACGCGGTGCTGGCCATCGAAGACCGGCGCTTCTTCGAACACAGCGGCGTGAACTTCCTGCGCATGTTCGAAGCGGCCTGGGTGGATTTCACCCGCCAGCGCCACGAGCAGGGCGGGTCGACCATCACCATGCAGCTTTCGCGCGGCTTCTTCCTCACTCCGGAAAAGACGGTAAAGCGCAAGCTCACGGAGATGCTGATCGCTGAGGAGCTGGAGGAGAAGTTCTCGAAGCCGCAGATCTTCGAGTTCTACGCGAATTGGGTCAACCTCGGCCAGCGCGGATCGTTTGCTATCAGCGGATTCGCCGAAGCGTCGCGCGCCTACTTCAACAAGGATCTCAAAGACATCAGCCTGCCCGAGGCGGCATTGCTGGCCGGCATCATTCAGGGACCGAGCCGGCTGTCGCCGTATCGTCATCCTGAACGCGCGCTGGAACGCCGCAATCTGGTCCTCGACGCGATGGTCGACACCCATGCGATTACGCGCGAACAGGCCGAGAAAGCCAAGGCTACGCCGTTGAAGCTGGCGCCACCGAACGTCGAGGCCAGTGACGCGCCTTATTTCGTCGACATGGTGCGCGACAACCTGATCAACAAATTCAATGAGCATGATCTCAACGATCAGTCCTACCGCATCTACACGACGCTCGATCCCGACCTGCAAAAAGCGGCGGCACAGGCGGTCGAGATGGGCATCAAGCTGGTCGACGACCAGGTCACCAAAATGCGCAGCAAGCGCGTGAAGGTGGGCAAGAAGTTCGAAAACAAGGTGACACCCGGCCCGCAAGCCCAGGTGGCGCTGGTGGCGCTCGATCCACATACGGGCGCGGTACTGGCCCTGGTGGGCGGACGCGACTATGGCTGGAGCCAGCTCAACCACGCCTTGGCAAAACGTCCCACGGGGTCAATCTTTAAGCCGTTTGTCTACGCGGCGGCGATGAACACCGCGCTCGACGGTTCGCAGACGGTCATTACGCCCGCTTCGATGGTGACCGACGCCCCTTCCAGCTTCGCCTACGGCGACCAGATTTACGAACCGCGCAACTACAAAGAGGAATATCACGGCGAGGTGACCCTGCGTTACGCGCTGGCGATGTCGCTGAATAACGCCACCGTCAAAGTCGCGGAGGAAGTCGGCTACGACAAGGTGGCCGATCTGGCCAAGTCTGCCGGCATCGTCTCGGTGAAAGCCACGCCTGCGATGGCGCTTGGCTCCTACGATGCCTCGCCGCTCGATATGGCCGGGGCGTACACCGTGTTCGCTGACAACGGCCTGCGCATCTCGCCGATCCTGGTGAGCTCGGTGCGCAACGCCAAGGGCGACGTGATCGCCAACTTCAACACCGACCAGCGCTCGGTGATGGACCCGCGCATCTCCTACGTCATGACCAACATGATGGAAGGCGTCATCAACAACGGCCTCGGTTACACGGCGGTGCGCCTGCGCGGCTTCACTCCGCCGGCAGCGGGAAAGACGGGCAGTTCCCACGACGGCTGGTTCGCGGGTTACACCACGAACCTGCTGTGCATCGTGTGGGTCGGCTTCGACGACTACAGCGATTTGCGCCTAAGCGGCGCGCAGACCGCGGCGCCGATCTGGACAGAATTCATGAAGAAGGCGGCCGCGCTTCCCCAGTACGGGGATATGCGGGAATTCTCGCAGCCCACCGGGGTGGTCGATGTGCAACTCGACAAGGTTACCAACCGCCTGGCAACTCCCACCTGCCCCGACGACTACGTAGCCGCATTCGTGGCTGGAACCGAGCCGCGGGAAACCTGCGACCAGAGCAACGGCATCACGGGCATCATTTCTCGTTTCTTTGGAGGGGGAGAAAAGGCTCTCCCACCCCCCAACTCGGCCGCCAACACCCCGGACAACCAGGATCCTAAGAAAAAGAAGGGCTTCTTTGGCAAGCTGGCGGGCATTTTCAAGGACGACAAATCCTCAGCTCCGGTGTCTAAACCGGCAGACAGCAGTACCCAGAGCCCGCCACACTGAGGACGCCCGATTTGGCCTGGTTGTGGGGTAATGGCCTAAATTCGTGGCTGCGCCGCGCGAAAACTGTGGCAGAATGAGGGTGTGGGATGCGCGTCTTGGGGGTGCGTATGTCCTGCCAGAGATCCTTCCTGAAGTGCTTCTTGTGTTTGACTCTCGTGGTTGTCAGCTCAGCCTTCGTGTTCGCTCAGTCTTCGCACTCTGAGCAGGTGCAGGTCGCTCCGCCGCTGCTCCGGGCGATCGACCCTCCCGCTCCCGATGCCACCGCCGCCGACCTGGAGAGGCAAGCCGACGCTTTACGAGGCGACAAACTTTTCCTGGACGCGCTCGACTACTACCGTGCCGCGCTGGGCAAGCTTCCCAGCGAAGCGCGCATCATGAACAAGATCGGCATCACGGAAATTCAGATGCAGCGCTACAGGGAGGCCAGGAAATCGTTCGAGCGAGCCATCCGCGCCAACCGTGAGTACGCGGACGCCTACAACAATCTCGGCGTGGTGTTCTACGAAGCAAGAAGATACAGCGCGGCGGTGAAACAGTATCAGAAGGCGATCGAAAAGGACGCCACTTCCGCTTCATTCTTCAGCAACCTGGGAGCCGCCTATTTTTCCAAGCATGACTTTGAACGCTCTGTGGAGGCCTATCAGCACGCCTTGGAACTCGACCCCGACGTCTTTGAGCGCACCTCGCGCGCCGGCGTGCAGGCGCAACTGCCCAGCCCTGAAGACCGAGCCCGCTACGACTACACCGTCGCAAAACTCTACGCCAAGATGGGATTGTCCGACCGCTCGCTCGAGTATCTGAGAAAGGCGATGGAGGAAGGCTTCAAGGATCTGAAGAACGTCTACAAAGACATCGAGTTCACCGAGGTGCGGAAGGATCCGCGCTTCACCGAGCTCATGGCCTCGAAGACACCAACCATCCCGAACTAGAAGTTTCTGCTGTAGCGTGACGCCGGCGCCGAGCCCGCAAGGCCTTGTTCTGCACCGGGTTCCGTCCAATCTCGTTTGCCAATGGTCCAGCATGCGAGTCACCTCAAGCTGCACCTTTGTCGCCACGAGGAAATTACAAACCTTTACAAAATTAGACGGAACTTCGTCCCGAACTCGGGTTTAATCAGAATAATTACTCCTGAAAACAACAGGGTGAGTAAGGAGAAACGGTAGCCCACCGGACGCTGACCCGAGCACGCCCCAAGCAAGCATCCGGTGGGTTTTTTCTGCAGCACCAACCTGCGACTAAGCCACGACCTCAAGCATAGCTAGCCCGAGCCCACCGTTCCTTCCGCAAGCCCACGCTGCACGCGCGTTCCTTCAGCGAGGCGTAACTCAAGCCCACCGCGGAGGCTCCGATGAAAAGAACGCTCTGCATTTTAGGAGTGTTGTTGCTGTGTCGCTTGTTCGGCGCGGCGCAGGTTCCCGAGGTAAAGTTCATCGCCGACACGCTCGTCGTGCAGGCTGACGGAACGTACGAGGCCGACCCCGATCTAGCGAAGATGACATTTCAGATCTTCTCCCAGGACAAAGACATTAAACGCGCCTACGCTGCAGCGACGCAATCCATGCAGCGGATTGTCGATCTCGCAAATGCAGAACGGACTCAAGAAGGAAGACATGACTACGGGAGTCCTAACGGTGGCTCCTGTCTACGAAGGCGATCGCAGGAAGCGGGCGCGTTCGTACTACGTCCAGGGCGATGTCGTGCTGCGCATCCGCGACTTTTCCCACATTGGACCGATCCTCGACGGTTCGGTCGAGGACGACGTCGCGGGCTTCCGCTCACTGGCTTACTCTCTAGCAGACGAAGAGGCCGCCAAGAAACAGGCCGTGGCGGACGCGATGCGCCGGGCCGTGGGCCGCGCTTCGATTGCGCTCGAAGAAAAAGGCCAGAAGCTCGGCGCCTTACGCTACATGAGCCTGGACGTAAAGCAGTTGGTGAGCGTGGCCCAGCTGCAGTCCTTGCCCTACTGGGGCACAGTCAACGGGGCCGTGGAAGTTGCCGGGGAAGGCGGCGGGGGTGGCTTATGCGAAAGGC
>Ga0187846_10001183_pt1 | contig 14756 bp, 10 predicted proteins | sample TC_taG_FD_161473 | JGI IMG/M metagenome (GOLD analysis project Ga0187846, IMG submission 161473) | Biofilm microbial communities from the roof of an iron ore cave, State of Minas Gerais, Brazil - TC_06 Biofilm (v2) | ecosystem: Environmental > Terrestrial > Deep subsurface > Cave > Wall biofilm...
CGATCAGTTCGCGTCGAATGGTCATACGGGTTCTCCTCCTTTGCTTCTTCGCACATCTTTCTGCTTTGACCATTTACACAAACTATTTTACAGTCCCGTGTAGTGGCCGGAAAAGCTTAAAGCTCAGGGGTGTAGTGATGTTTTTCCAGACGTACGTCTTGCCATCCTTGGTCTGTGGGGGTGCAGGGGTAATCATGTTTGGCATTGCCATTAAATTCTTATTAGATGGGTCAAGATATGCAGAATTGAAAACAGGTGTGGCGTTTTCCATTGCTGGGCTAGGCATGGAAATAGTGCTCCCGGTTTATCTCAAGATCGGGGGCATTGATCTCGGGGCGTATTGGACGGTGGCCTTCATTTTCTGGGGTGGTGTCTTGGTAGCGCTGGGAATGTATTTTATTTTCGATGACATTCTGTACGAAAGCGAAGGGGCGAACCACCATATTAATTTGCCTGTAGCGATCTCTTCTCTGGCTCTCGCGCTCACGCTGGAGTATCTGGTTGACAGTTTCGGGGTATCATCGGGATTTACTGCTGCGGTAAGGCTCGCTACCTTCGCTCTGTGGATGCTATCTCTCATCAACTTCGTACTCATGCTTCTATCCAGAGGACTTGGACAATCGGACAGCAAAACAAGAAGCATCTCCAGCGAAGCATATCTTCCTGGTACGGAAAAAAGCCAGCCTCCCAAGGAGAGTAAAGCTGTGGCCTGGCTCGGGATAGCGGCTGCTCTGGCAGGGCTCATCAGCAGTTTGATAGATGTGCTAGCAAAATTGGGGTTATGGCCCCTGTCTCACAATTGAACCAGATTGATAAACTGCGTAGATTAACGCAACTTGTAGGTGGGGGTTTTTCCGTCACAACCACTGCCCACATACGGCAAGCATCATGTGACGGAGTGCCCAGCAGGACAAGTCAGAATGGCTAGAGGATAACCTCAAGCAGACAAGGGCAGCGCGGAAAAGTGGGGAGATCCACCGATTGCTTGCTTTTCTTTCTTCCCACCAATGCGGTACGATGGGCTGGGAACAGAGCTAGCTCAAGCACCAGGAGGACCGCATGGGTATCCCCTTTCAGGACACCGCAGGGGTGATGTACGAGCCGACCAGCAAGATTGGCTTCTGGCTGCCCGGTATGGCACGCGTTTCCGAGAACGAGACGGCAGCGCTGGTCGAGCAGGGGTTTCAACCCATTGCTGGCGATCTCGGTCAACTGCTGGCCTTCTCCACCCAGTTTGTTCCACTGGTACAGGTGGTCACGCCGGCAGAGCAAGACGGGGCCATCTGGGCTTGTTTTGCGGAGCCTGATCTGGTTCCGGTAGCACTGGGCTTTGTCCAGGCAGAAACGCCCGAACGAGGGGTCGAAAGGGCCGTGCCCCAGGTGAACGGGTTCCTCGGCCAGCGCGCGCCTCGTCCCCCAGCAAACCTGGGCAGCATCGGGGTGATCCTCAGTGAGGCTGAGGGAAAGCTTTCCTGGGTTCACTATCGGCTCGCTGAGCTTACTCGACCACAGCACCAGTTGCAACACCACCTCCAGGCGCTCTTGCAAGCACTCACGACCCCGGCCTTGGGAGAAGAAGACCATGCGCTGCATTGGAAACAGGTGCAGCAGACAGCGCTTGGTCTGGCTCGCGCCTACTGGAGTCTGCACCGGTCCAAGGAGAAGACCAGTGCGCCGCCTGTTGTCAATGTCTTCTATGATGGAGAAACGTGGGGGCCAACGGTCATGCCCATCTTGAGCGTACTCTCAGCCATCCAGAATGCGGCAAGCGGCAGAAAGCAATGGGAGTCCTCCGACCATCCCACGTTCACGCATACCTACCGAAGTGGGCAGACCTCCGTCTTTCTGCAACCGCCCAAGCCGCCCAAAACCGCTGCTGACCAGCAGCAGCGGGTGATAAGCGAGACCACCGTCCACTCCCTCTGGGAGCAAGTGGGCAAAATGAAAGACCTGGACGCCGATCTGGTGCTGATTCAACTGGCCCAGCATGCGACTGCCCCGAAGCTGCCTGACGGCTCAGTCTGGATCACCCCGGAAATGATCTTACTCTACCGCGGCATCCAACCCAAGAAGCACAAAGCGTTTGAGGGGGGCTGGCGGAGTGCCGGCTATCTAGAGGTTGATAAACAGGCGGTGCGTGAAGCGTTTGAGCGCATTGACTGGCTCTGGATTACCGTCAGCCGTCGCCAAAGGGGCAAAAAACTGCTCACGCTGGAGAGCAAATTCATCGACATTCGGGAACGCTGGCAGGAGCGGCTGTTTGAGGAAGAGGAGGCGCACATCGGCGCCTGGCGCTTTATGCCGGGCACCTGGCTTGACGAGTTACTGACCGGTGGCGACTCCGGCAAGCAATTTGGGCGCTATTTACAGCAAGTGCTGCGTTACGATCCCCTCCACCAAACCTGGGAAAAGCGCCTGGCGCGCTATTTCGTCTTTCATCTGCGCCTGGCGGCACGCGTGGGAAGTCACACGATCCGGCGCACGGTGGGCGAATTATTGCGCGAGTGTTCGCTGGCGGAAAATGATGGGTTTGCTCATCGCAACCCGGAGCGCATCCGCGACCGATTTCATCAGGCGATGGAGCAGCTCCAGGCAGACGCCTTGATGGCAGAATGGCGCTATGTGGCAGAACTGTCCTTGCCACCACGGCAGTGGTTCGAGCCCTGGAAAGCCAGTCTGGTGGAGATCAGTATCGCCCCACTGCTGCCCGCCGGTGCCGCTGCACCAATGGAGGAGGCAGCCAAGCCATCAAGCACACGGAAGGCGACCCCTCCGCGTGAGAAGAGCCTCACACCAAAGCGGCGCAAGGGTTCCCCAGCGGAATCCTAGTCCCTCTGCTCCCCTGATTGTCAGATACGCCTAGCGGGTGAGAGCAGGCATCTCCCACAAAGTAAGCATGCGTGTTTTGGTACACAATGAGCGGAGTGTCTCATGATTTTCCCCTGACTTCGAGTTGGGGGAATTTTTCCGCTCCTTTTCCGCTGTGAGCGTAGGTATCGGTCCCCAATGCGCGTAGGTATCGGTCCCCAATTCGACGTGTCAGGCCAGGTGGGAAGCGGAAGTGCCCTGTGCAGGACGCAAAAACAATTGCGCGCCCCCTTGCATATTCCGCCAAAAGCAGTATTATTTACAGGAAGGGGTACAAAACTTCGCAGTTTTATGGTATACTGTGATTACAATCAAGACGGCGCAAGGCTGCCGATGTAAATCACAGCAGCAGCCCGCTAACGTACCCCTGACAATTTCAGGGAACACGTGTGAGGGGAGTCTATCTCAAAGACACCCCACATTGCCAGAATCAGACAAATTCCGGCTACGTGTTCCCCGATGAGGTGGGAGACGTAGCCGTGTTGTTTGTGGAAACAGGCAGGTGACGCAAACGAGAGGAGGCCCACAGAAAAAACAACCCTCGTAACGACGAGGGCACAGAGGTCATATAGAAAGCAAACCGCCGGAAAGCAGTGCCTCTTAACTTTCCCAGAGTGTTGAGCGCTGCTGCCGGCGACTTCGAAAGCACGGGACTCAAAAAGATGAGTTCCCATGCACGGGACGTTGTTGTCTCTTTTATTATAGAGCCAACACCCCTCCCGTGTCAAGCCCTCTTGAAAGGACCAGGGATATTGACATGGCTGCTCAAGCGAAAGTAACGGACCTTGAACACATACGAGCCGTTGCAGAGGAGCGGGCACTTTACCGCACGGCTCAGGGACACCCAAAGGAAACGTATCTGGCGCTTCCCTATACCCTCCTGTCACGCCTCTTCGATCTTCCCCTCGCCGAGACACGGATGCTCCTGTATGTCTGGCAGCGCACCGGCGGATGGCGGGAATACAACGCGCACCCAGCACCCGCTCGGATCACGTTTTCTGAGTGGACCCGTGGGCGCCCCAACTACCCTCAGGACACGGGCGCCCACCTGTGTACACAGGAAGTCTCCACGACCCGCGATGCGCTGATCGCGCGGGGATGGCTCTACGAGGAGTGGGAGACGCCCTATGTGCGTGGGCCGCGCAGATATGCGCTCATTGCCCCAGAGAACCCTGGGGTCGGCCCCTATCAGACATCAGAAGAGGGCATCTGGGAAGTCCTGCTTCTCACCCGGCAAGGCAACCAGCCCTATCAGATTCCAGCGACTCTTCTACAGCATAGAACAGGTGGTGCGGTTCTTCTACAGCATAGGACAGACTCTCTTCTACAGGATAGAAAAGGCTCTTCTACAGCGCAGAAAAGCCCTTTTATACAATATAGAAAAGAAAAATCGCGGCACGCCTTTCCAGCGCAGGGCCAGCGCCAACCGATAGATAACTCTCTAGATACTATTCCTACTAAAGATCTAGAAAGAGAGGCGGCGGGTGCCGCCTCTCACCCCCCAGTTGATTCAAGAGAGGAAATGTTATGGCAAGAAAAGCCTCTGAGCGGTTTGGCCGCTCCCACCAGCCCCAACAGCTCTGTTGGCAGTGAGGAAAGGGGGAAACCAACGGCTGAGTTCCCTGCATCTTCCCAGATGGCATTCCTGCCAGCCGGTGCCCTCGCTGCCCCCTCTGAATCACCTGCTGCGTCCCAAAAGCGGGGAGTTCGCTCAGGGCAGCGCACACCTTCGGCCCGTGAGCAAGCGTGCCCACCGCAAAACGCTCTGTATGCGGTGTGGAAGCAGATACTCCCCCCGGCTTCGCAGCGGCAAATGAAGAGCCTCTGCACCGGGCTGGCCGAACTGTCGAATCCCACCTTGACCGAAGGCCAGCCGGTCGCTCCAGAGGAATTGCCTGGACTGCTGTATCAGGTGATGGACGAATGGGTGGACCGGAGGAGGGGGGAACATTACACGCCTACTCCACGTCTGATTGCCGAGTGGCTGGGCACGATTCGCCGGCAGGTGCGGGAGCGCCCCTCCTCGCGCGTGCGGGCCTGGCAGGCCGGGGAGCTGCCGTGGTTGTTGTCAGCAAGCGCGACTGAGACAGCAGAGCGGGAGGAACCGTTGGAGACCCAAGCGGAGCCGCTGGCGAGACCATCTGATCCTCCCTCAGGGACGCCTCTCGATCCCCTGACTGTTCTCGATGAGGATCCCGAGTGGGCTGCCCGGCTCAGCCGCTTTGTGCCTGATGGAGAAGATGGGCCGGCTCCCTGCCCCTTCCGGGATGTCCAGATGCTTTGGGGCTTTGTCCGCGACGCGCTGCGTCCTGGCCTGAACACCGCGCGCCGTCAGCATCTGGATGCCCTGACGCCAGTGTGGGATCCCGCCAATCCACGCGAGTTATTGCTGCTGAGCAGTACCAGCTACACCGTTCGCTTTATCAACATGACGCTGCTGCGAGAGATTGATGGCATGATTGGCAAATTGCTTATCAGATTTTTTGATCAGGCCCGGCTGGAATATGTCCCACAGCAGGTAATCGATCAGGTGGTTCAGCAATCTTGGGAAGCGGCGCGATTTTCCGACCCGTGAGGGTGGCGGTTTCTGGGTTTTTGTCGGGGCGTGCCATGCCGATTAGCTCGCTTGTTAATTGCCCATAAAGTGTGGATGGCGCTGAGTATTGGAGCGCCGGGTATTGGGCCGTGCAGCATTGTGCTGTTTGCCTACACATTGGAGTATCTGGTAATGATTTGCCTCAACCTCTCACAACTTGTGAGAGGTTGGCAAGGGAACGGAGAAATTACGTATCATTAAAAGTCAAACCTTGGGAAGACATCTCCTGCCTTAGAGCACATAATACCTCCCGCGCCTCTCCCCAAACGCGCGAAGCGCCCCTTTTTCCACCAAGGCTTCCAAATCGCGGGTAGCGGTCGTCTCACCGGCCCCAGTCAGCTTACGATACATGCCACTGGTAATGGAGCCATACGTGTGGACATAGCGCAGCGCCATATGCTGCCGCTCCTCCTGGGTGCGAGGCCGCTTAGGAACTGATGGACTGCCTTCGAACTCTGGTGCCACCCCAGAAACCACCTGTGTTCTGGTCTGCTCCATGACACTGAGTACACCCTCAGCCGCCGGCGGGGACTTGCGCAACGTGACAATAAATTCCCCCTGCTCGCGAAATTCCGGATCTGGCCGTCCGAGTGCCCGCATGGATTGAATCACAAAGGCAATCCCGGCCCCAAGCCGCTCCATATAGCCGCCCGGCAGGTCACGCAAGACGCTGGCGATGATGGGATTGCGCGGCTTCGACCGTGCCTTGCCCTGCCGCAGCTCCTCCAACGTGATGCCCGGCATCAGCAAGCCGGGGTTGCGGACCTCAAGGCGATCCGGGTAGTAGAACACGCGCACCGCCTCACCCGTCAGGCTGTAGTCACGGTGACACACCGCATTCACCATCAATTCTCGCAGCGCCTCCAACGGGTAATCCGGCTCATCCACCCGGTGAAAGCCCTCGATGTGCGCCCCTACCGGGATGTACTGCGCCAGGAACCGCTCTGCCTGGTCAATCTGTTCCGTGATCGTTCCGTGCAGGATGCGCCGGTCGGCGTAGCGATGCAGGCCCAGCGCATCCTTAAAGAGTACGCATACCACTTCAGCGGCGATGAGGAACTCCTGCGGATGGCGGCCAAAGAGCAGGAGGCCCGCGTGGGTGGGCCGGATCACCGCATGGTCTTCTCCTGCCCCGCGCACCGCGCAGCCCAGGTGTAAGAGTACCTCCTCCCGATTTGGGAGGCGTCCGGTCTCCTTTGGGCGACTGGGCCGCTGTGCCAGGTAGGCATCAACCAGATCCATTTCCAGATCAGCCAACGTGGCCCGCTCGACGGGGTGACTCTCCCACGCCAATGAGCCGCGCTGGTGCAAGAACGCCTCGATTTCGCTCACTTCCATGGGTACGGTGAACGTCCCCCGGCGCATCCAGCACACCCCGCCGATCTGGTAGAGTTGTCCATCGTTGGGGGGAATCTGGGCCACAACCAAGTGTTTGCCGTGCAGCGTGATCAGCCTTGGGTGCGGGGGATCGAAGCGGACGGACGGCTTACAGAGGCGAGCCGCCTGGAGCAGCGCATCAACGGACTCCTGAGCCTGTTTCACGCCGACAATTTCCCAGGTCTGGTCTTTGACGCCGATCACCAGGAAGCCGCCGAGCGCGTTGGCAAACCCGCAGATACGCTGGGCCAGCTCCGCCAGGCGCGGCGGCGCCACCTTGCACTCGACGAGTTGGGTCTCCCCCTCAGCAAGCAGCGCTTCCAACGTTGCAGCGTTCACGGCTGGCCCCTCCTCAAGCAGTGCTGTCAATCTTTGGATGGATGGTTTGGCGTGACCGTTCAGGTGACCGCTTTCCACCAGGATTTCCACCAATTTCCACCATTATCCACCAGGATTTCCACCAAGGCAAATGATTTGGATACAACGGTGGGTGCCACCCGGCCGCCGCTCCAAAGATGTAAGCACATGGGTCAAACCGAGGTGCGCTTTCTGCCAGACACTTTTTGAGATAAATGTCTGGCAGAAAGCGTTCAGGTCAAGCAGAGCCAGACCCATGCTGCGCTCTGCTTGGGCTTTTCTCCCCATCTACCGGCGCGCTCGCCAGTCAGGAGCCTGCTCCCAAGATGGCGGCAACCGGTGCTTATAGACAGAGAAGGCTCAGGCTGGAAATCGGCGCTAAACGCACAAGACAGAGAGGTGCCGCCTGCCGCGCTCTTTTGGCTTTCAGGAGGTCGCGCTGGTCAGCCAGGCTCCAGCCCCTGTACGCGCTGGCAAGTTTTGCGTATAGCCAAAGTGAACTGCTCCTCTGAGTACGCCTTTCGCGCCCAGATGGCGCTCCCCTGACGTTTCGGCACCTCGGTTTGGCTGACCTGTTGACACGAGGGCGCATAGTTGCCATAATGCAGGGTAGGGGCATTACCAGAATTCTGGCTGTAGGTTCCCACAATTCATGCCACTCTAAGGCCGGTTTTGAGGGATATTTCCCACAATACTTTTGGCAGTGCTTCCCATAATTCGTGGCGGTGGCCGAACAGTTTCCCATAATTCGTGGCCGCGCCCTAATTCCTGATCTTACTGGATGGCAGCTTTGAGGTCAGGATTTATCACGGCTCCGCCTGCGCTGTTGCCAAAAATTATGAGACTTTTGCCAAGTATTGTGGAACCTACGGGCGCAGTTATTGATACCATGCGGCCACTCCCCAAAATCCTGACCGAAATTGTCGCATACGATAATCAGCTTGCTTGCTTAGTAGTAGTTCTGCGGGGAAGTTCTTCACGTTGGACCACGCACAGCTTCAGCGGTATCAACCCTGTTGCAGGCGGCCTACCAGCACGCCATCTCGAACCAACCTGCAAGTGGCAGCAGACTTGCCTCGCGCCTATGGGCGGCCTCCACGGGTTGCTCCGAGGGAGACGCGGGTCGCCTGCGGCAGGTCAGCAAGCCAACAGGAAGGTCCGGGATGCTGTCGCCAGGCGGCAACGCGCGGCAAGAGCCTGGAAGAGGTGGCGGCGTTGCAACCAGAACCCTCTGGCTCAAGCCGGAGGATTCTGGTTCAGGTCTTGGGGAGTGTTCTCCACTGCGCGAGATTTGGTGATTTCGCGAAATCATCAATTTGATGATTTCGCGAAATCATTGGTGGACCTGTAGTGCTGGTAAAGCGCGTCAGCGACCCCACAGCTGACTTGTAGCCCCTTCTCAGGTCTCAAGTTGGCGCAATAGCAAGGAGTCAATAAGAAATGGAACAGCGTTCAGGACCGTTCCCCAGTCAGGGAACTATGATCCCAGATCATGCAACCATCCCGACGTTCGGCCATCTGCGTGTCCTCAGCGCCTTCATTCCCAAAGGGGGGACGGGCAAATCCACCTTTTGCCAGCATGTTGCCACGGTCCTCGCTGCACTAGGACGCAAAGTCGCCGTCATTGATACAGACCAACAAGCAACAGCCAGTACCAATCTGCTTGATCTGACCATGATCCCGCCAAGCCGCAAACGCTCCATTGCTGATGTGGTACTTGACGGAGTCCCACTGATAGAAGCCATGTATCAAGCGAAACCCAATTTGTGGGTGGTTCCTGCCGACAAACGGGTGAATGAGGCTTCAGATGCTATTACCTGGCGGCTTCGGGAATATACAGCGCTAGAGAAGCAAGGGACACCTGTACCAGCAAAGCCCGATATTATCGCCGAACGACTGGCAGAATTGCAGACAACCATCTCGCCTCCACCTTTGCGCCAGCCCCCGTTGTTGCTGCCACCGCTTTTTCAAATTACTTCTTTGAAGCCCGCTGGAAGGGTTGCGCCAGACCAGATTTTAACGCGGCCTGACTTTTTGGATTACATTCTGTTTGACCACGCGCCTAATCCTCAGTCGCTCGGCCAGCTATGTCTGGGGTGCAGTGATGAAATTTGGGTTCCGGTGCTTCCTGAGCCACAGCCGATTGAGGGGTTATTGCAGATGCTGGATCTCGTCGGAAAGCTCTTTGTCCATGCCACACACAAGCCTGTCGTCCAGGGCATTATTCCCTCACGCGTCTGGCATCAGGTGCAAGTTCACAATTCTCTCTTGTATTTCCTCTATGGACGCTTTGGAGCCGCAGTGACTCGCTCCATTCATCAGGCTGCTGAAATCCCCAGTGCGCAGGGTGAGGAACCACCTCAAACGGCATTTGAGTTTGCCAGATCGAGCCGCGCCTCGAAAGAATGGGTGGAAATCGCCTTGCGCATTGACGGCTCGAGCAGTATGCTTACCAATAGTCCGGAGTGCCGGACTTGTAAACAGATCCAATCGGAGGCTACCAAACGAGCAGCAGAAGAGCGAGCTGCCAAGACACCCCATCCTGCTTCGTAAGACCAGTGAGATCAGCAGTCACACTGCCAAGCCAGAGGCGGGAGGATGGGTGTGTCTCGCGCCTCTCACATTCAGTTCTCATCACGTTCGATCCTGCCAGACGAAAGCGAGCAACAGATGCCAAGATCCCGCAAATCCCCTCTCCCCATGGGAAGCGCCCACGTTGCAAGAATGTTCGAAAAATACGACTTCTCAGGATTGGTTCCTGGGGCTCCCACCGCACTGCCTGAAGAAGTCAGCGCCAGTCATCAGGACGTGAAATGGGTCTCTCCTGAGTGTGTGCTGAATGGTCCCTTTCAGCATCAGGAATACATCGATCCAGAAGAATTTGGGCGGTTGGTAGAAGCGATCAAGAACAATGGGTTTCATGCCGCGCTCTATGTCAATATTGACCCAAAGCAGGATGGGTACTACTTCCTCACCGCCGGCGGCCATCAACGGCGAGATGCAGCAAAAGCCGCCGGAGTCACCAAACTCCCCATTTTTATTGAACCTCCTGTAGAACGGATCATCCTGGCATTTCGCGCCCTCAATGAAAACACCATCGGGGTCAATCGTTCTCCGGTTAATGTGGGCTATCTCTTACTTCAAATCAAAGAAGAATATCCTGATCTGACGTATGAGGAAATCGCAACCCGGATCGGTCGATCTCGTGGCTGGATCAACAACCGGCTGATTGTCGCCCGCGAGGCCGAGGATCTCCAGGTGATGGTGGCGAGAGCGGGAGAAGATCGTGGCATGCGGGCAATGCTGGCCTTGCGCAAGCTTACTCAAGAAGAGCGTGCGCCCGTTATTGCAGAGTTCCTTGCAGGTGGATGGACTTCCGACATGGTGGAAGGCAAAGCGCGCGATATACTGAGCCGGCGTGACCAGTCTTCAACGGCCACCAAGCAAGTCCACCGGGTGGGTGACGGTCATGTAGTCGAGGAAACCCGCGCTCTGGCAGATATGCCCAGCTTCTCAGTGTCAGAGGAAGCAGGATCGGAGCTAACTCAAGCAGCACCTCTCTTGACTACTAGCGCGGAGATCACGCAAGAAGGGATGTTGGAAGTTCAGCCGCCCTTTGCTGAGCCGGTGCCTCCTGACTCCAACGAATCTCTTAAACAACCTGAGGGAAAAGGAAGAGACCTGCTGGCCCGCGAAGCAAAACTGCGAGATGCTTTGTCACGCTTAGAAGTGTATCAACGCCTCTGTGGTCTGGAGGCGCCTTCGGAGGAAGAAGGCGAGAATTTACTCAAGGTGGTTGCTCTCGCCGAAGGCCTCCTGGCACGACGAGAGCGCGTCATGAACTCCTAGAAGCGCCCAATGTTCTCCGCTCGGCTGGGGCGGGCAGGTGGCGGAGGAACGTCCCTTGCCCCGGCACAAGTTCCAGCAGTCCCTCGGCTGCCAGGAGCCGATAAGCCCGCTGGGCGGTCGGCACTGTCACCCCCCAGACTGCTGCGATCTCGTCAAGGGAAGGCAGGCGATCTCCCACCCGCCAGCGTCCCTGCTGGATCTGCTCGCGGAGCGCCTGGGCAATCTTCCGGTACAGTGGCGCCGCGCCGCGCTGCTGCTCACTACGCTCTCGGCCCTCCCGCAGCGCCTGAAGATGCGCCTGGCTGTGCGGTTTACCGAGTAGGGCAGCGCGCAGGCGTGCCCTGGTCTCGTCACTCGGACGGTAACCGAGTGGCCGCCCTTTCTTCAGCGCGAACACCACTGGTGCCTCAATGGGCTGGGGCTTGCGCGAGCGATGACCGCAGAGGCCAGCGTGGCAGGGATGCGTTGGTTCGTCCTTGCCAACAGAACATCGTTGGCAGAGGCCCGCCTCTCGCCAGCGCGCTTGCCAGTAGCCACGTTGATTGTGCGAAAAACAGACATGCGTCGTAGTTGGGAGTGTTGCTAACTGCTCTTGCCAGGTCACGCGCTCTGGAGATGACGTGGGCCGCACCCCTCCCTCGCTTTGGGTCGGGCTTGCCAGGCGCTGGCCCCCCTCGACGGACCCGCTGCTTGAGGGCGGTGGCAACACCCTGGTCCCCTGACTGGGAACCACCGCGACCAGTCCGGCCTCGCGCAGCACATGATAGGCTTGGCGCACGGTGCCATGTCCGGCTTGAAAGCGCCTGGCCGTTTTGGCAATCGGTGGCAGGGTGTCTCCCACGCACCAGTGCCCGGCCCGCACCTCCTCTTCCAGGGTCCGCGCGATCTGCACATAGCGAATATCCCCAGCCTCGAGTTCGCGCCCCCAGCTCTTTCTGCCAAGCTCGGACATATGCGCGCGGTCGCGGCTGACCGCCTGGCCCCCCTGGTGACTCGCTTCCCTCGCTTCGGCGCGGGTCCACTCGTGGCCGCGCCCGCGCTCGTGTGCGGTCTGACCGCCAAGTCTCGCGATCTGGCGCTGCATTTCGGGCTCCATCGCCGCAAAACCACGCTTACCGGGTGCTGGCATCTCAGACGCTCCCCTGTTTTCTTGCTCGTTCTTGGTATCCTTCTTGGGATACCATACGCACCCCGCAGTGTCAAGGTGTTTGAACGGTCCATTTTGTCCCCGGCTCACATCTCCTTGGACACCGTGGGATTTGCGTATAGCCATATGGGCTTGGGCATTTACCAGTTTTCTCGTTTGACCTGCCCGAACCACCCTCCCCTCACAGCCTCCTGAGTACCTGCGGTCATCGGACAATGCTCCTTTTCCTGCCCCTTGCTTTGAGCCAAACTTTGACACACCCAGCCCCTGGTCATCCTGGTCGTGTTCACGCTTTTCTTGCCCCTCCTCTTGGGGTCAGTCATTGCTACAGAGCGGCTCTGGTTTCACTTAGTCCAGATCATGTGTGCGGCGAAAGCCGGCGCCTGGCCGGTGCATACTCTCTGGCCTCCTTCTTTGCGACTAATCCGCCTCGGAGGCCGGACGCGAAGCTTGCGCTTTTGCCCTGCCGCGCCACACTCTGGCAGCACTGCACCTGCTGAGGTAGCAGTGCTGCCTATTGCGTTACAAAGCGGCGTGACTCCCCCTGCTCTCGACGCCCTGCTCTGACGTGGCATGGGCATGCTGCCTAGTGGCATGATCTCTCCCTACGTCTGCTTTGAGGCGCGTAAATACGCAGGGTCTTTCAGTCGTTTGAGGAAGAGCGCGCTATGTTTGTGTTCCTCCCCCTCCCCCTTACCCCGACTATTGACTATACTGTCTGTGGGCGCACACCTGGTGCCCGTGCAATGCGCAGCACTTCTGGGAGGTCACCGTGCAGGTTCAGCAAGAAGTCCGTTATACCCTGGCCCAGCGCAGACAGCAACGCCTGGCACTCCATGTTCGTTCAAGACGCATTGTCCTGGTCTGCCTGGCGCTTTTGCTTTTCGTCTCGGCGGCCATCCTGAGTATCACCGCTTTGGTGAGCGGAGCGCATTGGTGGGGATTGGACGCTCAGCCAACCACTACCTCATCGGGCGCCTGGCAAATTACCTGGGTTGACCCAAGTGGACTGGCGAGCAGTTATAATCTTCAGCCAGGTAACACTATTTTGCTGGTTGATGGTCAAGTGCCCCAGAGTGAAGACGAGATTAACCACGCCAATACACTTCTCATCGCTGGGATGTCTCAGCCCATCCGCTGGCAAGCTAATGATCTGCTTTCCATCAGTTGGATTGTGATGGGGACAATCTCTCTACTTTTGGGTATCCTTATCTTCCTACATGCGACTGACCGAACCCTGGCCTCCCGGTTTTTTCTTTGTTGGACGGCAGCGGGCACATCTTTTGCCTTAGAACCAGCATCCAATTATGGCAACCTCCTGGCTGCGCATGCTTCTGCCATTTTAGCAAGTGGACTTGGTATTGGCCTCTTGGCAAACTTCCTCTGGCTCCTGTTATTTCCTTCCGCCCCGCCCTCCCCACTCGTTTCTCGTGTCAGTAATCAACACGCAGCGATAGAAGAGACAAAGCGGCCAGCAGGCCACCGCTGGGCGCCAGAGATTCCCGTTATCACCGGCATCCTGGTTAGTGGTATCTATCTCGCGGGAGTGACCCTCAAGCGACAAGATGTGAGCAACGCTGCCGGGATACTCACGCTTGTCCAGCCCGGATTGGCAATCTGCCTCTCGCTCTTCTTTATCCTGCGCGTCGGCCTTTCACGACGGGCTACGGTGGCTCGTGAGCGGGCGCGAACCTTACTGGGCGGGATGATTTTGGGCTTGACGCCAATTTTGGCGCTGGAAATCATTCCTGGGCTGATCTCAGGCCAGGAACTTGTGCTTGGTCCGGTTAGCGCGCTTGCCATTGTGGCCTTGCCTCTCACATTTAGCTACGCGATTGTGCGCCGCGATCTGCTGCGGGTTGATTCGCTGATTCGCAATACCTCGACGGTCTTGCTGACAGTGATTGGCCTGGCAATCGCTGCTGTGCTGCTGGCCGAGGGATTAAACTTCCTGCCCGTCACGCCCGCGCTGATTCTGGGCATCGTCGCTGGTGCGCTGCTGGCCCCCTTTATCTTAAATGGGGCGCGCTGGCTCACCGAAGCCTGGCTCTTTCCGCAGGTCCGACGCTATCGCAAGTTGATTGCCGCTGGTGAAAATATCGAACGCACCGGCCTGGATGCAGAGCGGCTGGTCAGTCAATTGGCGAGCGAAATCCACCTGGCTTTGCCGGTGCAACATGTGGCTGTCTTCGTGCCAGATAAACAAAGTGGGCACCTGCGGGCAGTGCCTCTTCTTCCTGCCAGCAGGGCCTACTACGAGCAGGCTGCTTCACCTACTGCGGCATCGGAACCCCTCACCTATCCTCCCTTGCTGTTGGAGAACACGCTCGCTGAGCGCCTCGGCAAGTCGGGACAGGCGCTGCTCGTTGAGCTGGCGGCAGATGCGAACACCTCTTTTGAAAACGGAGAGGAGAGCAGTGATGAACCAGACCAACGCAACCCAGAAAGCTGGCGCCTGCTCATCCCGATGCGCGTACAGAAGCGTCTGGTTGGGCTGCTGGCAATGAGTTGGCGGGAAGATGGGCAAGCCTACTCTGGCACCGATCTGCACCTGCTGCGCTT
>Ga0187846_10001184_pt1 | contig 14733 bp, 12 predicted proteins | sample TC_taG_FD_161473 | JGI IMG/M metagenome (GOLD analysis project Ga0187846, IMG submission 161473) | Biofilm microbial communities from the roof of an iron ore cave, State of Minas Gerais, Brazil - TC_06 Biofilm (v2) | ecosystem: Environmental > Terrestrial > Deep subsurface > Cave > Wall biofilm...
AACGATCGGCACGGCACTCACGCCAAGCTGCTCACCCGCTACGCTCAGCGCATGCTGATCGAGAACGCCTTGTCCGACGCCGTCCGGTTCTTCCACATGGACGCCCTGTCTTCGGCGGTCGGCTTGAAGGTCGACTTCGACATGGCCCTTCTGGTCGTCGCCAGCGGCCTCTATCGCCTGCTGGCTCGTCGGATGCGCGGCTACAACGACGCCCAGGCCCGTCACATCTTCCGCGATCTGATCGACACCCCGGCCGACATAACCATCACCGAGCGCGACGTCCACGTTCGATTCCACCGGCGCGCGCACTTGCCCATCATCCTCGCCTCCGGGATACTGGACACCACGGTCAAGATCCCGTGGTGGAACGGCCGCTCCTTGCGCATGTCGGCGTAGGCGGCGACGGCGCGCTGGAGATCGAAAAGTTAAGTCAATTCGGTTCCGTGGAAATCCAGGCTAGGCTATCCGACTGCGCCCGACTCGAGCGCGAGGCGCCCGACCGGCTCGAAGCGGGGAGCCGTTTCGGGACGCTTCACGCGGTACAGGAGCGAATAGAGTGCGGGCTCGAAGAACAGGGTGAGCAGCGTGGCGACCAGCAGCCCGCCCATGATCGCAACCGCCATCGGTCCCCAGAACACGCTGCGCGACAGCGGGATCATCGCAAGAATCGCGGTCAGGGCGGTCAACAGAATCGGGCGAAAACGGCGCACCGTGGAGTCGATGATGGCATCCCAATGGGCGCTACCCGCTTTCACGTCGCGGTCGATCTGATCGACGAGGATCAACGAATTGCGCATGATCATGCCGGTGAGCGAGATCACACCGAGCATCGTGACGAACCCGAACGGCATGCGGAACACGAGTAGGGACAGGGTCACTCCGACGATCCCCAGCGGTGCGGTGACGAGCACCAGCATCGCGCGCTGGATGCTTTGCAGCTGCAGCATCAGGAGCGTCAAGATGACGAGCGCCATCAACGGGACCACCGCCGCGATCGATTTTTGCGACTTCGCCGACGCCTCTTGCGCGCCGCCCGTCTCGATCCGGTAGCCGAGCGGCAGCCGATCCTGGATGCGGTTCAGCTCGGGCAGGATCTGCGCTGTCACCGACGGCGCCTGGATGCCGTCCGGAATGTCGGCGCGGACGGTGATCGCGGGCGATCGATTGCGCCGCCAGATCACGCCCTCTTCGAAGCTCGGGACGATCTTGGCGATTTGCGTGAGCGGCACTGCGCGGCTCGCCGTGGGAAACACGTTGATGTCGCGCAGCGCGGAGAGATCGTTGCGTTCGCTCTGCTCGGCCCGAGCGACCACGTCGATCAGCTTGTCGCCGTCGCGGAACTGGGTGATGGTGAGGCCCGCGAGGAGCGCATGGACGTTCTGGGCCAGGGCATGCGGCGTGGTGCCGAGCGCCCGCGCCTTGTCCGGATCGACGTCGAGCCGGACGGTCGGGATCGGGTCATTCCAATCGAAGTTCACGTCGCGGGTGTTGGGATTGGCTCGCATCACCTGCGCCACCTCGTCGGCGATCTTGCGCAGCACCGATGCGTCCGGCCCGACCACCCGAAACTGGACCGGATAGCCGACCGGCGGCCCGTTCTCGAGACGCTGAACGCGGCCGCGCACTGACGTGAAGCCGCCATCGAACGCGGCGCGCAGCTTCGCGAGGGTCGCCTCACGCTCCGGCAGGCCCTTGGCGACGACGACGAATTGCGCGTAGTTCAGGTTCTGCAATTGCTGGTCGAGGGTCAAGAAGAAGCGCGGCGTGGCGCCGCCGACGTAGGCGACGTAGCTGGCGACGTTCTCGTCGGTTGCGAGCAGCCGCTCCACCCTTTTCGTCTGTTCCTCGGTCGCGGCGAATGACGCGCCCTCGGGCAGCCACAGGTCGACCAGCAGCTCGGGCCGCTCCGCGGCCGGGAAGAACTGCTGCTCGACCAGGCGAAAGCCCGACAATCCCAGCACGAAAGCGAGCGCGGTGAGGGCGATGACGGTTTTCGGATGCTCCATGCACGCTTCCACCATGCGCCTGAAGCCCCGGTAGAACGGTTTGTCGTACACGTCGTCTCGCTTCACCTCGTGCTTCGGCTTCGGCAGCAGCAGATAGCCGAGGTAAGGGGTGAAGATCACGGCCACCAGCCAGGACACGACGAGGGCGATGGTCACGACCGCGAAGATGGCAAACGTGTACTCGCCAGCGCGCGACTTCGCCAATCCGACCGGCAGAAACGCTGCAGCGGTGATCAACGTGCCGGTGAGCATCGGGAGCGCGGTCGACGTGTAAGCGAAGGTGGCCGCCTTGACGCGATCCCAACCTTCCTCCATCTTCCGCGACATCATCTCGACCGCGATGATGGCGTCGTCGACCAGCAAGCCGAGCGCGATGATGAGCGCTCCGAGCGAGATCCGATGCAGATCGATGCCGCAGACGTGCATCACGACGAACACGATCGCGACGACCAGCGGGATGCTCAGCGCCACCACGATGCCGGTGCGCAGTCCGAGGCTGAGGAAGGTCACCGCGAGAACGATGGCGAGCGCCTCGCCGAGGCCGCGCGTGAACTGGCCGACGGCCTTCTTGACCACCAGCGGCTGGTTTGCGACCTGGTGCACCTCGATGCCCACCGGCAGCGTTTCCTGGATGCGTTGAATCGCGCCGTCAAGCGCTTGGCCCAACTCGATGACGCTGCTGCCGGGCACCATCGAAATCGCGAGTCCAATCGAATCCTCGCCCATGTAGCGCATCTTGAACGTCGGCGGATCGACGTCGGAACGGTAGACCTGGGCGATGTCGCCCAGCCGCAAGTTGCGCTGATTGGCGCGGATGTCGATGTCGCGGATGCTTTCAACCGAGCTGAACTCGCCGGGTAAACGCAAATGGACTCGGCGTCCGGCCGCATCCATCCAGCCCGCCGGCGTCACGTCGTTTTGCGTCCGCAGCGCCTCGACCACTGCAACCGGGCTCAGGCCGAGGGTCGTGAGTCGCTTGCTGGACACGTCGACGTAGATCCGCTCCTCCTGGGCGCCGACGATGTCCACCTTGCTCACGCCGGGGAGCCGCAGCAATTCCTGTCGCGCCTGCTTGACGTAGCTTTCCAGTTCGGCATGGCTGAAGCCGTCGGCGGTGAATGCATAGATCGAACCGAAGGTATCGCCGAATTCGTCGTTGAAAAACGGGCCGATCACACCCTGCGGCAGGGTCGGCCGGACGTCGGCGATCTTCTTGCGCACTTGGTACCAGGCGTTGGGCGCCTCCTTAGACGGCGTGTCTTCGCGGAGGGTGATGAAGATCGCCGCTTCGCCCGGCTTGGAGTAACTGCGCAGGTAATCGAGGTAGGGCGTTTCCTGGAGCTTCTTCTCGATCTTGTCGGTGATCTGCTGCTCCATTTCGCGCGCGGTCGCGCCCGGCCACGACACCTGAACGACCATGATCCGGAACGTGAACGGCGGGTCCTCCGCGCGTCCAAGATGAGAGTAGGCGTAAACGCCGGCGACGATCAACGCGGCGATGAAGAATCGCACCAGCGCCTGATGCTCCAGCGCCCAGGCGGACAGGTTGAACCGTTTCATTTGGCCTCGTCCTGCAGCGTGGTCACCTTCTGATGCGGGAACAGCTTGTGCACGCCTGCGGTGACGACATAGTCGGGGTTCCGGAGGCCCGCGGCGATGGAGACCGAGTTCCCGTGGTACGTCCCAAGCGTGACCGGGGCGAGATCGACCGTGCTGGTTGCCGGATCGACCACCCACACGAAGGTCTGATCATTCCGCGCCACCAATGCGCTCAGCGGTATCAGCGGCCTTCCGTCCCCGGCCTTGCGATCGACGCCCACGGTCGCCGTCATGCCGATCTGCACCGCTCGGTCGGGATCGAGTACGCTGACCTTCACGATATAAGTGCGCGTGACCGGATCCGCGCCCGGCGAAATTTCGCGCACGCGCCCGCGGTAGGAATTTCCCGGGTGGGCCCAAAGCCCGACGCGTATCGCATCCGCGCTGCGCATTTCGTCGAGCCGATTTTCCGGGACGCTGATGACCACTTCCTTTTCCTCCAAGCGGGCGATGCGCACCACCGTTTGACCGGCCGCGACGACCTGACCGGTTTCCGCGTCGACGCCGGTGACGACACCGTCCGACAGGGCGCGCAAGCTGGTGTAATCGGTCTGGTTGCGAGCTTGGGTTAAAGCGGCGCGCGCCTGATCGAGCTTCGCTTTGGCGCCGGCGTGGACGTTCTGCCGGCGGTCGTAGTCGGTCTTGGAGATGAACCCTTTTTGCAAGAGCTCGGCGCCGCGCGCGAGCTCCGCGATCTGAAAGTTGAAATCGGCCTCGGCCGAGGCGACCTGCGCGCTCAGGTTCTGCGCGCTCAACTGATAGTCGGTGTGGTCCAGCGCGGCGACCAAGTCGCCTTTTCGCACCGAGGTGCCAACGTCGACGTGGCGCCGAACGATGCGGCCGGGTACGCGAAACGCCATCGGCGTCTCGAAACGCGCCCTGACCTCGCCCGCAAAAGTCGTCACTTCTCGGGTCGGGCCGGATTCGATCTTCTGCACCCTGACCGGACGCACGGTCTCGGGCTTGTCCCCGGTCTTCGCGCGGCCAGTCAGAGAGAACGCCAGCGCTCCGGTTAACGCGAGGGCGAGTGCTGCTGCAACGGTAAGTCTCTTCTTCATGCCAAAGATCCCGAGTGGTTGAAATGCGCTAGCGGGAGTTCGCGGCGCCAAGCGCCCAATGCGACGGCAATGCTAGCGGTCGCGCGGACCGCCGGATGCGACGTGCGCCACGCAGCGCAGGTGAATGTGCACCTCCGCGACGTGCACGGCAACGCAGATTCGCGCGCCACCCGCCCATAAGATGCCCGCCATTGGTGCAGCCAAAGGCGGTTGCGTCGCGCGGGACCGTGTCGGCATGAGCTCGACCGATGCCGCAACTTGATCGGAGAGGACGATGACGTTTGCGATGGTTAAGCAGCCGGCGATGGGCGATACCCCGAGCCTGATCGACGGCACGGCGGAGGCCGGCATGGAACCCGAGACCTGCGATCTCGAGTTCTGGCTGCAAGCTACTCAGAGCTCGCTGCGCGGGCTGGTGCGTGGACACACGCCGGGCCTTGCCGTCCCGGGTCATATGCTTGCGCCCGGGCCGCTGCGCGAGGCGAGCCTGCAAGAGTTCGCCTTCCGCGCCACCACCGAGCAGATGACCGCGCGCAACCTCAGTCATCTGGTGCGCACCGCGCCCGACCAGGCAACGATGGATTTCTTCGCGACGCAGCTGATCGACGAAGCGCGGCACGCGGACGTGTTCCGCTGGCATCTCGTCGAGATGGGCATTCCACGCGACCAGCTCGAAGCCAGGATGGCGGAAATCGTCGGTGCGAAGCGCGACACGATCCTGCGTCCCCTTGAAAAGTTTGCCCTGGATCTCATCGCCGGGCCGGACGCGGATTTCATCGGCGGCGTGATTTTCCTCACGGTGATCGGCGAAGGCGCCCTGGCGCCGGCCGCGGAGATGAGCGAGCGCAAATGGCGCGTGTTCGACCCAGCGGCGAGCCAGATCGCCCAGGGCGCGAATCTCGACGAAGTCAGGCACCTCGGCGTCGGCGCCGAAGTCGTGCGCGCTCATGTGGCGCGACGCCCCGAGGAGCGCGAGCGTCTGTTCGCGCTGATCCAGCGCGGATTGAAACTGTGGCAGGGGCTGCCGATCCTGCCGCTGCTCGTCGAGCGCGAAATGCTGTTCCAGGCGGGAATGGGACAGCATCGCGACTTGCTGGGCGACTACGAGCTCGTTCCTGGACGGCGCCTGGCGGACACGACGGTAGAAGAGCGCATCGGGCTGCAAGCGCATTGGTCCGATGAGATGCGCGGCCGGCGCCTCGTGCGCATGGGTCTCGTGGGCCCCGGACGCTAGGAAGGCTGCGCGATGAACAACGTCACCCGCACGCCAGCCGCACGAGCCATCGGTCCGGTGCGGGCAGATCATTGCGCCGCCGAGCCGCGCTGGCCGCTCGACGGCCGGTCGGCGCTGAACCCCGACCGCCGCTTCCTGCTGGCGCACATTCAGTTCGACAAACCGATCGTGCGCGCGAGCGGCAACCACCTTTACGACGCGGACGGCAACGCGTACCTCGATTTTCTGGCGCAGTACGGCGCGATCCCCTTCGGCCACAACCCTGGCGCGCTGTGGGACGCGGTGTTGCGTGTGCGAACCAACGAAGAGCCGAGTCTGGTGCAGCCGCTCATCTCGCCGGCCGCGGAGGCCTTGGCCGCCGAGCTGATCGCGCTGTCCCCCTGCGGCCCCGGCTACGTCACGTTCACCAACAGCGGCGCGGAGTCGGTGGAAGCGGCGATCAAGCTCGCCCGGGCCAAGACCGGGCGGCAATTGATCCTCAGCACCCATCGCGGATTTCACGGCAAGACGCTCGGCGCGCTGTCGGCGACCGGGACCGCGATGTACCGCACTCCGTTCCTGGTCGATACGACGCACTTCGAGCACGTCGAGTACGGCGATCTGGACGCGCTCGGCGAGCGTCTGCAGCGCGGCGATGTCGCCGCCTTCATCGTCGAACCGATCCAGGGCGAAGCGGGCATGATCGTTCCGCCGCCCGGCTACCTCAAGGCAGCGCAAGCGCTGTGCCGCGCCGCCGGAACTTTGTTCATCCTCGACGAGATTCAGACCGGCCTCGGCCGCACCGGCCGTCTGTTCGCCGCCGAGCACGACGAGATCAAGCCCGACATCATGTTGCTCGCCAAAGCCCTCGGCGGCGGTCTCGTGTCGCTGGGCGCCTGCATCTGCGCCGAGAAGGCGTGGAGCCCGGACTTCGGGCTGTTTCACAGCTCGACCTTTGCTAACAATCACTTGAGCTGCGCTATCGGCGTGGCGGTGCTCGCGCAACTGCTGCAAGACGATCGGCGCCTCGTCCGCGAGGTCGCCGCGAAGGGCGAGCATCTCCGGCGCGGCCTCGAGCGGTTAGTCGCCGACTATCCCGAGGCGTTCGCCGGCGCGAGCGGCCAGGGCCTGATGCACGGATTGCTGTTGACGCCGTGGCACGGCGGCGACGCGTATTTCCTGGCGCACGCGAGCTCGACGGGAACGGCGGTGCCGCTGGTCTGCGGCTATCTCATGGCCGCGCATCGAATCCTCACGGCGCCGACGTTCAACCACAGCGGTGTGCTGCGTCTCGAGCCGCCGCTGACCGTGACGATCGCCGAGATCGACCAGCTGCTGCGCGCCCTCGAGGACGTGGCACAACTCATAACCGGCGGCGATTTCGGCCGCCTGCTCGAATACATCACCGGCGCGCCGGAGACGGGCGCGACCGCCGATCATCCGCAATCCTTCGAGACGTCAACCGACCATGGATACCACCAAGCAAGCCGAGCCGTGTCTCGGTAGATACGCGTTCCTGATTCATCCGACTTCGTCGGAGGATCTGTACGCTTCGGGCCCGAGCGCGTTCGCGAATCTGACCGCGCGCCAGCGCGCGAACTGGGAGCGCTGGATCGCGTCGTGGTCGCAGCGGCGCTACGAGCCCGGCATCGCCTACCACCTGCCGGTGCTGCGCTCGCGGGCGGGCGGCTATGTCGAAGGGTGGCTCGTCGCCATCCCGCTCACGCCGAGTCAACTGATGCGCTTGAAGCCTCAGGATCGGAGGGAGCTGCTGGACAAGTGCGTGCAGGTCGCCAAGGAGCTGGAGGTCGACATGCTCGGGCTCGGAGCGTTCACGTCGATCATCTCGCGCAGCGGGGTCGATATCGCCGGGCAAGGCGTGAACGTGACCACGGGCAACAGCCTCACCGCCATGGTCGCCGCCGAGAGCCTCAAGCTGGCGGCGCGGCAGATGGGCAAGGACCTCAGCCGGGCGCACGTCGGCATCATTGGCGCCGCCGGGTCGGTCGGCCGGTTGGCATGCAAGCATCTCGCGAGCCTGTGCCACGGGCTCACGCTGTTCGGCAATCCGACCAATCCCGGATCGCTGCAGAAGCTGAAAGCGCTGGCCGGCGAGGTCTACCAAGACGCGATCGCTCGGCTGCACAACGGCGCGCTATCCGGCATCGCCGGTCAGCTGCTCCCCTACACTCGCGCGCTGCACCAAGCCTATACCGCGTCCGTCACCCACCGCAGCCCCGAGACGCTTTGCCGACTGCACGATAGCGTCGCCGGCGCGGCGCGAAACGCGGGGAGCGCGCCGCCGATAGCGGTGTCGATCGATCTCGCCGGCGAGCTTCCCAGAATGGGATGCGTCGTCTCCGCCACGAGCCAGGGGAAGGCGTTCATCGACGCGAGCGTGCTCGCGCCCGGTGCCGTGGTGTGCGACGCCGCGCGTCCGGCCGATGTGGTCGCCGACATTCGCGCTTCGCGCCCGGATGTCTTCGTCTACGAGGGCGGGCTCGTGCGCCTCCCGCAACCGGTCACGTTTGGACGGCGCAATGTGATCGGTTGCCAGCCCGGGATCAACCTCGCCTGTCTTTCCGAAACCATCGTGCTCGCCATGTCCGGCATCCGCCGCGATTACAGCATCGGCGCGGAGCCGTCTCTCGCCGACGCCGAGGAAGTGTTCCGCCTCGCGCAACGCCACGGCTTCGAGGTCTTCGTGCCCGAGGCGGGCGCCGCGGCGGTCGCGCGCGATGAGCGCGGCGCCGAGCTGCTGGCCACCGCCGCATGAGCGCCGCCATGAATATCGAAAACCGTACCGCAACGCCGGGTCTCGCCGAGTGCTTGAGCGCGTTCGTCCGTTCGGTCAACACCCATCCGACCATCGCGAGGCTGTTGAAGGGATGGGAACCGCTGATCGCGATCGAAGCCACCGACGATGGACAGCGGTTCCACTTGCGCGTCCGCGACTGCCGCCTCGCCGAAGTGGGAGCAGGCGAGGCCGACGCGGAGCACACGGTGCTGATGCGCGGCGAGCAGGCCGTGCTCGTGGAGGTGTTTTCGGGCGCATTGAATCCTGCGCGGGCCTATCTCGAGGGCCGCTTGGAGGTATTCGGTAGCGATCGCGATCAAATCAAGCTGGATGCGATCAGCTTGGTGCTGTGGGGGATGTGAGCGCATGCGCGCCGAACTCTCCAGTTACGTAGCCGCGAGCGCGGGAATGGCGCTGGCCGCCAGCTGCTACACCATGCTGGGGAGCCTCTTCGGCGTAATCGACGGCACGTGGATCGTGGTCGCCGTCGTCGTTGCCGGCGGGTTCTGTGCGCTCGTCTCGGCTTCGATCGGCGAGCTGGCGGCGATGTTCCCGTCGGCGCCCGGGATTCGGACTTACCTCCGGGCGGCGTTCGGAAACCATTTCTCCTTGGCGGTGCTGTTCCTCTACCTCGTGATGGTCGCAACGGCCGCGGGCGTCGAAGGGACGGTCGCGACGACCGTGCTCAGCAACGTCCTGCCGGAGGCTCCCAGGGTCGCAATCGTGCTGGTGCTCTTTCTGCTGGTGATCACGACCAACGCCCTCGGCCTGGAGGCGCCCCGCATCCTCCAGCTCGCGATGACGGGACTGCTCGTGGCCGGCACGCTGTTCGTCGGCGTTTCCGCACTGTGCGTGGACAGCTCGACCGCGGCACAGCACGACGTCGTCACCTTCGCCGCGCCGACGCTGTTCGATCTCGTCGCGGCGGTCGGGACCGCGATCTTCCTATTCATGGGTTTCGAATGGGTGACCCCGCTTGGCCGGGGCCCCGCAGCGTACAAACGGTTGATCCCGGTGTCGATGTTGCTCGCCATCGGCTCACTGATCCTGGTCTACGCGATTTTCGCTGCCGGCATGAGCCACCAGCTGGATCGAGCACAGCTCGCCGGCAATGCGATTCCGCAGATCACGCTCGGCGCCGCACTCTACGGGGACGCCGGTCGCTATGGGTTGACCGTGGTCTCGCTGCTGGCAATGCTGACTTCGTTCAATGCCGGGCTCATGGGTGCTTCGCGCCTGATCTACGGCCTGGCCCGCGAGGGCGTGCTGCCTGCCTGGACGTCCCACATCAGCTTGCGCACGGGAGTCCCCATCAACGCGGTGGTCGCGGTGGGCGGCCTGGCGTTCGCGCTCGCGCTGGTCGTCATTCAGACCCAGACCTACCGGCTTGCAGGTGTCACGGTGGCCGCGATCGAGTGTTTTGTTTACGGCGCGCTGATGCTGGCGGTGCTGCGGCTGCGGCGCACGCGCGCGTCGGCGGCGCGCCCATTTCGCAGTCCGATCCCGGTCGCCGCGCAATGGGTCATCGCTGCGGCGCTGCTCGGACTCGCGGTCTGCGCCCCGCTATCGCTGGATGCGGCCGGCTTATGGCCACTGGTTTTGCTCGGCGCCCTCGCAGGCGCCGCCGCACTCCTGTCGCTGCTGGCGGTCAACCGCGGCAGCAGGCGAACCCTTTTCGCAACGAGATAAGGAACGACATCATGACTCACGAGCCGTCCCCGACAAGCGCTGCGCCAACGTATCGCTTGGACTACGACAACCCCACGTTCGCCGCGCCGGACTACGACGAGCGGCGTTGGTCAGTCCAGAGCTGGTTCGAGCGCACTGCATGGAGGACGCTGCGCGACACGCGCTACGGCCGGCCCGCCGACGAGCCGTGCCCGAACCCGAATCTGTGGGAAGACCCGCTGCTGCGGCAGATCTATCTGCTCGACATCGCGTCGTTCATCACCGCCGAGCGGACGTCGATGCACGCGGTTGCCGGGATGATCGGTCTCGCCCCGGATGAAACCACGCAAATTCACCTCAGCACCCAGGTGCTCGATGAGGCGCGTCACTACGAGGTGTTCTGCCGCCGGCTGGCAGATTTCGGCATCACGCCAGCGAAGCGCGCGCAACTCGAACAGCAGGTGACGACCCGGGCGATGCGCGCCTTCTACGACCTGATCCACGAGCAGGTCGACAAACGCGATTTCATCGGCGCCTCGCTTGCCCAGAACATCACCATGGAGGGGATGGCCTATCCGATCTACCGCTACGAGATCCGCTATTGGTCGCGTTTCGACCCGAGCTTGAGCCAGATCATTCGCGGCGCATTCGCGGACGAAGCGCACCACGTCGGGTTCGGGGAAGCTGTCGTCCGCAGCCAGCTGAAGCAATTGAGCGTCGACAAGCGCAGTGAAATGGTCCGGCTGCTGCATGACATGCAGACGCTCATGACCGAGGTGTTCGAGCAGGTGATCAAGCACTACATCGGGCTGTATCAAGAGGCCGCCAACAATCACATGGATCTGATCGGCGACCTCGAGATCTTCCCCGGCCAGACCATGGCTAACATGAGCGAGGAGCAGCAGGCGCGACAACTCCTCAAGGAAATCAAGGCCGAGCAAGCCGCGCGCCTGGCGCACATCGGCGTGCAGTTCGACCATCCCTGATCGAGGAGACCACGCATGGATCCGCGCAACCGCTTCGAGAGCCGAGGGACCTTCCTCCTGGTGCGACTCGAGAACCTCGCGGCGCTTATCGCCTGCGTGGTTCTCGCCGTCTTGCATCTCGGCGACATTCGCTGGCTTCACTTCATCGCGCTCTTCGCCTACATCGATCTATTCGGCTATATCCCCGGCGCAATCGCCTACCGGCGCAGCGGCGGAACGGGGATCGCGCGGATCTACTACGTGCTCTACAACACGATGCACAGCTTCCTGTTCAACGGGATGGTGATCGCCGGATGGTGCCTGCTCCTCGGCCCCTCCTGGGCCCTGCTCGCGGTACCGATCCATCTGTTCGGGGACCGGGCGCTCTTCGGCAATTCCTTCAAGCCGTGGGGCGTCTCGTTCGAAACGAAGCTGCATCCGGCGTTCGCCCAATTTGAACGGGACTTCGGCGGCCCCAAGACCTGACGCGACCGACGACGCCCATGAATGCAATCAGCCAACTCACCGATTCTCCGATGCCGGCGATGCTGCCCTCGCTGCCGCCTTCCGCGGCCGGCAGCGCCCCCGCGCACTCCGACCTCAGCCTGGAGACGCTTGCCCGATACGCGGACCATCCTTCCGCATACCTCGCGATGAATCGCGAGATGTGCCACTACACGGGCGAGAACGTCGATGGATTCATCGCGTACCGGCCGTTCGGGAATGTCCTGTTCCAGCTCGGGGGCGTGTTCGCGCCGCGCGCCGACCAGGCCCGATTGCTCGAGCAGTTCCGTGGCTTTGCAAGGCAGATGGGGAAGCGCATCTGCGCGGTTCAGCTGCGCCCGGATGATCTCGCGCTCTACCAACAGGCCGGCTTTTGCATCAATCAGCTCGGTGCCTCCTACACGCTCGATCTCGCCGGGTTCCGCACTTCCGGTACGCGCTTCATGAAGATGCGCAACAAGATCGCGCGCGCCCGCAAATCAGGAATCACGGTTTTCGAGTTGGGCGCCGACGCTCCGCGCGCCAAGGAAGCCTGGGAGACGCTGCACGCGATTACCGGCGCATGGCTGCGCACCAAGGGTCGATCGGCCAAGCTGCTCGAATTCTTGGTGGGCGAATTGGGCAGCCCGGAAGACTCGGGAAGACGCGTCTTCGTCGCCCATCACCAGGGCAAGGCGGTCGCCTTCATCAGTTACGTGCCGGCGTACGGCCGCTATGCGGGCCTGATGCACGACATCTCCCGCCGCGTCCCGGACGCGCCGCCGGGCGTCATGGAGCTCATCAACATCACCGCCATCGAGCGGTTCAAGAGCGAAGGGGTCAAGTGCTTGAACTTTGGGTTGACCCCGTTCGCCGGGCTGTCGGACGAGGCGGATTGCGCGCCGACGCGCAATCGAGCGGTGTCCTGGCTGGTTCGGATGTTGGCGCGATACGGCGCCGCGATCTACCCCGCCGAGAGCCAGGTCCAGTACAAGCTCAAGTGGCAGCCGGAGACCATCGTCCCTGAATACGTCGCCTTCGAGGAGCGGTTCCGCTGGTCGATGGCATGGCGCCTTTTGTCGCTCACTCGCGCGATCTAACGAAGCGCGCCATCACACCGGAGGCACAACGCAATGGCACCGCAACCCCCACGGATGGTCCGCGAAGCGAGTAAGGCTGAGCACCTGTTGACGGAGCTACAGGGGCTCGCGAGCCTACTGGAGGTGCCGAGCTGTCTCGACACGCATCTACACCAGCTCGCCTCCGCTGCCGTGAGACTATTGAACGCCGAGCGGTGCACGTTCGTGTGGCTGCACGAGGAATATGCGACCGCGGATTCCGATGCCGCGCTCGCCAGCGTGAGCACGCAGATCGCGACTCATGACAAGGCCGTCTTCAAGCGCGTCATCGTCGAGAACCCAGCGAAGCCGACGGAAGAAACCCCTGCGGCGAGTGAGCCCAGCGTCCCAGACCATCCGGGCGTCGCGTCAGGTAATGCGCTATCGGCGCCCGTCAAAGGCGGCGGCCGCGTGATCGGCGTGGTCCACGTGAGCGGGCCGAAGGACAAGCGTGATTTCAATCACGAGGATGTCTGGCTGCTCAACGTCGTGACCGTGTATATCGGCAAGTCGTTGCATATGGTGCAGCTGCGGAACCTCCTGCATTCGCGATTTGCGCAGATCGCCCTGGCGCAACGCGCGGACGACGTCTCCGGAAAGATGCTCACTGCGGTTCCCCATCCAGGCCGGCTGGTCGAAACCCTGGCGCGATCGTTCTATCGCGAGATGAGGAAAGCGGGATTCGGCGCCAACGAAATCATCAATGCGGCGTCGCAAGTCATCTCCGAGCTGACCGCAAGCCTCAAGCGGAGCCCCAAGCGGCGCAACGGCGGCCCGGGCGGAAAGGTCGGCCCACGCGGAGCCGAACGCGCACCGGACGCCCGGGTCCTCGCCCCAGGCAGACATCCGCTATCCGCGGCGGCCGTTGAATAGATCGACCCGGAGGGCTGCCTTTCCGTCTACGCGAAAGCAATTGGCCGATTCTTAACTTTGCCGCGCCGGTTGAACCGGTCGCGGCGAAGTGAACTCTTCACACGCCGGGCGGGAATAATCGCCGCCGGAGGGGTTGTCTCGTCACTAGACTGGACGGCATCTGATGAGACAAACCGACGCGAGGAGAGTCGAAATGAGCGACTTCGGTGCATTTCGGTCTGCAGGGTTGCACATGGAGGGAACCGTCGCCCAGACGGTGTCGGAAAGCTGGCGGAACACGCCGCCGGCGCCACAGCACGAGTCGGCATGCGACCGATTGAGCGGCAAAGATGTCGAGGCGATCGCGGGCCATGGGATCACGAGGACATTCCGAAAGGGCTGCGTCGTCATCAGTGAAGGCGACGAGGCGCTTGCCCTGTACATCCTGATGAGCGGCAGGGCCAAGGTCTACACGACCACGGATGAGGGAAAGGAAATCATCCTGCGGCTGCTGGAGCCGGGCCAGTATTTCGGCGAGCTGACTCTTCTCGACGGCGCCACGCGGTCGGCGTCGGTGATGGCAACCGAGGCGTGCAGCATGCTCGTCCTGCAGAAGAGCAAGTTCACAGATTGTTGGCTGACCCGCCCGGAGCTCTGCCTGAAGCTGCTGAAGCATCTGAGCGGCAGGGTCCGCGAGCTCACGGAGGACCTCAAGCGGGTGGGCTCGATGGACGTCTACCAGCGGCTCAGAGGGCTGCTCCTCGATCTTGCAACCCAGCATGGCAAGCGGCTCGTCGTCACGCAGCGACTGACCCAGCAGGACCTCGGAAACAGGATCTGCGCTTCCCGAGAAATGGTGAGCCGGATATTCCGGGAACTGGCCGCGGGCGGATACATCACGCTCGACGGTCGGCAGATCGTGATCAACAGAGCGTTGCCGGAGAGGTGGTAGGTCCGGCGGATCTCGGCTGCTT
>Ga0187846_10001185_pt1 | contig 14731 bp, 14 predicted proteins | sample TC_taG_FD_161473 | JGI IMG/M metagenome (GOLD analysis project Ga0187846, IMG submission 161473) | Biofilm microbial communities from the roof of an iron ore cave, State of Minas Gerais, Brazil - TC_06 Biofilm (v2) | ecosystem: Environmental > Terrestrial > Deep subsurface > Cave > Wall biofilm...
TGGCAGCGACAAAGAACAGGAGAGCCCCGAAGATGATCGCGCACATGCCGACACCCACAACGATGTCGTCCATGTTGTAGCGGTATGACATCACTACCTCCTTTCTGCATCGGGCAGTCCGGCGTGTGGCAAGCCCTCCACGCGACATCTTGCTCGAGTTACCTGAAGCGGGTTCCAATCCGGAGCATCGGACAGACCTGCACTCCCCAGGTTCTGCTCGGCGGGTCGCCAGCATGAGAACAAGGGGTCTCGCTGGGCCACCTCAGCCGGTCTTGAAGGTCCCTCCCTCATCATAAGGTCTCGTTGACGTGACTGATATGGACCCGAGGGGCTCTGCCATGGCCTCTGCTCTTGTTGAGACAGATCGGGAGGTCCAGAGAAACATCATAGGCGCTTCGCAAAGCACGGGACTATCACCCAATGGATGGTTTTTATCTCCACCATCCGGGTGAGAAGCAGAAAGATCAGCTAAGTTTCTCTATATTTATTCATTGCTTGTGTCAGACCCTCCGTGGGGAGAGGAACTGACCGGTCGCCCGGAGCGGAGCCGACCCTTATGTGAGCCACGTGCTTCGTGGCCAGCTATTCCAAGTTGCGCCAAGCCCTATTCTTGCGATTGAAAGGCAGGAAGGCTCAGAGAGTTTCCTCGCGCGACTGTGCAAAGGTGTGCGCTGACTGATGGGCGCAGAATACAGCAGCTCGAATCAAGGTGGATAGCGTGAAGTTGGATCGAGACACGTTCCTTCAATAAATCTCAGGGAGTGATGACCTCATTGGCCTACGAAGCCTTAAAGAGCGCGGTGGCATCGTAGTTGCTCATGGCCATCACCACGTGTCGGGGTTCCACCGACGTACCCTCTCATCGTAAGTCGAGTGACGCCAGCTTCTCAAGGCTCTTGAAGGAATTCATACGGTGCCAGCTCGGATGTGGCGACGATTGCGGAATTTTCTTCGATGGAAGAAAGCCACGACCCCCATGCTGCTCAATGCTGACACGGGGGAGTTGATCCCATTCTCCAGCTACACCGTGCCCCCGAGCGGGAAGTGGAAGATTCGCCGTCCACTCACGCTGTCTGAGAGTACGCTGCCTCTCTACCTTGAATTTCCGCTCATTCCTGGTGGCGTCGCTGTGCGGAAAAGTGCAGAGGTGACTAACCCGCCACCCTATCAGGTCGGACTCCAAACGAAGAGAGGAGCTGTACCCCCTGCCCCGCCCCCGCAGCAGTCCTTTTAGCCTTTTCCCTTTGACAGCAAGCTCTTCCGCCATACCCACGGGGCCCCAGCATACACGTTCGCCAACAGCCCGTGGTTCGCCTCTCTCGCGTTGGTCTCAAGGTTCTCGAACAACGTATCCTTCGACGCATACTTTTGATACCACCAGCACCAGCAGTGCTCTACCTCAATATCCTAAATATCCTATTCGTCGGGAGCTACCGCCCTCTGATGCCCCCTATGGACGAGATGGTAGAAGACCGGCAGCACTAACAAGATAAGCAGCGCTGAGGTCAGCATCCCGCCAACCACGACGCGCGCAAGTGGCTGCTGGGATTGCGCCCCGATGCCCGTGGCCACCGCAGCAGGCAAGAGGCCGATGGCCGCAGCTAGGGTGGTCATCAACACAGGCCGCATCCGTACCTCGGCACTCTTCAAAATCGCGGTCTCCAAGTCGTGTCCTTCATCGAGGGACTGACGGATCCGCACGACCAGAATCAGCCCGCCCTGGATTGCCACCCCAAAGAGCGAAATGAATCCCACAGCCGCCGAAATGCTGAAGTTGGTCCCAGTTAACAAAAGGGAGAGCACTCCTCCAATCAGCGCAAAGGGGACCGCGAAGAGCACCAGGAAGGCCTCTCGGAAAGACTGCACTGCTAAGTACACGAGGAAAAGAATGACCAAGAGACTCAGGGGGACGATCCGGGCCAGGCGGCTTTTCTCATCCTGCAACTGGTCGTACTCTCCATGCCACTCAGTCCGGTACCGTTCCGGCAGAGAAACTTGATCACGAAGCCTGGCATCGGCTTCTCGAACCGTGCCCTCCAAATCCCGACCCCGAACGCTGAATTTGATTGGGATATAGCGGTGGTTGTTCTCTCGATAGATGATGAAGGCGCCGGTTTGTGCTGTGATGTTGGCCAATTGCTTGAGGGGGATGCGCGCCCCGTCCGGTGTGCTGACTTGGATCTCGCCGATCCTGTCCGGGTCTACACGATACTCCGCTTGGAACCGTACCACGAGATCGAACCAGCGTTCTCCCTCATAGACCTGAGTCACCGCCTGCCCGCCGATCGCCGCTTGGACCACTGCCTCTACATCCGCCACCGCGAGACCGTAGCGCGCGCAGGCTTGACGATCTACGGCAATTGACAGATTGGGCTGCCCCAGGAGATGAAAAATACCTAGGTCCTTGACCCCTGGGACCTGCTTCATGACCTGCAGGATCTCCTCTGCCTTGGCCTCCATGACTCTCAGATCAGTCCCAAACAGCTTGATCGCATTCTCGGCCTTGACGCCGGCCATGGCCTCTTGCACATTGTCTTGGATCGCTTGAGAGAAGTTAAAGGTGACGCCGGGAATCTCTGCCAGGACGGTTTCGATTTCTTTGACCAAATCCTTCTTCCTGTGTAATGTGGGCCGCCACTCTACTCTGGGCCGGAGATTCACCAAGAATTCAGCATTGAAAAAGCTGGTAGGATCGGTGCCATCGTCTGGTCGGCCCAGCTGGGATACGATCGTGGTCACCTCGGGGAAACGGCGGAAGATGGCTCTGATCTCGGTTACCAACTGGGCGGCCTGCTCGAACGCAATGTCTACCGGCATCGTGGCGCGTACCCATAGGTTGCCCTCCTCCAGCGCCGGCATGAACTCACCGCCCAGGAAGGGCACGACTGCGAAGGTCACGGCCATGAGGCTCAGCGCAAACGCAATGACGATGGTCTGATGCGAGAGTGCCCACCGCAGAGCAGTCAGGTACACCTGTCGAATCCACCGAACGACAGCCGTATCTTCTCCATGGATCGGCCCCTGGAGTAAAAAGCTGCAGAGGGTCGGGGCGAGCGTAAATGCCATGAGCAGCGCCCCGGTCAGGGCAAACCCGTATGTCAGCGACATGGGCGCAAATATCTTGCCTGGCACCCCAGTCATTGTGAATAGCGGAATGAACGCGACGACGATGATCGTGGTGGCAAAGAAGATCGGGCGCCCGACTTCCTTCGCCGCCCGCGTGATATGCATGGGCACTGTCAGCCGATGTCCAGTGGCGTGGGCCAGGTGGTAGAAAATGCTCTCTACCATGATGAGCGTCGAGTCCACGATAATGCCGAAATCTATCGCGCCCAACGAGATCAAATTGGCCGATTCCCCGGTCAGCACCATCAGACAGAAGGTGAACAGTAGAGCTGTTGGGACGGTGAGTGCCACAATCAATGCCGTCCTGAAGTGACCCAGAAAAACATACAGAATCACGAAGACCAGTATGATGCCGGTCACCACAATGTCGAGGACCGTTTCGATCGTCGTGTGAATGAGGACGCTCCGATCGTAAAAGGTCTTGACTTTCACGCCTCGCGGGAGTTTCCAGGTATTTAGGTCTTCCACCTTCTGCTGCACGTTCTTAAGAACCGGAGACGCCTTGGCTCCCCGGTGGAGCAGCACCACACCTTCGACAACATCATCCCGATCATCGATCCCGACCTTCCCCAGACGAACGCGATACCCAATGTTCACATTTGCAAGATTCCTCACAAACACCGGGATTCCGTTCTTTTCGCCAACGACGGCGTTTTCAATATCCTCTAGACTCGAGATAAGCCCTAAGCCCCGGACGTTAAAGTTCTGGGCACCGACGGTCAAATAATTACCCCCGACGTCGACATTGCTGTTGGTGAGGGAACTCATCAATTTAGGCAGATCGAGCCCATAGTTGAGCAGCGCCCCTGGATTGACATCGACATGAAACTCCTTGGTCGTCCCTCCGTACGTTGTGACATCTATCACACCTGGCACTTGCTTGAACTCGCGACGGATTTGCCAATCCTGGATAGTTTTCAGATCTGTGAGGCTCGTACCGTCACTGACCACTTCATAGCGGTATATCTCTGCGATCGCGGACCACGGGGAGATGGTTGGTTGCACATTTTGGGGGAGGGTAATCAGCTGCAGCCGGTTGAGCACCTCTTGCCGGTCCCGAAAGTAATCCGTCCCGAAGTCGAAGTAGACCTTGATATCACTCAAACCAAAGATGGACAGGCTTCGGATGTCGGTCAGTCCGGGCATGCCTTGCAGGGTGATCTCAATCGGGATTGTGATGGCGCGTTCGATCTGCTCGGCCGACCAGCCAGGGTATTGCGTGATCACCTCGATCATCGGAGGGGAAGGGTCGGGATAGGCAATGATGTCAAGACTGCGGAAAGCGAAAAGGCCACCGAACAGCAACGCCAGACCAAAGGCGCTCACCAACAGCCGCTGGGTGAGCGCGAACTCAACAATTCGGGAAACCATAGTTCCTCATACAAACTAGAACTGAATACTTTCCTCGAAGAGCGTGGCCATCCTGGTGAGAGTATACGGGAAGGTTTTATCAAGGACGACACCAGCCCACAAGGATGTCGGGATAAACTCAGGTTTTCAGCCTGAGAAGAGTCAGGGAGGCGAGAAATTCGGAGGAGGTCTGGAAGTCAGCGAGGCAAGGAGGATGAATTGAGACGGCACCTAAGCCTCGGCTTGACCGCCCTGACAAGGCAGGCCAGTTCTCGACATGGCACGATCAGTGCCAGACCAATCGGATTGGTCACCCGGGACACTCATGCAAGCTCTGGTGTCTGAAGGATCAATGCCTTCTCCCTCTCCAAGCTTAGCTTGCGCGAAATGGGACGGGATTAGGTCTTCACAGTATAGAACGTCGACGAGATAGGGAAGCGCAAAGAGAATAGTGAAGAGAAACCAGAGACGTGATCTAGTCATCTTCGCCAGGATGGGAATCGGCGTATCGCGGAGGAGCACAACTAGCAATCGCCAAATGGACATGACAATCAGCAAGTTTCCAATGAAACTGATGACGTAATTTGACAGTTAGCATGCAAATAACGAGTTGTCAAACGCGCCGATCTTTTAGTCCTTTCTCCTGTTAGGCGAGTGATCACCCTGGGAGCTGACATACCATCTGAGAACTTCCCCATGAACTGGAGAGCTCTCAACCAACTCTCTTCCGTCTCCTCCCACCAAAGACAGACATGGCTTCCTTTGCGCGTTTTTCGTACGCGTGGCCACACTCGCTTATCGATCCGGACCAAAAGGCTCGGTGAACATAAGCAATTGCAGCCCTAGCCCCACTAGGAGCAGCGGATACAGATTGGTCAATTTACCGACAACGATGCGATGATCAACGAGTGCCTTGAGAATCAGCGCGAGCAGGGCGAGGAGACCCATCAAGACATGACTCACCGTGAGCCCATGGGGACGCGCGTGGGGAGCGCCATCGAAGTCGTGCATCACGAGGAGACCAGCGGTCAGGCCTGCCAGCCCGTAGAACAGGTACAGCCAGGTTCTGTGGGTCGCCAGATCCAATCGGCGCAACAGGTCGATCAGGCCAAGCGTCAGAACTATGACCGCCAAGCTCTTGTGTTGCAGGACCTCAGGATTGGAGAGGCTATCGACCAACCCTGAGGGGCCCAGAGGCCATGCAAACCGATCGCTCAAAATCAGGTTGTAGAGCCCGATAAGGATGAGGCAAGACGGCCAGCCCAGCCTCACCCCCACGACGGGGCCGATCCCCAGCATCTCCAGCCACGTCATGCCTGCCAACACCAGCACAACGATGCCACCCAGATGGTGATTAAATTCTAACCAGGTTCTTACTTCCCCCTGGGTTGCCTCATTGCTCTCGTGCATCGAGGCCAGGACGGGAGCCCAGACGCTGAGCAGGAGGATCAGAGCTGAGGCAAAGTAGAACCAGGGAAGGGAGCTCTTCGAGGAACGAGGCCCCCGCGTGTATCGCTGCTCAAGCGTACTCATGGTTACTGATCCATGCCACTGCCATCTCTGAGGCGATCTCGGTAGAGGTCGAGGAACACCCCAATCTAGGGCCTAGTTTCTCATTATATTCTATTACATAGAACAGTGGGGGTGAAAAGGGTGTCAGGAACTGGAAGCGAGGGAAGAGGGGCGGTCTGATCTATGCCTCGTGCTCGCCGCCCGCGCACACTGGATCAATCCTATGATCTCTCAGCCTCCGACCAGAAGAGGTGATCGGAACGTCCCCGGCTGGCCTGGTATCTGAAACAGAACTCTGACACCGCTGTCGGCCACTGCTATGTCAGAGAAACCGTCTCCGTTCAGATCGGCAATCGCCACACCAAGAGGTTGAGTCGTCCCCGTTTGATTCACTGCAGGAAGAAAGGTTCCCAGCCCCCCTGGGTTCTGGAAAAGTATTGACACACTTCCGGCGTTGCCGAGGCCGCCCGCGTTCGCCACCGCTACGTCCACGTTCCTATCGCCATTGAGATCTCCAACGGCGACGGACTGAGAGCGTGCTCCCGTGGCGTAATTAGTGGCAGCCAAAAATCGTCCTGGAGAAATCAAATTGTTAAGGAGGACGGAGAGGCTGGCCGTAGCTGGATTGTCTGGAGTGCCAAAATTCGCAATCGCAAGGTCGGGCAGACCATCGCTATTAAGATCCGCGACTGCAACGTCGATAGGTTGAAACCCAGCAACAACAGTTAGCGGGGACAAGAAATTGCCGGATCCTATAGTGCTCTGCAGGAGAATGCTGACGTTCCCCGCATTAGGACTGGTCGCAACGAGGTCGAGTCGACCATCTGCGTTGAAGTCGCCGATAGCGACTGACGAGCAATTGACCCCGAGGCTCATTGGAGAAAGAAAAATTCCCGCGGCGTTCGGATTCTGAAAGAGAATGGAAAGACCTGAATCCGCGACTGCGATATCGAGATGACCGTCTCCATTAAGATCTCCAATGGCAATTCCAGTGGGATGAGCGCCGACCGCTAGGTTTTGTGCCGTTAGGAATGTTCCGGGCGAAACGGAATTTTGGAAGAGAATCGAGATACTCGCAGCGGTATTGTTGGCGGTAACCAAATCCATGAAGGTGTCGCCATTGAGATCCCCTATGATGACCCTCTGAGGATCGCTGCCTACACCAAAGTCTATGCCTCCGCCGAACACACCAGGCGAGGACTGACTTTGCAGAATGACTGAAACCTGGCCCGAGTGCGGGGGTGGGCCGACGATGGAAATGTTTGTTGAGGTGAGATCCGGACGACTATCTCCATTCAGATCACCCGCCGCAACTGAGCTCGTCAGGGTGGTGGAGGGGGGGATCATCGTCGAATGTTCGTTGCTACAGGCGCTCAGCTCCAAGACAACCGACGTGACGATAAGCAGAGATGTCGATGTTTTCATAGCCGGTCACATGTGTGTGCGTGCGCGAAGTATCAAACCTACCGGCAATCCTGTAGCACTAGCTGATGCACCATCAATCCATCTCTTGGGGGGGATGTTTGAAAGGTTGGGAGAACCCAGGAAGCCGACTGGTTCGGTATCAGAATGCGGTTGGTAAGTTGTTAAAAGATCGAGAAAATAAAGCCCTGGTGGCGACGGTGGTGCCAAGCCAGACCTGTTGTTGTCACAGTACCTATCCAAAGTAGCCTGTCCCGATTTTTCATCCCTCGTTCGCGCCAACAGGCAATGGGAACCCAAACCAAGAAATGGGACAAATACATAGCGAAGAGCCCTTGGTCTGGATTCGCCGGCACGATAGTGGGAGACGCGCCCAGGCTGATGAGATCCGCCGCGACCGGCCCTCGCAGAACGTCGTGAGCCGCACCCACTCCTGCCAGGCTGAGCACTAATCCAGCGGATTCCCCCCGACAACTCAATTGCGTATGTCCCGGCAACAGGGTCGCTTCACTCGGTGATGAGCCTTCAAACACTTCGAACAACCGATGCACATCTATCAATGCAACTGCGATTCCTCCCATAAATTATTCCGACTCTGTGGTTACTTCTCGAGCGACAGTAGGCACGGCTTGGATATACCCGGTCCTCTTCGACTGATGAACAAACAAAGCGATGGATCGCGATTAGTTGACCGTGTAGCCTTTGCCTTCAAGACAGGTTCGGACAGCCCGCTGAAAATCCCCGGCACGTTGAGTAGCCTCCGTGCCGGGGTGTGCGGGATCATAACCGGTTTGACCGATTGCCCATTGATTGCATTCGCTTCGATCCGTCACGATCTCGCTTTGCGTTTGTCCTTCCCGCGGATAGACGAACAAGGCTTGAGGGAGGGACGCGGGCGGCGATGTCTGGGCGTTGGGAGGGACGGGAGACGGTGGCGGAAGTGGTGGGGCTTGAGCGGGAGCCGGTTGTGGCATGGCAGATTCGTACCCGGGAGGGGGCGCGGCCACAACGTACTCCGAGGTATTTGGCACAGCGGTGTAATAGATACCGTTCGCGTAGTGATAGGGCACACCCCCAATCGAAATCGTGCTGTACGAAGGTGGTAGGACCCCCAGACGGATTCCAACAGGAGGCTGGACGACGACAAACCGTGGCCCCTGTGCACGGAACCAGACGCCCGATCTGAAAAAGAATCGTTGCCCTCCAAAGGTGAAGGCTAAGTATCCAGGAGGCAACGCCGGCACGACATAGCCCCTTGCAGGATAGAAGTGATCATGGCTATGTCGAACATCCAGTTCCCAATGCGGCGAATAGTACCGATCGCGATCATATCCATGGCCTCGTTCGGCACGAGTGGGAACGAATCCCCCACCGATCACGAAGCAGACCGTGAGTACGACGACGCACAGGGTGCGGTAGGTGAATCCCGCCACACTTGCCATGTGGGCCCTCCTTTCGGCAACCGCACAGTTGCTGCCAGTGAGAAATCCCTTCACTGCGGACAGGGATAGAGCCAGGCGATTCAACATGTGTCCGACACAGCTCTTTTCCATTGTAGTCGCGCTGAACACCGAAGAGGTTACAGACTCACGAGGATTTGGTCTCGCAAGGCATGTAGTGCTCGCCAGCCATCTACCTGCTTACACACCAAAGCCCGAGTGAGGGTCTCGACTCCACGTCGGGACGACCAGCAAAGTGGACCAGGCCGACTTTTAAAAAGTAGAATGACACTGTTTCTTTCCCGTGAGATAACAGGTTGGCAAGTGATCGGCTAAACGCAGCGTTGTATACAACAAAGAGCACAGGGTCAGGGGCGTCTTCACGGCTCCTGACAGCTTTTGATTTTTGGGAGAGGCTCTACTCTGGTCGGAACGGAAGATGTTGAATCGGCTAATCGCCTGTCTGTTCGTGCTGCTCTCGCTGGGCCCAATGCCAGTCCCGGTTTGGGCGGAGGTGCATTCCGTTACCGCCACGGGTGAATACAAAATGGGGGACCACGACAGCCTGGAAGATGCGAAGCGACTCGCATTCTTGAATGCCAAGACCCTCGCTGTCGGACAAGCGGTCCAGTATCTCGCCGAGCTACCGGCTGTGAAGCAGCGTGGGCTGAACGCAGAAGAGTTGCGAGCCTACACGACTGGCCTATTGGAGATAGACGAATATCCCCACGAAACAGCGACCCAAGGGCCTCGGACGGCGGTGTCAGTCCTTGTGAAGACAAGCATTGATCCTGCCATAGTGGTTCCTCAGCTCGAACAGTTGATGCGGAACGAGCGTGCGAAGGTCGAACTCACGCGCGCCCGCGATAAGATCGATGGGTACCGCAAAGACGTGGAAGCTGACACGCAACGATTAGCCGCCAGCACCGAGAAATCGGATCTGCAGACCATTGCTCAACATCGACGCGACGTGCTGAGTTTCATCGATACGGAAGAACAAATGGCACGCACCTGGTCCGCGTTGGTAGGAGCAGAAGAGATGCGACATCCGGACACTATTCCGGGCAAGGAAGCCGGCAAGCACAAGAAGACCAAGCCGCAACCGGCGCATGCTGGTGCTCCCGATAACGCGGAGGAACATCGTAAGAAAGGCGCGTTACTCAACGCGCAGGGCGACTATGACGCAGCGATCCCGGAGTTCCGCCTGGCACTTCGTCTGATGCCGGATCTGACTCGAGCACACTTCGGCCTCGGGGAGGCCCTGCAAGGAAAGGGAGACATCGAAGGGGCCACGGCCCAATACAAGACGGTGCTTAGCCGATATCCTGACGATCCTGATGCCCATACCGGTTTAGGGACCGTGCTCCAGAATAAAGGCGATCTAGAGGGAGCCATCGCCGAATACCGCACGTCCCTTCGTCAGCGACCAGATGATGCCCTGACGCATTTTAATCTTGGAACCGCGCTCTCGTCGAAAGGCCAGGTTGACGACGCCGTGGCGGAATATCGGACGGCGATTCGACTCAATCCTGATCTGGTGGAAGCGTACTTCGATCTCGGCAGCCTCTTGAAAGCAAACGCCCAGGCCAAGGAGGCTGCCGACGCCTATAGGGAGTACGTGAAACGGGCGCCCAACACACCGGCGAATAAGAAATGGATTGAGCAGGCACAAGCCTTTCTTGCTGAAGCAGCTGAGCAGCGACGACAGGGCCGGCGCTAGGCTCACCTGCGGAGCGAGACCAGATAGGGCAATTGCCAAAGAGAAAGGATGATAGGAGATGACCAGGATTGCTCGCCTCGTACTTTACTTCGCGGTCAGTACCGTGCTTGTCGGGTTCGCCGCGTGCCAGTACTACGAAGAATTCCGAGTGAAGAAGGCGACGGCCGATCTCAATGAGGAAAAAGCCGACTTGCTCCACGATTACCGACTCTGCTTGGAGAAATATCAGGACGACCCCCCGAAGGCCAAGGAAATGTGTGCACCGTATACCCAGCGGCTTCGCGAAATCGAAGTGTCACATCACTAAGAGCCTTTGGGCCTGGATCGAGCGAGACACATGCAACGTGGGGAGAGCAACTTTCGCATTGTTTAGGAAAATGACAAGGCGTGGAGCGCGTTGAGACGCCCCACGCCTTGTGCAGGAATCACACGTGACTCAAAGTCTTACCGCTGGCGGCCTGTCCGTTGCGGATGATCGCCTCGGGCCTCTCGGCGGTCTGCTCTCGTATCCTGCCGATCCTCGTTGAGATCTCTTCGATCCTGTCGAATGTCGCGAAGATCCTGCCGCCGATCCTGGCGATCAGCCCTGAGGTCCCGACGATCCCCTCGGAGGTCTTGGCCGTCGGTCCGGAGATTTTTCCGGTCCTGTTGGAGTTGCCCAGCACTCGCCCCCGATCGTTCATCCTGCTGCAATTGTTGCCCGTCACGACGGAGGGCTCCTTCGTCCTGCCGAATGTCCTGTCTGTCCGTTCGTATGTCGCGGTTGTCTTGCCGGAGGTCACGACGGTCCTGTCGAAGATCCCGCCGATCCTGCCGCAAGTCTTGACGATCTTGAGCACCGTCGTTATCTGGGACGCCACTCTGCGCGAACACAGAACCACTCCCGAGCACCGCCACCACCATCGAGATTTGGAACACTTTCCTGTACGTCATGTTCTCTCCTCTCGTTGAGAAAATGAACTACCTGACTCTCATCCGATGAGAAGAAGTGTAGCAAATACCTCAATTTCTGCTGGGATTGCCAAGCGGACGATTTTCCTTGAGATTTTAAGCAGTTTGGAACCCGCTCCTGTCCGGCCTGCCATGTTTTCAGGCCTGCCGAGGCCTAGGCGGGGGGAGGTCTTCACCGACCGGGATTCGAATGGCCCGCTGTTGCGCGATTGAGAGGTCGCAGAGCCGAATGCGCCGGCGTTGGGGCTGTGGCATCCCCGCTGTCACCGCGATCATCTGGAGGTAGCACCATTGCCAGCGCATAAAGAGATAGGTGCAGTAAGCTTTGAACGCCGAATCGCCGTTTAAGGGCGCTGAGGCGTGGAAATGGGCCATGCGACACCAGACGGCAAGGTGGGGTCGAAATTCGGTGACGAACTGGTCGCGCCGCTCTACGGCCCTTTTCCACATCCAAAGAGGCCACAGCGCTTCATACTGCGCGAGCGGCAAGATGGTGCTCCCGTCATTGGCGAGGGCCTTCAGGCGCGTGGTCACTGTATCGTGATAGGTGTCCCAGTCCTGTTGCGTCGGGGCCCAGTCCTGCTCGAGTAGGGTCATGAGGTCACCCACCTGTTCGGCTGCGGGGGGCTTCGGCTCTGCTACGACCTTCCCATCTCAGTCGGGCCGCAGCGCGTGAAGGTTACGGTGATCAGAAAAACATCCTGATATCTAGGCTAGTCACGATTGGATAGAAACGAGCAAGCTAGGGTGAGGGATAGATCCAGACTACCCCTTCCCTGGCTGGGATGGAAGGCCGGCGACCGGCATGTCCGCCATCAAGGGAATATTTCTGATCACCAAATCCACGATGTAGTGGCATCTGGACGCAGTTTAGAGGAAAAGAGGAGGAGGAATTACAAGGCCCCAGGCCTAGAGACTCAACCGGAAGCAGCTCAGCGGGCCGATCATGCCTCAAATCGGCCCGCGCATCCCGTGGCGGCGTGAAGGGTGACCTTACTGAATGGAATTGGCAAAGCCGCCGCGCGTGATCTCAGCTCGGACCTTATCCCCCACTTTCTTATCTCCATGGAGTTTCTTGGTCTGCTGGCTGACATAGATCTTCGTCTCACTGACGTTCTTTGTGGTGCCATAGTTCTGATAGCCTGTGGATTCGGTTTGGATCGTGTATACCGACCCTTCGATTTTGGTCACCTTTCCATCGACGGTGGTATATGCCGGTCCGGGACCGGTATCCAATTGCGCGGTTTGCATGGCCTCCTGACTCCCCATGGAAGCGCAACCTACCCCGAGATACATGACAGCGGCAGGCAGAAGGGTCATAGACATGATGCTCTTGAACGGTTTCATCCTGTTCCTCCCTTGTTGGTTGGTGAGGTCCCTGCGCGAGGACAGACTCAGTGCCTCCTCGCAAGCCCAGCCCCTTGTCGCGAACCAGCAAGGTTCAGGCCTAACCGCAATTGATCTCAATGTGTGGAAGAAACTGGTGGATTTCGTCAACGAGAGAGAGTCACGAGCTGTTCTGTCATGAACAAAAATGTTGTAAAATGACAAATTTTGATTGCATTCGTCAGCAAGAGTCACCGTCTCGCATCACCTATTCGTTTTCCCAAAACGGTTGTGTGTGAATCCACTCTCACTTCAACAGAAAGGCTTTGAGATCCACGCTTCTCATGGCCGCGCCGACAGGTGGCTTTGTGACCCGGTCCAGAATGCCGCGAGTAGCCAGGACTGGGCTTAATGGCTCAAGCCGAGTAAGGAAAGAAAGGACAGGCCCCTTCGCTTGGCCGGATGACCATGTGGAGGAGCTCGAACCCCAGTGCGCTGGCCATCGCCCCTGGATGCCAGCCGGTGGCGTCACCCACCACGGCGACGGCGACCGCGGCGTCGATCACGAACCCGGCGACCTAAAAGTCAGTGGGGCAGGGCGGGACCGACCTGTTATGGAAACGGCTTCAATTGATCAGCAGTCAGCTTTGCCTTCCAATTCGTCGGTAAGTTCTGAACCCATCCGTTGTACACAAGCGGTATTGGAAGCACTCCCTCACCGCCCATTCCTGCGTTCGCAGTCACGGTCCCATCCGATTGGAAGCCCATTCCGGCATTAGCAGTTGTCAAGAGCACGCTTCCAGCGATGATTGCATTGCTACCATTGTCTGGAGCGACCCCTGCTCCATTAGGATCGGGGTCAACGACGATCATCCTGTTAGAGAATTTGCTTGAAACATAGGCGTAGTATCCTCCACCTTTCTTTGCGCCAAACTGTACCCCATGGCATCCTGGGTCACAAGGCAACATCGCCACAACAGTGTCAGTGCTCGGATCTATGACAGTAATGGTCGAGGTCAATGTGTTCGCAGTTATCTCATACTTGCCGTTCGGACTCACAGGTGATTGAATTGGCAATCCTCCTACGAAGCCGTTTCCGGTAATGGCTCCACTGATCGGATCATAGTTGGCGAGTAGGTTGACGTTTTTGATTAGCGACGCCACCGGGACCCCGGTGGCCTTGCTAATGGCAATCACGGTGATTGTGCTGTCAAGAAAGTTGGCGACATAGTACTTGCTTGAATTAGGCATCATTCCAGTTGCAATGGGAGAATGCCCTGTAGGTGTCATCGAATCAATCATGTTGAATTGGAAGCTATACAGTGTCGAATCATTCGTGTCTGCGTTGGGAGTCACCATCATCTGTCCGTCCGCGCTCATCCAGTGAGCGTGTGGATGTGTTGTTTCGTCCGAGCCTCCCACCGGGATGTTCCGATCGAATGATGCCGTGAGAGGTTCAAGCTGGACTACAGCATTGCCACCATTCAGTGAAACGTGCACTTGGTCATTGTCTGTTCTCGTCATGACGTGTGCTGGAGCGAACCCCGTCGGATTAAAATTCGTTAGATTAACATTCGCTAAAAGTTTCCCAGACGTTCTGTCGAACACAGCAAGTTTATTGTCGAACCATTGGGTCTGATAAATCACCGTTTGGTTTTTATCCGTCCACATGTTGTGCGGATTGTTCAAATTGATCGATGGTAACGCCACTTTGCTGACTACCGTGAAATTCGTGGCGTCCACTGCTGTCGCTGTCCCAGGCTTAGTCTTTTGCGATACCTTTTCAAACTGGGTGTCGACCCACACTTGGCCAACGCCTTGGCTCGACGGTGGGATTGGGGCTGGGAGCATCTTGGGTTCGTGAAAGTATCCGTGCAGGAATGCG